>ENA-OWPP01002941-OWPP01002941.1-human-gut-metagenome-genome-assembly--contig:-NODE-2941-length-10836-cov-19.965309_pt1 | contig 10836 bp, 8 predicted proteins | sample MGYA00248265_ERZ651848 | MGnify/ENA primary metagenome ERZ651848 (study PRJEB26924, sample SAMEA4378233) | human gut metagenome | biome: human gut; feature: human-associated habitat; material: faeces... | reverse complement strand
TGATCCGTTTGCTGAAGTTCGGATGACAGAGACGAGTTAGAAATGGAGAAGAAATCAGATGGATGATAAAATTTTTGATCAGATTCATGACGTCGATTTGAAAAAAACGATGGAAACATCCTATATCGATTATGCCATGAGTGTTATCGCGCAGCGTGCGCTCCCTGATGTAAGGGATGGTTTAAAACCGGTACAGCGCCGTGTGCTTTACTCAATGATAGAGCTGAACAATGGTCCGGATAAGCCGCATCGTAAATGTGCGCGTATCGTCGGTGATACGATGGGTAAATACCATCCGCACGGAGACAGTTCTATTTATGGAGCTCTTGTAAATATGGCACAGGAGTGGTCGACCAGATATCCGTTAGTTGACGGTCATGGAAACTTTGGTTCCGTGGACGGTGACGGCGCGGCTGCCATGCGATATACGGAGGCACGTCTCAGTAAAATTTCCATGGAAATGCTTGCCGATATTGGAAAAGACACCGTTGATTTCGTTCCAAACTTTGATGAGACGGAGAAAGAACCTACCGTTCTGCCATCCCGTTATCCGAACCTTTTAGTAAACGGAACTACCGGTATTGCCGTTGGTATGGCAACAAATATTCCGCCGCACAACCTGCGCGAAGTCATCAATGCCGTAGTAAAGATCATTGACAACAAAGTCGAGGAGGACCGCGATACCGATATCGAAGAATTACTCTCTATCGTCAAGGGACCGGACTTCCCTACCGGAGGCATGATTCTTGGAACAGCCGGGATTAATGAGGCTTACCGTACCGGACGTGGAAAAGTCCGTGTGCGTGCAATTACAGATATAGAACCAATGCAAAACGGCAAAAACCGTATCGTGGTAACCGAACTTCCGTACATGGTTAATAAAGCACGTCTCATTGAGAAAATCGCAGACCTTGTCAAGGAAAAGCGCATCGAGGGCATCACCGGCCTGAACGATGAGACCAACCGCAAGGGCATGCGCATCGTGGTGGACATCCGCAAGGATGCCAATGCACAGGTCATCCTGAACCAGCTGTACCAGTACACCCAGCTGCAGGATACCGTGGGCGTTATCATGCTGGCCATCGACCACAAGGTGCCGAAAGTCCTCACCCTGAAGCAGATGCTCCAGAAATACGTGGAATTTCAGGACGAGGTGGTGCGCCGCCGCACCCAGTACGACCTGAAAAAGGCCAAGGAGCGCGCCCACATTCTGGAAGGCCTGAAGAAGGCCACCGACATCGTGGACGAGCTGATCGCCACCATCCGCGCCTGCAAGGGCGGCATGGCAGAGGCCAAGGCTGCCATCATGGAGCAGTTCGGCTTTGACGACCCGCAGGCAGATGCCATCGTCAAGCTGCAGCTGGGCCGTCTGGCAGGCCTTGAGATCCTGAAGATTGAGGAAGAGCTTGCCGGCCTGCAGGCCAAGATCGAGAACTGGGAAGCCATTCTGGCCGACGATGCCCGGGTGCTTGCCATCGTCAAGGAAGAGCTGCTGGAAATGAAAAAGCGCTTCGGCGACGAGCGCCGCACCGAGATCCAGTCCGTGACCGGTGAGGTGGATATCGAGGATCTGATCGCCGAGGAACAGTGTGTCTACACCCTGACCGAGGCCGGCTATATCAAGCGCCAGCTCAAGGCCACCTATCAGGCACAGCGCCGCGGCGGACGCGGCATCTCCGGCATGACCCGCAAGGAAGAGGACATCGTGCAGGAGATGTTCGTAGGCTCCACCCACGACTATGTGCTCTTTGTTACCGACCGGGGCCGTCTGTTCCGCATCAAGGGCTACACCATTGCCGAGGGCAGCCGCACCAGCAAGGGCAGCAACATCGTCAACCTGCTGCAGCTGGCCGAGGGCGAAAAGGTCACCAACATGATCTGCCAGTCGAAGGAAGCCGACACCGAGGGCGGCTTTGTGACCATGGTCACGAAGCAGGGCCTCATCAAGCGCACCCCGCTGGAGCAGTATGCTAACATCCGTAAGTCCGGCCTGATCGGCATTGCCCTGAACGAGGGCGACGCTCTGGCATGGACCCGCCTGACCTCCGGCCACGATATGCTCATCGTTGCCACCCGCAACGGTCAGGCCATCCGCTTCAACGAAGCCGATGCACGTCCCATGGGCCGCAGCGGCCACGGCGTGCGCGCCATCCGTCTGGCCGAGGGCGATGAAGTTGTGGGCGTGTGCATCTGCCGCGAGGGCGGCACGGTGCTCACCGTCACCGAGAACGGCAAGGGCCGCCGGTCGGACATCGATACCTACCGCATCACCGCCCGCGGCGGCAAGGGCATCCGCAACTACGATGCCGCCAAGGATAAGGTGGCTGCGGTCAAGATCGTGGACGATGTGGATGATGTGCTGCTGAGCAGTCAGGAGGGCATCATCATCCGTCTGCACGCCAACGAGATCCCGCTGCAGAGCCGCTACGGTTCCGGCGTGCGGGTGATGCGCTTGGGTGAGAACGACAAGGTGATGGTACTTGCCCGCACCGACCACGACGACGAGGCCCAGACCGAGCAGATCGACACCTCCGATGCCGATGCCGAACCCACCGCAGAGCAGCTTGCCGCCATGGAAGCTGCGGATGCTGCCGCCGCTGCAGAAGCCCCGGAAGCAGACGATAAGGGCGAAGAGTAAACCTTGAAAACACAATAAGATTTGAAAGAAGCCGCCGCGCAGAGATTTCTGCACGGCGGCTTCTTTTCAAATCCATCCAAACCATGTATAATAGAAATAGCGTGTGAAGAATAAAAATAAACACAGAAAGTGGTTTAAGGAACATGACAAAGCAAAAAAAATCCCCGGAGATCAGCATCATCGTGCCGGTGTATAAGGTGGAAAAATACCTGAACGAATGCATTGATTCCATTCTGGCACAGACCTTTACGGATTTTGAGCTGATCCTTGTGGACGATGGCTCCCCGGACAACTGCCCTGCCCTGTGTGATGCTGCGGCGGAAAAAGACAGCCGCGTGCGGGTGATCCATAAAATCAACGGAGGTGTAAGCACAGCTCGCAATGCGGGTTTGGCAGCTGCACAGGGAAATTGGATCGGCTTTGTGGACCCGGATGACTTTGTAGACAAGACTTACTACGAAAAAATGCTGCGGGCAGCAAAGCAGGCAGGTGCTGAACTTGCAGTCTGCAACGAAGTTTTTATGGAAGAGGATGGAAGTCTTTGTGATTATCAGGAACAGCCTTTACGTACAGAAGTGCTTTCCCGTGAGGAAGCAATACACCGCATCCGCCTTACGCCGTTGATTCAGGCAGCAACAAGACTGCATCGGAGAGATGTGCTGGAAGGAATCGTTTTTCCTGTGGGCAAAAACTATGAAGATGCATTTACCACACCGGAAATCATTGAACATGCAACAGCTGTGGCTTGTATAAAGGAAAAACTGTACCATTACCGGCTGCATCCGGCAAGCATCATGCATGGAAAGGTCACCTTGAAAAATCTGGATGAGATCGATGCAAACTACGGCCTTCTTGCTTGTGCACTCAAGTATGGAAAAAAAGACACAGCATTCCTGCAGTATGTACTGATGAAACGCATGCTCCGAAACACAAAAAAAAATCTGCCACCCAAACAGAGAAACAGTGAACGGGTTCAGCAGGCGGAAGCGTGCTTGAAAAAAGCAGGCAGAGAGGTTCGTCAACAGGGGGCCTGTACCCTGCGCAACGCAGCAGAAACCGCACTCTGCATTGCAAACCCGCAGTTCTACTTCAACTTCAAGTACCGGAAATAAAACTGAATTCCGAATGGGAGAAATACTGTGAGTGAAAGAACAGAAAGTGGAAAACCGGAGATCAGCATCATCGTGCCAGTGTATCAGGTGGAAAAATATCTGAATGAGTGCATTGATTCCATCCTCGCTCAGACCTTTACAGATTTTGAACTGATCCTTGTGGATGATGGCTCACCGGACAACTGCCCTGCCCTGTGCGATGCAGCAGCAAAAAGGGACAGCCGCGTGCGGGTGATCCATAAGCAAAACGGCGGTGTAAGCACAGCCCGCAATGCGGGTCTGGATGCAGCACAGGGAAATTGGATCGCATTTGTGGATTCGGATGATACAGCAGCACCAGAATATCTGGAAAAAATGCATAAGGCAGTGCTGGAAACGGGTGCAGATTTTGCAATCTGCAGCAGTCAGTGCATTGATGAAACGGGCAAAACGCTTGCGGGCGGAGAACATCGCCTTTTGAACGAGTTTTTGCCGCAGGAGGAAGTTCTGCGCCGGATGGTGGTGTCGGATTTTCAGGTTCCGTGGAATAAGCTTTATCGCCGAAAACTGCTGGAAAATCTGCGCTATCCAGAAAACAAGGCGTTTGAAGATACCTGTCTCATGCCGGTCATTTACGCAAGAGCGGCTTCTGCCTGCGGTGTATGGGATTTTTTATACAATTACCGCATCGTTACCGGCAGTGCCATGCACCGCAAGACTACCTTGAAAACACTGGACTGGGTGGAAGCATGGTACCGCCTGTTTGATGTGCTGTACCAAAACGGCATCCGGGATGCTTTGTGTGCAGCCTATCGCCCGATTTTGACTGCCGTGTGGGACATCTGGCTGCACCTGACACCGGAAGAGCGCAAAAGCCCCCGGATGAAGGAAGCCTTTGCGTATGAGCGTACAGCCCGCCATCGGCTGATGCAAGCCCGCGGCGTAACACTAAAAAATTTGTGGGCGGCAGTGGTCTGCGCTGCATCGGCCTGCAGTTATCTGGATCTATGCCGCAAAAGGGCGGAAAGACGGCAGAAAACGACCTGAAGCAATGAGGAGTTTATTGTGCAGGAACAACATAAAAAACAGCCGGAGATCAGCATCATCGTGCCGGTATATAAGACAGAGCGTTTTCTGAGCGCCTGCATCTCTTCCATCCTTGCCCAGACCTTCACGGATTTTGAGCTGATCCTGGTGGACGATGGCTCTCCGGACAGCTGCCCTGCTTTGTGCGATGCCGCAGCGGCAAAGGACAGCCGCATCCGGGTCATTCACCAGAAGAATCGTGGCCTGAGCGGAGCACGCAATGCCGGGCTGGACGCGGCAGAGGGCGAATGGATCGCCTTTGTGGATTCAGACGACACCATCACGCCGGACTTCTGCGCAAAGCTTTACCATGCGGCGCAGGAGGCCGGTGCACAGATGGCCGTGTGCAATTACCGGCAGGTGGACGAAGCCCTGACCCCCATCCGGGAGCAGTATCTGCATGTGCGGCGGGAGGTGCTGACCCCGGAGCAGGCGTTGGAGCACAGCACCCTTCTGCCCTACATGGTGGTGTGGAACAAGCTGTACCACCGCAGCATTTTTGCGCAGCTGCGCTTTGCAGAGGGCAAGCTGAACGAGGACACCCTGCTGATCGCCTACGCCTACGAAAAAGCGGACAGAATCGCTAATATCCCGGATGCGCTGTACCTTTACCGCAAGGTGGCGGGCAGCATCGTCAACAGCAAAGTCACCCTGCGCAATCTCGACCGTGTGGAAGCAAACTATACCGTGTTCGAGTGCGTCCGCCGCCATGGCATCACGGGTTCGCTGTGTGAGCTGTACTGGGCACTGCTGCACTCCCTGATCGATGTGGGAATGCACCTGACCGCCGAAGAGCGCCGGAGTGCCCGGATGCAGCAGGCGCGGGAGTACGAGCGCTGCGCCCGCCGGGCCTTGCGTCAGGAACATGCTGTTACCCTGAGGGCACTGGGCAACACCCTGTGTTTTATTATTTCACAGGACTGGTATTTTGCCCGCCGATGGAAAAATACCGTGTAACCGCGCAGGTTTGTCTGGACTTCCCTGCAAAGATATGCTACAATGGCAAAACAATCACAAATACCCGTGGGGGAGTAGCAGGCGCTTTTGCAGGGCGCAGCAAGTCAACATGATGACCGTTGGTTCCGGTCTGGCTTGCTTTCATTTGCGAGACTCATGTGTTTTTGGCGCATAGAACAGCGCCCGTGCACATGGAGTTGGTTTCAAAAAATCACCCGGTCCCGGACGTACATGTGCGCCCGTGACCGGGTTTTGTATTGCCCGATATTCTGGTCAGATTCAGGAGGCAGACAATATGGAATGGAGTTTTGTATTTTTCCTCAACAGTGCCCTGCTGGGCGTGGGCCTTGCAATGGATGCGTTCTCGGTGTCTATGGCAAACGGCCTGCACGACCCCCGCATGAGCAGGGGAACCATGTGCAGGATCGCGGGCACCTTTGCCCTTTTTCAGGCCGTGATGCCCATGACGGGCTGGGTGTGCGTGCACACCATTGTGGAGCTGTTCTCTTCGTTTGAAAAGTTCATCCCGTGGATCGCGCTGGCTCTGCTGGGCTACATCGGCGGCAAGATGCTGGTGGATGGCATCAAGGGCGAAGAGGCCGAAGAAGCAGCAGAGCTGAGTGCGGGTGCACTGCTCATGCAGGGCATCGCCACCAGCATCGATGCGCTTTCGGTGGGCTTCACCATTTCGGAATACGGCTGGCTGATGGCACTTGCGGCATCACTCATCATTGCGGTGGTCACCTTCTTTATCTGCATGGCGGGCCTGCGCATCGGCAAAAAGTTTGGCACCAAGCTCTCCGGCAAGGCATCCATTCTGGGCGGCATCATCCTCATTGGCATAGGTCTGGAAATTTTTATTTCCGGGGTGTTCTGAAATTCAGACAGCATAAAACAAAAGGGCACGGCGCTGCAATGCGCTGTGCCCTTTCGTTTCATAAAATGTTCCACATAGAACAATTACTTTTCCGGCTCAAAATAATCGGCATATTCCTCGGTCAGCTTGGAGCCAAGCCGCCGGATGCCGCCGTACAGGTGCCGTTCCACCAACGGCTCAAAGGCAGCAAGGTCGCACCGCTCGATGGCGTTCATCAGGTTGCGGTGGTCTGCGATCACCTCGGCAAGGCCGCCGGTGGTCATGGTGTCCAGCATCCGGAAGCGGCTGTAGTCGGCGTGGGCGTTCTGCAGGGTGCTCCACAGGTACATTTTATCCATGGCCGCAAACCATGTCCCGTGCAGGGCACGGTCGGCCTCGTACAGCTTGTTGTAATCCGGGCTCTCCATGGCCGCAAGGGCCTCGTAGGCTTCCACCCGCCTGCGGATCAACGCCCGCTGCTCCGGGGTGCACCGGGGCGAAAAATCCCGCAATACGCGGGCTTCCACGGCGGTGCGCTCGTAGATCAGCTCGTCCACGATGCGGCGGTTCAGCCGGGTAACGGTGGTGCCCTTGTAAGGCACGATCTTTACCAGCCCGTTTTCCTGCAGTTTCTGCAGCACCACCCGGATCAGGGTGCGCGGTGCGCCAAAGCGGGCACAGAGCGGATTTTCGCTCAGCGAAGAGCCGGGGCGGATGGTCAGGTCAATGATTTCCCGCTCCAGCACAGCATAGATCTCAGCATCAGTTTTGTATTGTTCCATACCTCTCACCTAATGAAAATGCATTATTCTTCAAACGGTTTCCAGAACGCACCCTCCGGCAGCGGCAGCGTGAATGCCATGGGCTTTCCGGTCTCCGGGTGCAAAAACTGCAGGCCGCAGCTCTGCAGGGCAATGCTGCCTTTTACGCGGCTTCCGTATTTGCCGTCTCCGGTCAGCGGATGCTTCCGGGATGCAAACTGCACCCGGATCTGATGGGTGCGGCCGGTGTGCAGCGTGATCTCAGCAAGGCTCATCTCTCCTGTCGTTTTCACGATGCGGTATTCCAGCACGGCTTCCCGCACGCCCTTGCGGGGGCGGCTGACCGGGAACACCCGGCCCCGGCGGCTGTCCTTGAACAGCCAGTCCCGCAGGGTGCCTTCGGCGGGCAGTGCTTCGTCCGGCCCGCCTGCAATGACGGCACGGTACTGCTTGATGAACTGCGGCACTTCCGGCTTCCCTTCGGCCCTGCCATCCTGCACAGCGTAGGCGTTCTGGCTCTGGGTGATCTGACGGCTGAGTGCGGCCGCAGCCCCGGGCGTTCTGGCAAACACCATCAGGCCGGACACACCCGTGTCCAGCCGGTGCACCACGCCTACAAAGGCATCCGGCTGGCCCCACAGCTGCCGCAGGGCTGCGGGCACGCCCTCTTCGCTGGAAAGTCCGGCGGGCTTGTCCAGCACCACAAGGGCGGCATCTTCATACAGGATGTTCACAGCCTGCCCTCGGCGATCAGGGCCTTGAGCTTCAGGATACCGGCAATGGTCTTGCCGTCCCGGATCTCGCCGCTCATGACCATCTCATAAGCTTTATCCAGCGGCACACGGTCAGGGGTCAGGAATTCATCGGCATCCAGATGCATCTGGGTCTTGTGCAGGCCGGTGGCGACCCATGTGTAGATCACTTCGGTGTCATAGCCCACGGTGGGGAAAAACTGGCCCAGAGAGATATAATTGTCCGCGGTCAGGCCGCACTCCTCGCCCAGCTCCCGCTTGGCGGCTTCAAAAGGGTTCTCACCCTTTTCCAGCTTGCCGGCAGGCAGCTCCCACAGCTCCTGCTGCATGGCGTAGCGGAACTGGCGCACCATGCAGATGGTGCCGTCCTCAAAATAGGGCAGGATGCACGCACCGCCGTGGTGATGCACCACTTCGCGTTCGGCGGTCTTGCCGTTTTCCAGCAGAGCAGTGTCTTTTGTCAGGGTGATCACCCGGCCCTCGAAGAGCACCTCACTGGTGAGTGTTTTTTCGTAATGCACGGTCTTCTCCATTTTATTACCCTCTTTGCCCGGCACAGCGCCGGTTTTCTATGGCTTCAGTTTACGGCAAAATGAGGTTTGTTGTCAATAAAGAGATGATAAATATAAGAGGATGGGACGATTTGAAATGCGCGCCGCGTTTGCTTTGCGCATAATCAGCGGAAAGAATATTTATAATTTCGCAATTCTGGAAAATCTGCGGAGCTTGTCGGGGCAAAGCCCCTCCATCTGCTAACGCAGACCGCTCTGCCGCTTGAAAGCCCCACTGGGGCTTTCATTGCTACACAAACGCGGATTTTCCAGAATTGCCTTTTCACAGGAGGGGTCGTAACGGAAAGCAGCATTTGCTGCGCCGCTGCGGGAAACGAACCCTCTCAGGCTCACTGCGTTCGCCAGCTCCCCCGAAAGGGGGAGCTTTTTGTATCTTCTGGTCAGCACAAATAAAGCTCCCCCTTTGGGGGAGCTGGCACGGCGCAAGCCGTGCCTGAGAGGGTTTCCTCCCCTTTTTGCGAAAAAAATTACAGGATCTGGCAAAGCAGGCAGGCCAAAACCGGAAAATCCGCGCCATTGCTCACTTTAACGAACTAAAGACGTACAAAAGCGCTAAAAAAATTTCTTTATTTTTGGTGCGTTTGTTGAGCGGTTTGCGTTTACTTTATGGGCGGAATTTGCTATTATAGTATACAAGCAATAGTGCCTTTATGGGGTTCTCCGGTCCCATGTGGGGCATATTGCCCCGCGCAAAAGGTACCAAATTCTGAATAATGGAGGAAGAAAAATGCCTAGAGCAAAGCAAACTATGGATGGCAATACCGCTGCCGCCCATGTAGCGTATGCCTACACGGACGTGGCTGCCATCTACCCCATTACCCCGTCTTCTCCGATGGCTGACTCTGTGGACCAGTGGTCCGCAGCTGGCCAGAAGAACATCTTCGGCAATCAGGTCAAGGTCGTCGAGATGGAATCTGAGGCCGGCGCTGCTGGCGCTGTGCACGGCTCTCTGGGTGCAGGTGCTGTTACCACCACCTTCACCGCTTCTCAGGGCCTGCTGCTGATGATCCCCAACATGTACAAGATCGCTGCTGAGCAGCTGCCCTGCGTGTTCGATGTTTCTGCACGTACCGTTGCTACCCAGTCCCTGAACATCTTTGGTGATCACAGCGACGTTATGGCATGCCGTCAGACCGGCTTTGCAATGCTGGTCGAGAGCAGCGTGCAGGAAGTCATGGATCTGTCCCCTGTCGCACATCTGTGCGCCATCGAGGGCAAGGTTCCCTTCCTGAACTTCTTCGATGGCTTCCGTACTTCTCATGAGTACCAGAAGATCGAGAAGTGGGATTACGCCGATCTGAAGGAAATGTGCAACATGGAGGCTGTGGAGGAGTTCCGTAAGAAGGCTCTGAACCCCGAACACCCCAAGATGCGCGGTTCCCACGAGAACGGCGACGTGTTCTTCCAGCATCGTGAGGCATGCAACAGCGTTTACAACGCTCTGCCTGCTGTTGTTGAGAAGTACATGGCCAAGATCAACGCAAAGCTGGGCACCAACTACGATCTGTTCAACTACTACGGCGCACCCGATGCTGACCGTGTGATCGTGGCTATGGGCTCCATCTGCGACGTTGCTGATGAGGTCATCGACTACCTGAACGCCAAGGGCGAGAAGGTCGGTATCGTCAAGGTCCGCCTGTACCGTCCCTGGGTCTCCGCTTCCCTGCTGAAGGTCCTGCCCAAGACCGCCAAGAAGGTGGCTGTGCTGGACCGCACCAAGGAGCCCGGCTCTCTGGGCGAGCCCCTGTACCTGGATGTTGCCGCTACCCTGCGTGAGGCTGGCCTGAACGATGTCGTTCTGACCGGCGGCCGTTACGGTCTGGGCAGCAAGGATACCCCGCCGTCCTCCATCTTTGCTCTGTTCAAGGAGCTGGAGAAGGATCAGCCCAAGGAGCGCTTCACTCTGGGTATCACCGATGATGTCACCTTCCTGTCTCTGCCGGAAGTCAAGCCCGCTCCCATCACCGCAGCCGCTGGCACCAAGGAGTGCAAGTTCTGGGGTCTGGGCGGCGACGGTACTGTCGGTGCTAACAAGAACTCCGTCAAGATCATCGGCGACCATACCGACAAGTATGTTCAGGCATACTTCCAGTATGACTCCAAGAAGACCGGCGGCGTGACCA
>ENA-OWPP01002938-OWPP01002938.1-human-gut-metagenome-genome-assembly--contig:-NODE-2938-length-10846-cov-3.462793_pt1 | contig 10846 bp, 4 predicted proteins | sample MGYA00248265_ERZ651848 | MGnify/ENA primary metagenome ERZ651848 (study PRJEB26924, sample SAMEA4378233) | human gut metagenome | biome: human gut; feature: human-associated habitat; material: faeces... | reverse complement strand
AGCAGGCGGCATACGGACCATGATGTCGTGGCTGCTACCAAAGTTTTGCAGCATTGGCTCTTCAAAACCGGCTTTTTGCAATGCATCACGCATTACGTCAATTTCAGCCGGTTTTTCGAGCGTAATTTCAATAACCGTACCACCGGTGAAATCGAGACCCCAGTTAAACCCGCGTACGCCCATCACCACGATGGCCGCAATCAGCAGGACGGCCGCGACGACGATGATTGCGCGGGTTCTCGTATTGGTTTTCGTCCCCATCTTCGCGGCGTCACGGCCGCTCCCGTCCGTTGCCTTGCTGGGAGAGCCTGATCCGCGTTTTCGTGACTGCTTCATGCCGTCATGATACGCGACGGACATGATTGCGGGGTGTCGCCCGCATTGCGCAGGAACGCCCCCACAATCATGTCCGTCGGTCGTCGCCTTGGATTCCGGTTATTCCTGGAATACGTCCGGATGCTTAGGATCGCCGGGCTCGTCGGCCAACAGGCCCTCCAATCCCAGGAACTCCTTCCAGAATTCGAGCGGATGGCCATACGGCGCCGATTGCGCGCCGCGCGCCTGCAGGTTCGCCTTCGCCTCGAACACGTCCTCTTCGCGGATATTCTCGAAGTAGCTTTCCAGCCGCTCCCTGTTCTCCGGCACGTAGAACAGGGACGCGATGATCTCCGTCAGCCGCTCGGCGCGCTCGATCGGCAGCGAATCCCAATGCCGCAGCTCGATGAAGTTCTTCATACGCACGTCGTTGAAATGCGTGGAGATGATGTGGTTGATCTCGTACGGGTTGAGCTCGCGGTCGGGATACACCTCTCCGGCGTTCTCATAGAACGCCGGGTGATGCAGCTCCTTGCCGCTCAGGCTCCTGGCCTCCGGCGTATGCGTCAGATCGGCGAACATCAGCGGCGTGGACAGCACGTCGATGGCGTACTCCTCCCAGCCGAACCGCTTGTCGAACAGTCCGGGAATCACGTTCGTGCGCTGGGGGTCGAGATAGTCCCACATGCGTTGGCGTAGCAGGGGCCACGGGTTCGGCGTGCCCTCGAAATACGGCGTATTGCGGAAGTACCAGGCGAGGATCGGCCCGATGATGGTGCCCAGACGCAGCTTGTCGATGGAATCCTGCTCGTCGACGTAGTCGATGCTCACCTGCGTGGAGGCCGAGCACCGCATCATGCACGGGCCGAACTGGCCTACCCGCCCCAGGTAGTGGGTCATGGCGTCGTAACGGTCCTTCGGGTTGACCTTGACGTCGGCGAAGCTCGACTTGGGCTGGTAGCCGTAATTGACCAGACGGAAGCCCAGCTCGTCCAGCACGGGATCGATGTCGCGCCGGAAGGAACGATACAGCGTCAGCAGTTCCTGCGGCGTCTTGAGGATGCCCAGCGAGCACTCCACCTGACCGCCGGGCTCCAGCGACACGGCGATTCCTTCGCGCCCGAGTCCGACCAGATGGCCGTTCTCCCAGTACTCTTTCTCCTTGTCGTAGTACGGCGCGATGCGCTTGAGCAGCGTTTCGACGCCGTTCTCCTCGTAGTAGCTGACGGCGGTGTCGTCGCCGTTGTGCACCGGAAGATGTTCGATCTCCACGCCGAAACCGCCCGTGCCGCGTTTGGAACGGCCTTCCTCGAAGAATCGCAGCAGACTGTCGATGTGCTTGGGATTCGGCTTGGCGAGCAGATGCGCGTAACTGATTCTCGGTGTCGTCATGGGGCATATCGTACCTGTAGATTCCATCGGCCACGGCGGTGTCGTTATACAAAGAATCGATAGCTGGTTTGCGTCCGAATGCTGGATATTGCGACTGATTTCCCGGGTTCCGTTCAGGGGGTACAAGGGTGACGTTATGACAGTTAACGAAATGCCGAATACGCCATACCCCATTGCCGTAGCCTATGGGTACCGCTATACTTTTGAACTTGTAAAGTCTCTTTACATATTGGTGGTGTGGCGAGTCCGTGAATGACCCCGGAAGGGGGCATCGTCATGGATGACCGGATCGCCGACATGTCCCCCCGCAACGAGGAGGGGAACGGAGACTCTCCAATAACAGTAAGGACAACGATGAAACCTCATGTAGGATCACGGATGATCGCAGCATCGGTCGCTTTGGGGACGGCGTTCGCGTTGATCGCGCCGTCTTCGGCGCTCGCGGGCGATGCGACGCCAGCGGCGGCGTCGACCGGAACGACATATTACGTGTCATCGACGCATGGCGATGACGGCAACGCCGGCACCGATCAGAACCATCCCTGGAAGACGCTGGACAAGGTCAACGCCATCGCGACCGACCTTAAGCCGGGCGACTCCGTGCTGCTGGAGCGTGGCTCCACGTTCCAGGACCAGTATCTGCACATCAAGGACACGTCGGGAACCGCCGACGCGCCCATCACCATCGCCGATTACGGCGACGCCTCCGCCAAGCCGGTCATCGCGGCGAACGGCGTCAAGGGCAGCCGGTGGTACCAGAATTACCGTGCGTCGGTCGGCAACCACCAGAACAAGGGCACCGTCTCCTCGGCCATCCTGCTCAAGGACGTGTCGTACATCACGGTGAAGAACCTGGAGATCACCAATGACGACCCCGACGTCTACGACCCGATCGACACGTGGAAGTGGACCGACACGGCCGATTCGGATGGCACCAAGCTCGACCGCTCGGCCGACCGCATGGACCGCACCGGCGTGGCCGGCATCGCGGAGAACGGCACCACGATGAGCCATGTCACGCTTGAGGGCCTGAACATCCACGACGTGGACGGCAACATCTACAACAAGCACATGGCCAACGGCGGCATCTACTTCATGGCTCACTACGCCCGCGAGAACAAGAACGCCGCGGACAACACGTGGCTGCAGAACCACATCTCGCGCTTCGACCACATCACCATCAAGAACAACATCGTCAAGGACGTGGACCGCTGGGGCATCGCCGTGGGCTACACCGCGTACCTCAACTTCATCGACGCGGCGTGGGGTGACGGCAGCATCGACGACGACCTGATCGCCAAGTACGGCCAGACCAACGTGACCATCGAGAACAACTACGTCAAGGGTGCGGGCGGCGACGCCATCACCCTCATGTACTGCGACCGTCCTGTCATCCAGTACAACGTGGGCGACAGCGTCTCGAAGCACATGAACAACGTCGACTACCCGCATGACCGCGAGCACGGCGGCAGGTACGGCGGCTGGGTCGCGGCGGGCATCTGGCCCTGGCGCTGCAAGGACCCGATCTTCCAGTACAACGAGATGTACAACAACCTCAACTCCGAACACGGCAACGGCGACGGCCAGGCGTGGGACGCCGATTACGGCGACGGCACGCTGTACCAGTACAACTACTCGTACGGCAACTCGTTCGCCTCGCTGATGATCTGCAACCAGTACGCCATCAACACGACGTTCCGCTACAACATCTCGCAGAACGACCGCCGCGGCGTGTTCGACCTGCCGAGCAACGGTCCGGGCAACCACATCTACAACAACACCGTCTACATCGGTAAGGACAGCGCGGTGCTGACCGACCGATCCAACAGCCAGGCGAAGTTCGAGAACAACATCTTCATCAACGCGACCGACACCAAGAAGACCGAGACGTGGAACCGCGGCAACCAGCACGGCGGCCAGACGTACGACAAAAACATGTACGTCAATTACGCGAACAAGCCCGCCTCCGATTCCAACGCCGTCGAGGTCGCCGATGTGGCGACCGTGCTGGCCAATGCCGGACACGCGCCGAGCGCGCCGAAGGCCGACGGTTCGGTCTATGGCCGTTCCGGCAGCGAGTTCGACGGATACAAGCCCGTTGACGGCTCCCCGGCCATCAATGCCGGCAAGGTCATCTCCGACATGAACGACTACGCGGTCACGAATGACTTCTTCGGCAACACCATCAAGGGAACCCCGGACCTGGGTGCCGTCGAAAGCAACGTGCTCTCCGTCTCCGGCAAGGTCAACGCGTACGAGACCGCCACGGTCGGCGGCTCCAAGGTCGTCTACGTGCCGTTCACCGCGAAGAACCCGACCACAGTCAAGCAGCTTCGCGCGGGCCTGACGGTCGGTGACGGATCAGTCGCCAACGTGTACCGCGGCAGCACCAAGCTGGCGGCCGACGCGGCGATCCAGTCCGACGACGTGCTGCGCTTCGAGGTCGAAGGCACTTCGAACACGCCGATCGAATACACCATCGCTCAGAAGAACGCCTGGAACTGGGTCGACTGGTTCAAGACCGCCACGGGCGTGGTCTGGAACTCCCAGAAGCAGAACGGCGCCGACGGTGACTGGACGGACATCACGACGTTCTCCACCGAGTACCCGATGTCGAAGTACAACGAGTACTACGGCGCGGGACTCACCGGCAATCTGTCGGACCTGCCGGCGGTGGGAGCTGACCGCCCCGGGCGTCAGGGCCTGTTGGTCGACGACCCGGGTGCGGCCGGCGGCACCGCCATCGTGTGGAAGGCCCCGAAGGCCGGCACCGTGAAGGTCACACTCGGCCGCGACAACGAGCCGCAGCGGCGCAACGCCAACGCCTCGGGCACGGTGACGCTCGCACTGACCAAGAACGGCGAGACGCTGTGCACCGCAGACATCTCCACCGCGCAGACCAAGAACGAGGACTTCGCCAATTGCCTGAAATCGGATAAGGGCACGGTGCAGGTGAACGCCGGCGACGTGATTCGCATCGCGGCGACCGCGGCCAGTGGCGCGGCCGCTCCAGACCTGTACGCCTCGCCGGTCGTCACCTATCAGGATGTGGCACCCGTCGAGTCCCAGACAGCGCAGTACACTGCCTCCTACGACGCGGTGAGCGCCAAGGTCGGCACCAAGGCCACCGCTACGGTGAAGTTCACGAAGGACGGCGCCGCCGCCACCCCGACCGGCGTCAAGTCCTACGCGCTGAAGACCGCGGTCGACGGCGTGGCCGTGGACGCCGCGACCGGCGCGGTCACCTACACGCCCGGCGCAAATGCGTACGGCACCACCAAGACCGCGACCGTGGTCGTCACCTACTCGGATGACACCACCGACGAGGCGACCGTCACCTTCAACGTCGAGAAGTCCAATGCGCAGAAGTACAACGTGCTGTACCCGGCCGTGTCCGGCGGCGCGGGCGTCGCGCTCAAGCGCACGCCCAAGTTCACGCTCAAGGCGGACAGCGCCGCGGCGTCCATCCCCGCCGGCACCAAGTTCGCGCTCGGCACGGGCGCCCCGGCCGGCGCGTCCGTGAACGCCGCCACCGGTGAGGTCACGCTGACCAGCACCCAGGCCGGCACCATCACCGTGCCGGTGACGGTCACCTTCTCCGACACCAACGAGTCCATCGAGGCGACGGCCACGTTCACCGTGACCGCTCCGGCGGCGCTCGGCACCTCCAAGCTGGAGACCGGCACCGCGGACGGCGCGAACGTCATCTATGTGCCGTTCACCGCGAAGACCCCGACCACCGTCGCCGATCTGCTGGCCCTGGTGACCGCCGAGCCGGATTCGGCCCTCAAGGCCGTGTACCGTGACGGCACCAAGCTGGAGGACGCCGCGGCAGTAAAGGCCGGCGACGTGCTGCGCTTCTACGCCGACGGCTCCACCTTCACCGCCGACTACACGGTCGTGCAGAAGAACGCCTGGAACTGGGTCGACGACTTCAAGACCGACTCTCAGGGCCCGATCTGGACGTCGCAGCGTCAGGTGTCCGGCAAATGGCAGACGATTACCGATTTCGGTTCCGATGTGTACCCGCAGACGTACTACGACAAGTACTACGGCGTCGGTGTGGACTATCAGAACAAGAGCCTTCCGGCCGACCGCAGCGCCATCCACGGCCTGATCGCCGACAATCCGGGTGATTCCGCGGCGACGGCGATGGCCTGGACCGCGCCGAAGGCCGGTTCCGTGAAGGTCACGCTGGACAAGGTGACCGGAGCGCACGTCGAGCCGTACATCCGTCAGTCGAACAGCAACGGCAAGGATGTGGTCCTGAAGCTGCTGAAGAACGACGAGGTGATCTGCTCCGCGACGATGACCGATTCCTTCGCGACGGCGACCGGGTTCAACGAATGCCTGGCGTCCGCCAAGGGCACGGTCAAGGTCGCGGTCGGCGATGTGCTGCGCTTCTCGGTGGATGCCGCGGCCGGCGCCTCCAAGTCGTCGATCCACATCAGCCCGGTCATCACCTACACGGATGCCGATGAGCCTTCGCCCGAGCCTGGCCTGTCGGAGCAGTATGCTGCGGCGTATCCGGCTTCGGTTGCGGCGAAGGTGGGCGAGAAGGCCACCGCCGCGGTGTCGTTCACGAAGGGCGGCGCCGCCGCGGATGCCCCGGCGGGCACGACGTTCGCGGTCGCGGGTGACGGGTTCACGGTCGCCGCGGACGGTACGGTGTCGTTCACGCCGACGGACGCGCAGGCGGGCAAGACGGTGACGGCCACGGTGACGGTGACGTATTCGGACAAGTCGACGGATACGGCGACGGTGACGTTCAAGGTCGCCGCCAAGGATCCGGAGCCCGAACCGACCGATCCGAAGGCCGACCTGCGCAAGGAGGTCGAATCCGCGTCGAAGCTTGACGAGAAGGACTACACCGCCGACTCGTGGAAGGTGTTCGCCGCGGCGCTCGATAACGCCAAGGCCGTGCTGGAGGACAAGGACGCCACCGAGGCGCAGATCTCCGGCGCGCTCACGACGCTGAAGTCCGCCACTGCCGCGCTGGCCAAGGCCGGCGACACCGGCAAGCCCGACGATGGCGACAAGCCTTCCGCGGGCAAGCCCAACGACAAGGGCAACGGTCTGTCCAAGACCGGCGCCAGCGTCGCCGTCATCGGCGTTGCCATGCTGCTGCTCGCAGCTGCCGGCTTCGTCACGGTGAACGTCGTTCGCCGCCGCCGGTAACGGCATGACGGGCACCCGCCCGTAACAAGCAATCAGGGGTCTCATGGTCAGCCATGAGACCCCTTTGCTATGCCTGTTAGCCGCTCTCTCGCTGTCGATTACCCTATATTCCCGCGAAAGTCCCATTTGCGGACGCTGGAATCGGACTATCGACGGGTGGGAGAAATTGTTCAACACGCCGATTGTTGTATATGCAACTGTTGTATATGGTATGCATTATCATGTTGTGTTGCCTGAATGATCGGAATGCGATTTTCGCATCGACAGACATGGTATGGAGGGGTATGGAGCAACGTATTCTCAGCATTGAAATACGGGCGGTGAGTAAGGCCGTCGACCGTTATTTGGGCGAAAGCATGCCGCTCTCCGCCAAGGAGACCACCGGCGGCAACGCGCATATCATCATGTTCCTGGCGCGCAATCGGGATCGGGAGATCTATCAGCACACCATCGAGCAGAAATTCTGCATCACCCGTTCCACGGCATCACGCGTGCTGGCGCTGATGGAGAAGAAAGGGCTGATTGCCCGTGAATCCGTGGCGCACGACGCACGATGTAAGCGCATTGTGCTGACGGATAAAGCCGACGCCATCGTCGCCGATCTCAAAGCGAACGGGGAGCGTGTGGAGCGTCTTCTGGTCGACGGTTTCACGCAAACGGAGCAAGATGCGCTGCATGACTACGTGGAGCGCGCACAACATGAATTTGAACATCAGACATCCTCCCAGACGCCGTCAATGGCGGCTCCCGAATACTCGGAAGCGGAGGTCATCAACACGAAGGAGGAGAACAAGTGAGCAGCACCGAAGAAGCGATTGCGCAAGCGCGCAAAGCCGTGGAACCGGACAAGCCGAAACATGTCCTGCGCACGCTGGGCAAGTCGATCCGCGAGTACAAGAAGGCCAGTCTGCTGGCCCCGGTGCTCGTGGCGGTCGAAGGCATCCTGGAAATCCTGATCCCGACGATCATGGCCTCGCTGATCGACGAGGGCATCACCGGCGGCAGCATGCCGTCCACCATCAAGTTCGGAGTGATCCTGCTGATCTGTGCGATGGTCTCACTGGGTGCCGGCTTCCTGTCCGGCAAGTTCGCGGCCATCGCGGGCGCGGGCTTCGCCAAGAACCTGCGCCAGGACCAGTTCAAGAAGGTTCAGGGCTTCAGCTTCACCAATATCGACCGGTTCTCCACAGGCTCGATCGTGACCCGACTGACCACCGACGTGACGAACCTGCAGAACGCCTACATGATGATTATCCGTCTGGGCGTGCGTGCCCCGATCATGGTGATTGTGGCCTGGATCTTCTCGTTCCGCATCTCCCCGTCCATCTCGCTGGTGTTCCTGGCCTGCGTCCCGATCCTGGCGATCGGCCTGTGCGGTCTGGCCGTGCTCGTGCATCCCGTGTTCGAGCGCGTGTTCCACACTTACGACGCGCTCAACAACGTGGTCGACGAGAACCTGCAGGGCATCCGCGTGGTGAAATCCTACAACCGCGAATCCTTCGAGGTGGGCAAGTTCGGCCGCATCTCCCAGCGCATCTTCAAGGACTTCACCAAGGCCGAGCGCATCATGAGCTTCAACAGCCCGCTGATGATGGTGTGCGTCTACGCCTCGATGATCCTCATCGCATGGATGGGCGCGCAGCAGATCGTCGCCTCCGGCAACAACGCCGCCGTGGGCCTGACCACCGGCGACCTGACCGCACTGGTCACCTATGCCATGCAGATCCTCATGGCCATGATGATGCTGTCGATGATCTTCATCATGGTCATTATCTCCCAGGCCTCCGCCGAGCGTATCTGTCAGGTGCTGCAGGAGGAAAGCACCGTGACTGATCCGGCCAGTCCGGTGACTGACATGGCCGATGGGTCCATCGAATTCGACCACGTCACCTTCCGCTACTCCGACAGTTCCGAAAAGCCCGTGCTTGACGACATCAACCTGAAGATCCGCTCCGGCATGACCATCGGCATCGTCGGCGGCACCGGTTCCGCCAAGTCGAGCCTCGTGCAGCTCGTGCCGCGACTGTACGACGTGAGCTCCGGCTCGCTCAAGGTCGGCGGCGTGGACGTGCGCGATTACGATCTGGAAGCCCTGCGCGACCAGGTGGCCATGGTACTGCAGAAGAACGTGCTGTTCTCCGGCACCATCGCCGAGAATCTCAGGTGGGGCAACCCGAACGCCACCGACGAGGAGGTCCGCCACGCCGCGCAGCTTGCGCAGGCTGACGGATTCGTGCAGGAATTCCCCGACAAGTACGACACCTACATCGAGCAGGGAGGCACCAACGTCTCCGGCGGCCAGCGCCAGCGCCTGTGCATCGCCCGCGCGCTGCTGAAGAAGCCGAAGATCCTCATCCTCGACGATTCGACCAGCGCCGTCGACACCAAGACTGACAAGCTGATCCGCAACGCGTTCCACAACGAGATCCCCGACACCACGAAGATCATCATCGCCCAGCGTGTCGCCTCCGTCGAGGAATCCGACATGATCCTCGTCATGGACAACGGCCGCATCATGGCGTCCGGCACGCACGACGAGCTGCTTGCCACCTGCGACGAATACCGGTCCATCTACGAATCCCAGACCAAGAACCAGGCCCGACCCGAGGAGCTGGTCGCCGCGGAGCCGGCCGGGGCGCAATCTGAGACCGAGACCAAGGAAGGAGAGACGCGATGAGCAACGACCAGAGCTTCAAGAACCGCAAACCCGGCATGGGCAAAGCCGAACCTGGCACCATCAAGCGCATCTTCAGCTACATCTTCCAATACAAGTGGCGCGTCGTCGCCATCGTGATCTGCATCCTGATCGGCGCCGCCGCGCAGGCCGGATCCGCGCTGTTCCTCCAGTCCCTCATCGACACGTACATCCTGCCGATGGTGGGGGAGACAAATCCCGACTGGGCGCCGCTGCTGCGCGCCATCTCGCTTATGGGCTGCCTGTACCTGGCCGGTATCGTGGCGTCCTGGGCCTGGCAGTGGCTGATCGTCACCGTCGAACAGGGCACGCTCAAGAAGATCCGCGACGACATGTTCGCCCACCAGCAGAAGTTGCCGATCCGCTACTTTGACAGCCATGAGCACGGCGACATCATGAGCCACTACACCAACGACACCGATACGCTGCGTCAGGCGATCTCGCAGTCGTTCCCGCAGATGTTCTCCTCGATCATCTCCGCGCTGGCGGCGCTGCTGTCCATGCTGTGGCTCTCGATCCCGTTCACCGCGTTCGTGATCGTGTTCACCGTGCTGCTCTACTTCATCGTGCGCAAGATCGTGAGCCGTTCCGGCCGCTACTTCGTCAAGCAGCAGATGTGGATCGGCGACGTGAACGCCTTCGTGGAGGAGTCCGTCAACGGCCAGAAGGTCATCAAGGTCTTCAACCATGAAGACGCCACCCAGAAGACCTTCGACGAGAAGAACGAGGAACTCTTCGAGGCGTCCGCCGAAGCGAACACCTGGGGCAACGTCACCATGCCGGTGGTCGGCAACATGGGATACCTGCTCTACATCCTGCTCGCCATCATCGGCGCAGCCGTTTCGCTGGCCGGCGTCAACGATCTCGGCCTGACCGGCGTCAAGCCGCTCACCCTCGGCACCCTCGTCTCGCTGCTCACCCTCTCCCGTTCGTTCATCAACCCGATCGGCCAGGTCTCCCAGCAGCTGACCATGGTGATGATGGCGCTCGCCGGCGCCTCCCGAATCTTCAAGCTGATGGACGAGCCCGTGGAGTCCGACAACGGCACCGTCACGCTCGTCAACGTCGAGCTCGGCGAGGACGGCCGTACCATGCGGGAGGTCGACCACGAGACCGGCCACTGGGCGTGGAAGCGCGAGGAAGGCGACGACGGCACGAGGTCGCTCAAGGCCGCCGAGAAACTGCACGGATCCGCGCGCGAAGTGGCCGTCAAGGCCAAGGAGCAGGGCGACGAGGAGAAACTGGGCAAGGTCTTGAACGATGCCA
>ENA-OWPP01002933-OWPP01002933.1-human-gut-metagenome-genome-assembly--contig:-NODE-2933-length-10860-cov-7.367515_pt1 | contig 10860 bp, 9 predicted proteins | sample MGYA00248265_ERZ651848 | MGnify/ENA primary metagenome ERZ651848 (study PRJEB26924, sample SAMEA4378233) | human gut metagenome | biome: human gut; feature: human-associated habitat; material: faeces... | reverse complement strand
GTCGAGGAACTCCGGGAACTCGCAGGCGAGCTTGAGGTAGCCGCCGTAGCCGATGCGGTCTATGGGCTTGCGCAGTATGGCGCGGCGGGCCGTGACCCAGTTCTCCTTCGCCTCGCGGACGGGGTCGCCGCCGGGGTGGAAGGTGTCCGGGAAGAAGTACGGCAGGAAGCGTCCCTCGGTGTACCTGACGCCGGGGATGTCGGAGATGAGCCGGAGCGTGGAGCCGTTGCCGACGCTGCCCACGACGGCGTCGAGGCCGATGCTCTTGAACTCGTCCATGTATGGCTCTGTGCCAATCCAGTGGTCACCGAGGAACATCATGGCCTCTTTGCCCAGCTCGTGAGTGATGTCCACCATCTCTTTTGCGAGCCTGGCGACCTCGCGCCGCTGGAAGGCCATGAAGTCCTGGTACTCCTTGGAGGGAATACGGTACTGGTTGTTGTAGTAGCCCTGGTCGATTATGAACTCGGGGCGGAACTTATATCCCACCTCGCGCTCAAACTGCTCCAGGATATAGGGGCTGACACTCGCGGAGTAGCCGTACCAGTCCACGTACTTCTCGCGCTTGAACTCGTCGAACACGAGCGTGAACTGGTGGAAGAAGGTCGTGTAGCGTATGACATCCACATAGGGGTGCTCCGCGATGAAGCGGCGCAGCCGCTCCATTGTGAACTTGTGCGTCTTGGGCTGGCGAACGTCAAAGGTTATCTGGTGCTCGAAGTTGGTCCAACCGTTGGTGACCGCGTTGTACATGTGCACCGGGTCCCAGATGAGGTAGGCCAGGAAGCTCACGGTGTAGTCGTGGAAGGCCTCGGGCCGGTCGATTACGACGCAGCCGGCGCCCTCGTCATAGCGCCAGGCCTCCGGGGAGAGCGGCTCGCCTGTCGTGCGGTCCATGACCTCCCACCAGCGCTTTATATCGTCGCGGGTGTTGACCTCCATCAGCTCGGGGCTTATCCCGCGCATCAGCTCTATGGACAGCGCGCCGCCGGAGGCGGTGTGGAAGCCGGTCATGATGTAGCACTGCTGTACCTCGTCGGGGTTGGCCTTGGCCCAGGCGTTGTCCTTGCGGGTGGTGTAGTAGGTGGAATACACCTTTGCGTCGACCTGCTTGAGCTCTTCCGGATAATCCGTGCCGTCGCAGTCGCGTATGGCGTCGGCGCCCCAGCGCCGGAGCAGCTCAAGGGTTTCGGGGACGACGTCCACATCCGTGGGTATGGTAACACGTCCCCTGTTGGTATTTGTTTCGCTCATAGCGTCCTCCAGTCCTTCAGCGTCAGTCTGTGAAGGGTTTGTTGTAAATAAACAGCGCGCAGATAAGCAGCGCCAGACCCACAAGCATTATAATGAGCCCCTTCATCTGCCCGGTCATCGTCCAGCCGCCTATGACAAGGGCGATGCCCGCGATAAACAGCAGGGCGATCAGCACAATGCGCAGAGCCACGTGTTCTTTCCAGAATTTCATGCTCTCACCTTAACCTTTCAGGCCGCCGACGGTCATGCCCTGGATGAGCTTTTTCTGCACGCAGATGTAGAGTATCAGCGTGGGCAGCATGACCATGACGAGACCGGCGTACATGATGCCGTATTCCGCGGCCGACTGCTGCGCCTGCATCAGGTTCAGCAGGCCGACCGGCAGCGTCCTCGGGCCGTTTGCGCTGCTCAGCAGCGTGAGCGAGATGATGTATTCGTTCCAGAAGGAGAGGAAGTTGAACAGTATGATGGTCACGATAGAGGGCTGAGCCATGGGGAAAATGATGCGCACCATCGTGGTGCTGTACCCGGCGCCGTCTATGTACGCCGCCTCCTCATAGGCGTGCGGCAGAGTGGCGAAATAGCCGCTCAGCAGGTAGATGGTGAAGGGCAGCGCCGTCGCGGCATAGACCACGGCCAGCACGAATATGTTGTTCAGCAGGAAGCCCTCGCCGAATATGCTGCGCAGCCAGGTGTCGCCGTCGCGCAGCATCAGGAAGATGGGGACGACTATGTAGTTGACGTTGATGAAAAGTCCCGCCATGAAGGAGATGTTCAGGAAATTGCGGCTCTTGAACCTGAACCTGGACAGGCAGTAGGCCGCCGGCAGAGCCACAATTATCAGTATCGCCAGGGCGAGAGCCGTGACGATGACGCTGTTGAGCATATAGCTGCCCATGCTCGCCTTCTGCCAGGCATCCACGAAGTTCTGCCAGTAGAAGCCCGCGGGGAGCGCCCAGGGGTTCTGGTAGAATTCCGAGTTCTCCTTGATGGAGGCCATGAACACCCAGACCACGGGGACGATGATGGAGATGGCCACGGCGATGAGTACGACGTATACGAAGACCTTGTACAGCTTATCGCCCTTTGAGCTTGAATTAACCATAAGTCACCTCCTAGAATTCCAGCGGCGTGCGCTTTGTCGCGCGGTTCACCAGCGCGGACAGCAGGAAGGAGAAAAGGAAGATCACGACGCCGATGGCCATGGAATAGCCGTAGAGGCCGGCGTCCTTCTGACCGTACATATAGGAGAGCGCGACCTCGCTTACGCCGTTCGGGCCGCCGGAGGTCATGGCCTTGACAAAGAGGAAGGCCATGTTTATGGTGGAGATGATGAAGAAGGTCAGCGTGGTGCGGATGTTGGTCCAGATGAGCGGTATGGTTATCTGGAAGAACTGGCGCACGCGCCCGGCCCCGTCTATGGACGAGCTCTCGTATATGTCCAGGGGCACGGCTGCCATGGACGCCATGTACATGACCATGTAATATCCGACCGCCTGCCATATCATGGCTATGATAAGGCTTATCATGACCAGGCTCTCGCCCTTCCACAGTATGGGGTCGGTCAGGTTCGTAAAGAGCCCGATTATGCTGTTGAGCAGGCCGTTATCCGGCTTGTAGATAGCGGAAAAGATGCCGGAGATGACAACCACGGACAGGATGTTGGGGATGTAGAATATGATGCGGAAGAAGTTCTGCCCCTTTATTTTCTCGCGCGTGAGTATCCCGGCCAGCACCAGCGCCATCGCGAAGGTTATGATGGTGACCACGACGATAAGCAGTATCGTGTTCTGCATGGCCTTGATGAACTTGGCGTCCGCAAACAGGGTCTGGAAGTTCTGCAGGCCGACGAAGGTCTCGGTGGGAGAATAGGCGCCCCTTTCAAAGAGGGACATGCGGAAGACGTTCAGGGTCGGCAGCACCATGAAGATGAAGAACAGGATAGTTGCCGGCGCCACACACAGGATGAGGAAGCCTGTGCGCCGTTTGTTGCTTTTCACTTGGTCAACTCCTCTCTCAGGTTTCTTCAAAGAATCGGCGGCGATGAGCATAGACTGCTCATCGCCGCCTTGCCGTTTAAACTAGCTTGCGATGCGGATCAGCTTACGCAAGAAGGTTGGCGCGCATCTGATCGGTTGCAGAGATGATGTTGGCCTTCCACTGATCGATGGTCAGGGTGCCGCCGACGAGGGAGTTGATGGGCTCGAAGAACACGCTGGTGTTGTCGATGCCGGGGATCGGGCTGTACGCGGCGAAGGAGCCCATGGCGGCGCCGGCGCCGGAGTCGTAGATGGAGTAGAACAGCTTGTTGTCGCCCTCGAGCTGATCGGTCATGCCGCGGATGGGCTGCACGGCGCCGCCCTTGGCGAAGATGTCAGCGGCGGTGTCGCTGTACAGGAAGGCGATGAACTGCTTGGCGGCGTCGATGTTGGCGGCGCCGGCCGGGATCCAGGCCTGCTCCAGGAAGGTGTAGCTGTAGCCCATGCCGCCGTCCTCAAGAGCCGGGAGGGCGGTCATGCCCCACTGGAAGCCCTCGGCGCGCGGAGCCTCGGCCATCTCGCCGACTATCCAGGTGCCGTTCGGCATAAAGAGCGCCTTGTTGTCGAGGACCAGCTGCTGGTTCATGGTGAAGTCCTGATCGTTGGCCTGAGCCGGGGTGCTCGGGTGGGTGTAGTCGGCCAGCTTGTCGAGGATCTCAAAGAGCGCGTCGGCCTCGGGAGTCTCCCAGATGCCCTCCTCGAAGCTGGTGGCGGCGTTGAAGAAGTCGCTGCCGCCGACGACGTTCATCAGGGCGTACAGGAAGGCGTCGAAGTAACCGGCGGTCGGGTAGGTAAAGAGGTAGATGCCCTCCTCAAGGGCCTTGTCGCCGAGCTCCCACATCTCGTCCCAGGTGGTGGGAACGGTCCAGCCCTTTTCCTCAAAGAGGCCGGCGTTGTAGAACAGGCCGCAGGGGGAGTAGAACATGGGGGCGAGGTAGGTCTTGCCGTCGTTGTAGGGGTTGGTGGCGGAAGTGTCGGTGAAGCCCTCGATGATCTTGTCGCCGACGGTGGTCTCCTCGCCGGGGACGGTCATGTCGAGCACGTCGGTGATGTCGGCGATGAGCTTGTCGTTGATGAACTGCTCGGTCAGGCCGGCCTCACGGCCGGTGGCCAGGTGGATGACGTCGGGGTAATCGCCGCCCTGCATGGAAGCGCCGATGACGTCCTCGAGGTTGCGCTCGACGGTGAGCTCAACCGCGATGCCGGTCTGGGCGGTGAAGGCGTCGCAGACCTCCTGCCACATTCCGGGATAGGTCTCCTCGTAGGCGCTCTCAAGAGCGGCTACCTTGATGGTGGTGGCGGGCTCGCCGGAGCCGCTCTCGGCGGGAGCCGGATCGCCGGATCCGGCCGGGGCCGGGTCCCCGCCGCAGGCGGCGAGGGCAAAGACCATTACCAGCGCCAGAGCAAGGGCAAGCAGCTTCTTCAAATTCATCTTCATTTTCCTCCTTGCAAAAATTCCTTGAAATACAAATGCCAATACATGGTTCTTTTGGCATCACTCTTAAGACAAGTATATAGATTTCCTGCCCGATAACAAGCCAGTTCTTGCGCAACTTTTTATAAATATTGCTCTCGCCATGTTTTTGATGTAAAATGCCCTATTTGGCGGCGTTAAACTTGTGCACAATGCGCAGGGTTTTTAGCTCATTTTCAGCGCCGGACGCACAGTTATAAAATTAGTCGGGCAAGTTTGCTTTTCAAAGTTGCAGAAACTGTTTGAAAACATTATAATATTGGGTGAATATCCGCCGTTTCTCTAGGCAAAGGAGGTGCCGGTGTGTCCACTGTCTGCTACGATATAAATCTTGACAAGGGGGATCCGCTCGCCCAGTCGGACGCCAGGCTTCTGAACATAACCTGGGCGCAGTACAGCAGCGAGTGGAACTCCACGATGCACGCTCACCGCCACGCGGAAATGTTCTTTATTATGAGCGGGAGCGGCACTTTTCAGCTCCAGCGGCACAGCTTTCCCGTCTCCGGACGCAGCCTTGTGATAATAAATCCGGGGGTCATGCACTGCGAGCAGAGCAACCAGGGCAGCCCGCTGGAGTACATCGTGCTGGGCGTCGAGAACCTGGAAATGGCAGCCAACGAGCAGGGCTATGTCCTGACAACGTTTAACAGGGACTGGGATACGGTCTCGGTGTCCCTGCGCCTTATGCTGCAGGAGGCGCGCTCCGGTCAGGACGGGTATTCCCAGGTCTGCCAGAGAATGCTGGAGATAATCCTGCTGCGCATCCTGCGCCGCAGGGGTCTGTCCCTGGCCAGCGAGGCGGTGGGGGTGGACGACAACCGCGAATGCGGTATGGTGCGCCGCTACATAGACGAGCACTTCAAGGAGAGCATCACCCTCGACCAGCTGGCCGAGCTGGCGCATATCAACAAGTACTATCTGGTGCACGCCTTCCGCAAGGCCTACGGCACCTCCCCCATCAACTACCTCATATCCCGCCGCATACAGGAGAGCCGGTTCCTGCTCACCAACAGCAACCACTCCCTGTCGCAGATAGCGCGCATCCTCGGCTTCTCCTCGCTGAGCTATTTTTCGCAGAGCTTCCATCGCACGGAGGGCGTCAGCCCCATGGAATACCGGAAGCTGCACACCGCGGAGGCCAGGCAGCAGGCCGGCGAGAACGGGGGCTGAGCCATGTCGCAGTATTCACCGCTGCGCCCGGCCAGGCCGTTCACCGTCAGCGAGCTATACACCGTGCACTATTTTGAATACGCCGCGGGCTACGCCTTCCAGGGAGAGAAGCACGACTTCTGGGAGCTGCTGTACGTAGACCGCGGCCTGCTGCGCGTCACGGCCGGGGAGCGCGTGCGCGAGCTCAGCCAGGGTCAGCTCATCTTCCACGCGCCTGGGGAGTTCCACGCCCTGTCCGCCGTGGGCGTCCCGCCCGACCTCATAGTCGTGAGCTTCGGCTGCGGCGGCGGCGAGATGGAGCGCTTCCGCGGCCTGGTGACGGATGTGAGCCGGACTGAGCGGAGCCTGCTCGCGCGCATCGTCGCCGAGAGCGGCGGCGCCTTCTCAACGCCATTGGACGACCCCTCGACGACGACCCTGCATCGCGCACAGGGCGCGCCCTTCGGGGCGGAGTCTCTGGTCTGCGCGGCGCTGGAGGAGCTGCTGATACGCCTTGCCCGGCGCATGTCCGTGGACGAGGCTGCGCCCGACAGCTTCGCGGCCGACGCGGACGGCTTTGAGCGCACGGCCGAATACCTGGAGCGGCATGTGGGCGAGAGCCTGAGCCTGGAGCAGATATGCCGCGACAACTATCTCGGCCGCAGCCAGCTGCAAAAAATCTTCCACGAGCACACCGGCGGCGGCGTCATGGAGTACTTCGGACGGCTGAAAATAAACGCCGCCCGCCGCATGATACGCACCGGGCGCTACAACTTCACGCAGATCGCCGCCCTCTGCGGCTTTCAGAGCGTACACTATTTCTCCAGGCGCTTCCGTCAGCTCACGGGCATGTCCCCCAGCGAGTACGCCCAGAGCGTGAGGATGCTGCTGGAGTTCCCCGGCGGTTCTCCGGACGATAGTGCAAACAATTTGTAATATCGTCTATTTCTTTTCGGGTGAGCTGCGTATACAATACCAGATGCCGGGAGTGACCCGGGTCAAATGCTGTTAAAGGAGCGATTTTCATGTCCATTCTCGTTACCGGCGGCGCCGGGTACATCGGCAGCCATACCTGCGTTGAGCTCGTCGAGGCGGGCTATGACATCGTTGTCGCCGACAACCTCAGCAATTCCTGCGAGGAAGCCGTCCACCGCGTGGAGCACATTGTCGGCAAGAGCATCCCCTTCGTCAAGGCCGAGCTGACTCACGCCGACGAGGTGGAGGAGCTGTTCGAGCGCTTTGGAGATATTGACGCCGTCATCCACTTTGCCGGGCTCAAGGCAGTGGGCGAGAGCGTCGCCAAGCCGCTGGAGTACTACTACAACAACCTCACCTGCACCCTCGAGGTGCTCAAGGCCATGCGCCGCCACAATGTGAAGAACTTTGTCTTCTCCTCCTCCGCCACGGTCTACGGCGACCCCGAGCGCGTGCCGATAAGCGAGGACTTCCCCACCGGCGGCACCACCAACCCCTACGGCACCACAAAGCTCTTTCAGGAGCGCATACTCATGGACTACTGCGCCGCCGACCCGACGATGAACGTCGCGCTGCTGCGCTACTTCAACCCCATCGGCGCGCACGAGAGCGGACTCATCGGCGAGGACCCGCGCGGCATCCCCAACAACCTGGTGCCCTACATAGCCCAGGTGGCCGTCGGCAAGCTTGAGAAGCTGCACGTCTACGGCGACGACTATCCCACCCACGACGGCACCGGCGTGCGCGACTACATCCACGTCGTCGACCTCGCCCGCGGCCACGTCGCCGCGCTCAGGAAGCTCGCCCAGAACTGCGGCCTCTTTACCTGCAACCTCGGCACCGGCAAGGGCTACAGCGTGCTCGACGTGCTGCACGCCTATGAGAAGGCCTGCGGCAAGACCCTGCCCTACGTCATCGACCCGCGCCGCCCCGGCGACATCGCCGAGTGCTACGCCGACCCCGCGAAGGCCCGCGACGAGCTGGGCTGGGAGGCCAAGTACGGCATCGAGGAGATGTGCGCAAGCTCCTGGAAGTGGCAGAGCGCCAATCCGAACGGCTACAACGCGTAAGCACCGCATTACAACATATAAAGAGGAATGCCCGGCGGCATTCCTCTATAATTAAGCCGTGAACTGCGGCAAGGCTTCATCCAAGCCGTTAAATTTAGGGGGAGAAGAATATGAACAAACCTGTTCTTGTCGTCATGGCCGCCGGTATGGGCAGCCGTTACGGCGGGCTAAAGCAGCTCGACCCCGTGGGGAACCACGGTCAGCTCATAATCGACTACTCGATATACGACGCGCGCCGCGCCGGCTTCGAGACCGTCGTGTTCGTGATAAAGCGCGAGCTCGAGGACGCCTTCAAGGCCGCCATCGGCGACCGCCTGAGCAAGGTCATTGACGTGCGCTATGCCTATCAGGAGCTCTCCGACCTGCCGGAGGGCTACTCCGTGCCCGAAGGGCGCGTGAAGCCCTGGGGCACCTGCCACGCCATACTCGCGGCCAGGGACGTTGTGGACGGCCCCTTCGCCGTGGTCAACGCGGACGACTACTACGGTCCCGAGGGCTTCAGGGAGATATACGACTACCTGTCCGCCAACCCCGACCGCCCCGGCTGCTACGAGTTCGCCATGGTCGGCTACCGCCTCGGCAACACCGTGACCGAGAACGGCTCCGTGGCGCGCGGCATCTGCGAGGAGGACGAGCACAACTTCCTCGTGCGCGTCACCGAGCGCACCCGCATCGAGGCCGAGGGCACCGACGCGCGCTTCACCGAGGACGGCGGCGAGACCTGGACCCACCTGAGCGGCGACACCGTGGTCTCCATGAACCTCTGGGGCTTCACCAGGAGCTTCATGGACGAGGCTCGCGCGCGCTTCCCCGCCTTCCTGGACAAAACCCTTGCCGAGAACCCGCTCAAGGGCGAGTACTTCCTCCCCAGCGTCGTCACCCAGCTCCTGGACGAGCACAAGGCCCGCGTGAAGGTTCTGCGCAGCGCGGACAAGTGGTACGGCGTGACCTATCGTGAGGACAGACCCGTGGTGCTCAAGGCGATAGCCGACATGACCGCGTCCGGGCTGTACCCCGACAATCTCTGGGAGGTGTGAGCATGTCTGAAGCGGAAAAGTATCTTAGCGAGGCTCTGGCCGCCTGGGACTTCGGCGGCGAGCTCGTCGGCGCGGTGCGCTACGGCCACGGGCACATCAACGACACCTTCTGCGTCCACACCCAGCCGGGCGAGGACCCGTGCCGCCGGTTCATACTCCAGCGCCTTAGCTCCGCCGCGTTCAAGCACCCCGAGCAGGTCATGGCCAACATATCCGGCGTGACCGCATATCTCAGCGAGAGGCTCGCGTCCGAGGGCGGCAACCCCGCGCGGGAGACGCTGACCGTGTTCAAGACCGCCGCCGGGGAGCTGTATTACACTGACAGCGAGGGCAGCGTCTGGCGCTGCTACCCCTTCATTGAGGGCACGGTGTGCCTGCAAAATGCGGAGACGCCGGAGCTTTTTGCGGCGTCCGGACGCGCCTTCGGCCGCTTCCAGCGCGAGCTGAGCGGATACGACGCCGGCACGCTCTACGAGACCATACCCCGTTTCCATGACACCGAAGACCGCCTGGCCAAGCTCCGCGCCGCCGTGGCCGCCGACTCCGTTGGCCGCGTGGCCGAGGTGGGTCCCGAGCTGGAATTCGTCGAGGGCCGCGCCGCCGACTGCTCCGTCGCGCTCGAGGCTCTGCGCGCGGGCAGGCTGCCGCTGCGCGTCACACACAACGACACCAAGCTCAACAACGTGCTCATAGACCGCGCCAGCGGCGAGGGCGTCTGCGTCACGCCGCACCCGTGGGTGCCCGGATGCCTGGAGCTTTCCGGCACGGGTGATTTGACGACACTCAGCGCCTTCTACAATGGCCGCTTCACCGTACAGGACGCGGCGGCACACCTGATCGTCTGCGCCGCGGACTTTGCGCGCGGGCAGAGGGTGCTGGACGTCTGCGCCGCTCCGGGCGGCAAGTCTTTCGCCGCGGCATTCGCGATGGAAAACGAGGGGAGCATCCTCTCGTGCGATCTACATGAAAACAAATTGAAGCGCATCCGCGAGGGCGCGCAGCGCCTCGGCATCACGTGCATCGAGACCGCCGCCGTCGACGGCCGCGCGTTCCGCGAGGAATGGGCGGGGCATTTTGACGTCGTCATCTGCGATGTGCCGTGCTCGGGCCTTGGCATCATCCGCAAAAAGCCGGACATCCGCTACAAGGATGCGCAGGAGTTTTCCGCGCTGCCGGAGATCCAGCGCGCGATCTTAGAGAACAGCGCGCGCTATGTGAAAGACGGCGGCCTTCTCGTCTACTCGACTTGCACGATCCTGCCCGAGGAGAACGAGCAGGTGACGGACGGCTTTTTGAAGGCACACGACGAGTTTACTTACGAAGCCTTTTCGCTGCCGAACGGCGTGAGCGCGCCGGGGCATTTGACGCTCTGGCCGCAGCGCGACAATACGGACGGGTTCTATCTCAGCCGCATGAGGAGAAAGACGCATGACTGATTTAAAGTCAATGACATTGGAGGAAATTACCGCGGCGCTGCGCGCAATGGGCGAGCCGTCGTTTCGCGGCAAGCAGGTCTTCACCTGGCTGCACCGTGGCATCACCGATTTTGACGAGATGATGAATATTCCCAAATCCCTGCACGAAAAGCTCAGGGCGGAGTACTACATCACCGTGCCGACGGTCGCGCGCAAGCAGGTGTCAAAGCTCGACGGGACGATCAAATACCTCTGGGAGCTGCAAGATGGCAACTGCATCGAAACGGTGCTGATGTCCTATCACCACGGCAACACGGTCTGCATTTCCTCGCAGGTCGGCTGCCGCATGGGCTGCAAATTCTGCGCGTCCACGCTGGCCGGCAAGGTGAGGGACTTAACACCGTCGGAAATGCTCGATCAGGTGCTTTTCACGCAGCTTGACTCCGG
>ENA-OWPP01002931-OWPP01002931.1-human-gut-metagenome-genome-assembly--contig:-NODE-2931-length-10864-cov-3.358775_pt1 | contig 10864 bp, 9 predicted proteins | sample MGYA00248265_ERZ651848 | MGnify/ENA primary metagenome ERZ651848 (study PRJEB26924, sample SAMEA4378233) | human gut metagenome | biome: human gut; feature: human-associated habitat; material: faeces... | reverse complement strand
ACCGTCGTGCGGTAAACAGATTGCTGTGGTCGGTTCCGGTCCCGCTGGTATTACCGTGGCCATTAAGATGGCCCAGCTGGGCTGTGCCGTCACGGTATTTGAGCAGCGGCCCGAGATCGGCGGTGTGCTGGAGTACGGTATCCCCGAGTTCCGCCTGCCCCGTGCGCTCGTGCAAAAGTATCGCCACGTGATGTGCTCGCTTGGCGTGCGCGTGCGCCCCTCGACCACCATCGGTGGCGCGCTGCATATCGACGACCTGCTGCGCGACGGCTACGATGCGGTCTTTGTCGGTACTGGTACCTGGCGAGCTCGAAAGCTGGGTATTCCCGGCGAGTCGCGCGGCAACGTGCTGTTTGGTATCGATTATCTGGTCGATCCCACGAGCGTGGCAATCGGGCAGAACGTGGCGGTTATCGGCGCCGGCAATGTGGCCATGGATGTTGCCCGCACGGCGCTGCGTTCGGGTGCTCGCAAGGTCACTGTGTATGCACGCTCGCGCCATATCTCGGCCATCGACGACGAGGTCGAGCTGACCGAGCTTGACGGTGCCGAGATTGTGCGCGGCAAGGCGATCTGCGCCATCGATGATAACGGTCCGGTGTTCGAGACGGCTATCTTTGACGAGGACAACAATGTGGTGGGCTACGAGGAAGAGCTCGACCATGCGTCTGCCGACACAGTTGTGATTGCGGCTTCGCAGGTGCCCAAGGACAAGCTTGTGCTTACGACGGGCGGTCTGGAGACCGACCATCGCGGCCTTCTTTCGGTCGACGAGCGCGGCATGACCACCGTGCCTGGCGTCTTTGCCGCCGGCGACGTGGTCAACGGCCCGCTGACGGTTGTTCACGCCGTAGCCGGCGCCAAGCTCGCCGTCGAAGGCATGACTACCTATCTGGGCCTCTAACTCCATCCCACCCATCAGTTGCGGTGAAATACGGACTGTTTTGGCTGTCAAAAGCCTCGATTGCTCCGTATTTCACCGCAACTTTTTGGGGTTGAGCAGAGGCTGGAGGAACGCGCACGGTCGGGTGCTGCGCGGTTGCTGGTACGATAGGTACGTCAGCAACTGCCGCCGAGCGGCTCAAATGAAAGGAACCCTGTATGGAGTCCTCCGCCTACCCGATGCTCTTTAGTCCGATCAAGGTCGGTACGACCGAGGTCAAGAACCGCGTCTTTATGCCGCCGGTGTCCACCAACCTGGCCGATCATGGCTATGTGACCGACGACTTGGTCGATCATTACCGTGCCCGCGCCAAGGGCGGCGTGGGCCTCATCATTACCGAGGTCGTGACGGTCGAGCCCACCTATACCTATCTGCCGGGTGACATGTGCTGCTACGACGACACGTTTATCCCTGGCTGGGAAAAGCTCGCCGCCGCCGTGCATGAGTATGGCTGCAAGATCATGCCGCAGCTCTTTCACCCCGCCTACATGGCCTTTAACATTCCGGGCACGCCGCGCCTGATCGCTCCGTCCTTCGTGGGACCGTCCTATGCCCGTGAGGCACCGCGTCCCATCACGGTCGACGAGATTCACGAGCTCACGCATCAGTTTGGCGACGCTGCCGTGCGTATGCAGAAGGCCGGTGTCGATGGCATCGAGGTCCATGCGGCGCACGCCCACGGCATGCTCGGCGGTTTCTTGACCCCGCTCTATAACAAGCGTACCGATGAGTACGGCGGCTCGCTCGACGCCCGCATGCGCTTTTTGCTCGAGGTCATCGCCGAGATTCGCGAGCGCTGCGGCAAGGACTTTATCATCGACGTCCGCATCTCGGGCGATGAGTACACCGATGGCGGCCTGACCCTCAACGACATGATCTATGTCTCACGTCGTCTGGAGAAGGCCGGCGTCGACATGATTCATGTGTCGGGCGGCACCACCATCAAGCGCGGCTCCGCAATTCCCGCCGCCGGTACCCAGCAGGCCTCGCATGCCGCCTGCTCGCGCGAGATCAAAAAGCACGTCAACATTCCCGTCGCCACCGTCGGACGTATCAACGAGGCCTGGATCGCCGAGGAGCTGATCGAGGACGGCGCTGCCGACATATGCATGATGGGCCGCGCCAATCTGTGCGATGCCGAGTTCTGCAACAAAGCCGCTGCCGGCAACGCCGATGATATCCGTCCCTGCATTGGCTGCCTGCGCTGCCTGAACGGCATTATGTTTGGCAAGCGCATCTCCTGCACCGTCAACCCGGACGTGGAGCGCGACGAGGCCGGCTACGAGCCTGCCGCCGAGGCCAAGAACGTGCTCGTTGTGGGCGCTGGTCCTGCGGGCATGGAGGCAGCCTACATTGCCGCCAAGCGCGGCCACAACGTGGTGCTCGTGGATAAGCAGGATGAGCCGGGCGGCGAGATGCGCATCGCAGCCGTTCCGCCGGCAAAGCAGGAGCTCACCCGCGTGATCAAGTATCAGTACCGTCGCCTGGCCGAGGCCGGCGTGAAGTGCGTATTTGGCACCGAGCTTACTGCCGAGGACATTCAGCGTGACTACGCGGGTTACGAGGTCGTCCTGACTAATGGCGCCGAGCCCATCGCTCCGGCCTTTATGAAGGGCTTTAAGCAGGTTATGACGGCCGACGACCTGCTGGGTGGCAAGGCTTTCCCGGGTAAGAAGATCGTCGTCGTGGGCGGCGGCACCGTCGGCTGCGAGACGGCAGATTACCTGGCCCCGCTGGTCAATGACCTCTCGCCGGCCAACCGCGATGTCACCGTTATCGAGATGACCAAGACGCTCGCCGCCAACGAGGGTGGCGCCGGTCGCGCGGTGCTCATCACGCGCATGCTCTCCAAGGGCGTCCACGTGCTGACCGAGGCCAAGGTGACCGAGATCACAGAGGACACCATCAGTTACGAAAAGGACGGCGAGGTCCACACCATCACCGGTGCCGATACGCTGGTGCTTGCCATGGGCTATCGTCCCAATACCAAGTTGGCCGACGACCTTGCTGCAGCCGGCGTTACCACCCACGTGTTGGGTGATGCCAACAAGTGCGGCAACATCCGCGACGCCATCGGCGACGGCTACAAGATTGCCTGCGAGCTCTAGTCAACCCCTTGGTGCATGTGAGGCCTATCCCCGCGGCGTCAGTCGGTAGATAGCAAAAAGCGGCGGTCGTCCCGTACGTGGGACGACCGCCGCTTGCGTTAGCCGCAATGAGTCGTGCGATTAGAGCCCCAGGAGCTCCTTGACCTTGGCGATGATGGCCTCGTCGGTGGCGTTGGCAAAGAAGTACTCCTGGAAGTGCTCGCCGGCAAGTGCGCCCTTCACCAGGTCCTGATCGATCTCGCCCAGGACGTCGACGAGCGGACGCATGGTCGCAGCGCGCACGCCGTCGAGGATCTTCTTGTTGCGCTGCTCGGGCTCAACGCGCTCGGCAGGATAGCCGTTGCCCGAACCAAAGCCAAAGAGCTTCTCGAAGGTGTACTCAAGATTGAGCTCTTGGCCCCAGCCGTTCTTGAGGGCGAAGGGCATGGCAACGGCGTTGCCATCGTTGACCTGGGCAAAGGTGTAGGCGTCGAGCGGGTCGGCAACGTGGCCGCACAGCACGCCGGGGAAGGAGTTACAGGCGAGCATGGCGCCCTCGCCGGTGCCGCAGCCGGTCACGACGTAGTCGGCAGCGCCGGAGTTCAGCAGCACGGCGGCAAGGATGCCGTTCTGCACGTAGGTGAGGGGCTTGGAATCGGCGTCGGCATACATGCCATAGTTAAAGACGGTGTGCCCCATGGGCTCGACAACCTTCTTAAGGGCAGCCTCGATCATAGGGTTCTTGGAGTTCTGAGAGTTCTCATTGATCAGAGCGATCTTCATTGCGAATTACCTTTCTATTTCTAACTTGCGGTGAAATACGGACTGTTTTGCCTGATAGAAGCCAAAACCAATCCTTATCTCACCGCAACTCAAATGAAAAACGAGTGGATGAAACCTGATATGGGCAGTTGCGGCGACGCTTATTGAGGCTGCTTTCCAATGTATGCGAGGATTCCACCGTCGACGTAGAGGATGTGGCCGTTGACGAAGTTCGATGCATCGGAAGCCAAGAACACGGCGGGGCCCTTCAGATCCTCGGGCGTGCCCCAACGGGCGGCCGGCGTCTTGGCAATGATGAACTGGTCAAACGGGTGGCGGCTGCCGTCGGGCTGCGTCTCGCGCAGGGGTGCGGTTTGCGGCGTGGCGATGTAGCCGGGTCCAATGCCGTTGCACTGGATATTGGCCTCGCCAAACTCCGAGCAGATGTTCTTGGTGAGCATCTTGAGTCCGCCCTTGGCGGCGGCATAGCCGGCGATGGTCTCGCGACCTAGCTCGCTCATCATCGAGCAGATGTTGATGATCTTGCCGTGGCCCTTGGCGATCATGCCGGGCAGGCAGGCCTTGGACACGATAAACGGTGCGTTGAGGTCAATATCGACGACGCGGCGGAAGTCCTCGGCGCTCATGTCGAGCATCGGGGTGCGCTGAATGACGCCGGCATTGTTGACCAGGATGTCGGGCGTGGTGCCAAAGTCGGCCTCGATTTTGGCGATGAGCTCGGCAACGGCGGCCTCGTCGGTGACGTCTGCCACGTAACCATGAGCCTCAAAGCCCAGCTCGCGGTAGTGCTTCTCGGCCTCGGCGACCTTGTCGGCGTGACGTGCGTTAAAGGCGATCTTGGCGCCGGCCTCTCCGAGCGCCTCGGCAATGGCCATACCGATGCCATAGGTGGCGCCGGTCACGAGCGCGACCTTGCCATCCAGGCGGAAGCTGTCCATAAGATCAGACATAGCGATCCTTTCAAAAGAAACGTTCATCTATATAAGTCTTGCTTTTCATACAAGGTCAGTATAGGAGAAGAGGGGGAATTAAAAGACAGATTCTCCTAAAAACAGGTGAACGTTCACTTTTAAAAGGTAAACGGTGGTCTCGCCCTTGCCGTGCGGACGTCTATTTGCTCTGTTCCTGCGCTCCCTCTGCGATCATGTTGCGGTTGTACACCAGATGCAGGTACATCGCGTCGTGCGCGGCGGTGGGATTGCGCGAGGCGATGGCGTCGGCCACATCGCGGTGCGTGCGGATAGTTTCCTCGACGAGCTTTTTGCCAGTCACGTCGATAAAGAGGGGGACGGATGCCTTGAGCACGCCCATCAGGCGGGGAACGACGAGGTTTCCGGAGCTCTCGGCAATGGCATTGTGGAACGCGGTGTCGGCGGCGGAGTAATCCTTACCGGCCTCGGCCAGGCGCTCGGATTCATCGCAGAGCTCTTCGATACAGACGACCTGATCGTTGGTTGCGTGCTCGGCCGCCATGCGTGCCATCTGCGGCTCGATCATAAAGCGCACCTCGAGTAGGTCGCGCGCCAGACGCTGCTTGTCGTCGATAAAGGTAAAGCCCAGCGGGTCGTCGGCAACGCCGGGGTTTGACGCCACATAGGTGCCCGAACCCTGCTTAATGCGCACGATATTGCGCGACTGCAGCAACTTCATGGCCTCGCGCACGGTGCTCCTGCCGGCGCCCAAGCGCTCGACCAGCACGGTTTCCTTAGGTAGGCGATCGCCTTGCTCAAGGTGTTCATCCAGAATCAATTGAATGATTTTCTCCGATATTTGCTCGGGGAGTCCCGATTCGGCGCGGGCCATAGCTATACCTTTCATTACAAAATTCATCTGAGCTATTTTAGCGCACCACGGATGCGATATTGGCCGCTGGATTTGAGTCGGGCGGCTTAGATATACCGTTCGCAGCGCAAATACGACCGTTTACCAAATACATCAGATGTATTTCGAACAAATTTCAAAATGAAACATCAGACCTTTCCAAAACACGCTATAGTCATCAGACGAATTCAAAAGGTCTGATGAATTGGAGGAAAGATGTCAGACCCAACGTTTATGGCTGATCCCACCAGGCTGGTCATCGCCGCCATCGTGGGCATCGCGCTGCTGCTTGCGCTCATCATCAAGTTCAAGCTGCACCCCGTGCTTTCGATGATGGTCTCGGCGCTCGCGATCGGCATCGGCGCCGGTATGCCGCTCGACCTGGTGGCGGACACTGTCACCAAGGGCGTGGGCGCCACGCTGCAAAACATCGCCCTGCTCATTGGCCTGGGCTCGATGTTTGGCCAGATTCTTGAAGAGAGCGGCGGCGCCAAGAAGATTGCCCAGACCTTCATCGATACCTTTGGGCAGGGTCACTCTAGCTGGGCACTGGGTATTACCGGTCTGGTCATCGGCACTACGGTGTTCTTTGAGGCCGGCGTGGTCGTTTTGATCCCGCTTGCCTTTAGCGTGGCGTCGCAGACCAAGAAGTCGACGCTCTACTACGGCATCGCGCTGCTCGCAGGACTTGCCGCTGGCTATGCGTTTGTGCCGCCATCGGCCGGTTCGGTTCTGGTCGCCGGCACGCTCGGTGTCGACCTGGGCACCATGATTCTCGTCGGTATCCCTACCGCCTTCATCGCCATGGCGATCGCCGGCGTCATCTGGGGTCGCAACGTGGGCGGTCGCATCTTTACCGATGTTCCGGAGCACTTTACCTCTGCCGAGGGCGCGAGCGACGAAAAGGAGCTTCCCTCCTTTGGCATGGTGCTTGCCATCGTGCTCACGCCGCTTTGTTTGATTTTGCTGGGCACGCTGTCCTCTTATATCCCCATGCCCGCCGAGCTCGCTTCGATTCTCGCCTTCCTGGGCAAGCCGTTCGTCGCCTTGACGCTTGCCACGCTCGTCGCGATGTATCTGCTGGGCGCGCGCCGCGGCTACTCCGGCGCCGAGCTCAAGGCCTTGCTCGACCGCTCTCTTAAGCCCGTCGGCATGATCTTGCTGGTTATCGCTTGCGGTGGCGTCATGCGTTGGATGCTGCAGGACTGCGGCCTAGGTCAGGTTATTGGCCCCATGCTCGAGGCTTCTCCGCTGCCTTTGGTGGTCGTTGCCTTTTTGATTGCCGTCATGGTGCGTGCCTCTGTCGGCAGCTCCATCGTCGCTATGACCATGGCATCGGGCATTATGGCCGCCATGCCCGCGGTTGCAGGAGCCTCGGTGCTCATGCGTGCCGCTATCTGTCTTGCTATCTGCGGCGGTGCCACGGCCCTCTCGCACGTCAACGATGCCGGTTTTTGGATGTGCTCCTCGTTCCTGGAGATTGACGAGAAGACAACCCTCAAGTCCTGGACCGTTATGGAGACGCTCATCGGCCTTTCGGGTCTTGCCTGCGCCCTGGTGATTTCGTTCTTCGCCTAGTTCGCGTAGCTAAGCATCTTTCACCGAGTGCATCGCTCGGTACCCATTTTCACCTGATTCATTAACCAACGATTGGTACAACCGTTCAAACCAAAAGAGGAGAACATCATGGACGAGAAAACCAAAGCACAGATTCAGCAGGAGGCCGCCGACCTGGTTGCCAAGCTGCAGCCGCGTTCTGGCAAGTTCCGCACCATCAGCCCCGAGATGGACCCGCTGCGCCTGGGCTCTGGCTGGTCCATCGAGGATCTGGACAAGCCGCAGGTCATTATCGAGTCGACGTTCGGCGACTCGCACCCGGGTTCTGCCGGCCTGTTTGATCTGGTCGAGGAGGTCCGTGCTGGCGTTGCCGAGGCTGGCGGTCACGGTGCTCGTTACTTCTGCACCGACATTTGCGACGGTGAGGCCCAGGGCCACGACGGCATCAACTACTCGCTGCCCAGCCGCGACATGATCGCCAACATGATCGAGATTCATGCCAAGGCCACTCCATTCGACGCCGGCGTCTTTGTCGCCAGCTGCGATAAGGGTCTGCCTGCGAACCTCATGGCCATGGGCCGCATCAACATCCCCTCCATCGTCGTTACCGGCGGTGTCATGGATGCCGGTCCCGACCTGCTGACCCTGGAGCAGCTCGGCGCCATCTCGGCCCGCTATGAGCGCGGCGAGATTTCCCGCGAGGAGCTCGAGTTTGCCAAGCACAACGCATGCCCCAGCTGCGGCGCCTGCTCCTTTATGGGTACCGCCTCGACCATGCAGGTTACCGCCGAGGCCCTGGGCCTTATGCTCCCCGGCACGGCTCTGCTGCCCGCAACCAGCTCCGATCTGCGTGAGTTTGCGCGCGAGGCTGGCCGTCAGTCCGTGTGGCTCTCCGAGCACAACCTGTGCCCCCGCGACATCGTGACCAAGGAGTCCTTCGAGAATCTCATCATGGTCCACGGCGCCATCTCCGGTTCCACCAACTCGCTGCTGCACATTCCCGCGATCGCCCGCGAGTTTGGCATCGAGATGTCCGCCGACGACTTCGACCGTCTGCACCGTGGTGCTCACTACCTGCTCAACGTTCGTCCCGCAGGTGAGTGGCCGGCGCAGTTCTTCTACTATGCGGGTGGCGTGCCGCGCATCATGGAGGAGATCAAGTCGATGCTCCACCTCGACGTCATGACCGTCACCGGCAAGACTCTCGGCGAAAACCTCGAGGACCTTAAGAACAACGGCTACTACGAGAAGTGCGGCCGCTACTTGGAGAAATGGAACCTCAAGCGCGAGGACATCATTCGCCCGTTTGACCAGGCTTTTGGTACCGACGGCTCCATCGCCATCCTCCACAGCAACCTTGCCCCCGAGGGCGCCGTCGTCAAGCACACGGTTGTTCCGCGCGAGATGTTCCAGGCCACGCTTAAGGCCCGTCCGTTCGATTGCGAGGAGGACGCCATCCACGCCGTCCTGACGCACGAGGTCAAGCCCGGCGATGCCGTTATCATTCGCTATGAGGGTCCCAAGGGTTCCGGTATGCCCGATCTTTTTCTGCTTTACGATCCCGCGCAGCTTTGCAACCACATCATGGGACGTATAGCCTTTTTCTTTATATACATTCAGTACGCCATGTATCATTCCGCTTCGCTCCCACTGTTAAACTGAAGTTCCAGTCTTCTTGCCAGATTGTTGATGATATCATGTGGTGTGGCAGTCATGGAGAATCCGGCTGCCCTTGCGTGTCCGCCGCCGCCAAAATAGCTTGCAACTACACTTACATCTATCTTTTCACTGGATCGCAGACTTACCTTAAAAGTTCCATGTTCAAGCTCATACATAAAAATTGCAACATCGATCCCTTTTGTGAGTTTCAGCTGGCTTACGATTCCATCCAGATGTTTCGCTTTTACCTGGTAGAAATCCATCTCTTCTTTTGTAACGTAAGATACAATACATCTTCCGTCCATAAAAAGAAAGCTTTCCAACAATGCACGCCCCAGAACCTGGTTCTGTGCATAGGTCTTTTCATCAAAAGTCTCTGTAATTATTTTTGTAAAATCGATCCCTTTTTCCATCAGTGCTGCTGCTGCGCGCATGGTCGACGGATGGGTACAGGAATAACGGAACACACCGGTATCATGCACCATTCCTGTGTAAAGGCACTCGGCAGTCTCCACAGACATCTTCCCATAATCCAGCAGATCGTAGATCAGCTCACTTGTCGAGCTTGCATCTGGCATGATATAGTTCTGGTCTGCAAAACTCTGGTTGCTCACATGATGATCTACACAGAATCTTACTGCCGCTTTTTTGAAAAGGACTGCCGAAAATCCAAGTCTTCCCATATCCCCACAATCCAGTGCGATAAACAGATCATAGGTTTTTTCTTCCGTCACTTCATGCCGGATCTTATCTGTATTTTTCATGAACTTCAGTGTATTCGGAAGCTCTTCCAGATAAACATCGATCTCTTTTTCAGGAAAATTCTCTCTGACATAGTTATACAATCCCATACAGGAACCTGCACAGTCCCCATCCGGGCGGACATGTCCGCCAAGTGCGATCGTCCCGGCTTTTGAAATTGCATCTAATAACATACTAATCATCCTCTTCCCGTAAATCTCTTGTTACATCATCAATTTTCTTTGACATCCGGACACCATATTCAATGGACTGATCCAGTACGAACTTGATCTCCGGTGTGTTACGCATATTCAATGTATGAGCAAGTTCGCGGCGGATATAGCCTTCTGCGCTCTGTAATCCCTTCAGGGTATCAGCCTGGGCTTTTTCATCGCCCAGGACACTGATATATGCTTTGCAGGTTTTAAGATCCGGAGCAACCTCTACCGCTACAACCGAAGTCATCGGTGCAACACGCGGATCCTTGATTCCTCCACGCAGAATAGTACTCAGTTCACGCTGTACCTCTGCGTTTACTCTTGTATTCTTAATGCTTCTTTTTCTCATTTATATCAACTCCTAGCGTGGAATCTCTACCATCTTGAATGCCTCTACGAGGTCTCCTTCTTTGATGTCATTGAAGTTTGCAAATACGAATCCACATTCGTAACCTGCTTTTACTTCTTTTACATCATCTTTCGTCAGACGCTGCATGAGTTCTTTCAGCTTGATATCATCCGGCCCGATTCCAAGCATAGGTGAGATTGCACCATGAAGTACATGATAAACACCGTCGAATTTGCCGGTTTTCTCATATGCGGCAAGATCTCTGGTATTCTCTACGACCATGATTACGGAATGATCTCGTTTATCATTACTGCAGATCGGGCAGATTTCTCTGTCTGTAAGCGTGTAGCAGCATTTGCAATACTGCACATTCTCTCTGGCATTGATGATCGATGAAGTAAGCTGGTCTACCTGGTCTTTCGGCATGTTCATGATGTGAAATGCCAGCCTCTGTGCTGATTTTGCCCCGATTCCCGGAAGATGGGAAAGCTGCTCGATCAGCTTATTGATATGACTGCTGTAGTATTCCATCAGAATGGAAGGCCCCCGCCAAGGCCGCCAAGGCCGCCTGTCAGTTTGGACATAACGGCTGTGGATTCTTCTTCAACTTTGCGAAGTGCCTCGTTTGTTGCTGCAATGATCAGGTCTTCCAGCATTTCAATATCATCAGGATCTACAACCTCTTCCTGAAGTTTTACTTTTGTAA
>ENA-OWPP01002929-OWPP01002929.1-human-gut-metagenome-genome-assembly--contig:-NODE-2929-length-10871-cov-3.156435_pt1 | contig 10871 bp, 9 predicted proteins | sample MGYA00248265_ERZ651848 | MGnify/ENA primary metagenome ERZ651848 (study PRJEB26924, sample SAMEA4378233) | human gut metagenome | biome: human gut; feature: human-associated habitat; material: faeces... | reverse complement strand
AAAATAGCCCTGTTCGCTCAAAAGTTTCTAGACCTTTCCGGCAATCGGGCCTACTCTAAAAAGGAGTCTATCCTATCTCAACATCAACCGCCTTTACCCATGCCAGACACCACCGCTTACAATTTAAGCAGGACAGGCACCATCTCTTCTTTGTTTTTTAAAAACTTGTGGGTGCTCTTTTCCGCTATCTTCGTCGTCAGTCTGATCGGGACTCTGTTCACGACGTATTTGTTCATAAAAAGCACCGCGGTGGAATCCACACGCTTCCTTGCCGACGATCTGACTTCCCAGCTGAACACGGTCTATTCACTGCTGGAAGGCATGAGCGAGCAGCCGCTGATCAAGGATACATCCATCCCCGTGCAGGAACGCGCCGCATCCATGAAAACGTATGCGGACGCTTTCGGCTTCTGGATGATCGGCGTCGTCGATCCCGACGGGACCATTTCGAGCACCTTGCGGCCCAAAACCGGCAAGGTGCAGCGCGGCTACATCCCCCGCATCATGGCTTCTGGAAAACGGGAAATCAGCGATCCGTTCCCCGCCGGGGCCACCGGGGACATGACCTACAGCCAGTTTATGCCCATCAAGAAAGACGGCAAGGTCGTCAGCATCTGTTTCGTCACCACACCCCTTTCCCTGCTCAGTGAACGCGTTACCCGCCGCGACCATACGGGAAACGGCTACTACCTGATGCTCAGCAGCACCGGTTCCCTCATCGCGCATCCCAATCCCGCAATGAGCCTTACGCACATCAGGGATCACGTCGCGGGCGAACGGTTCCTCTACGGCAGCAGCCGGGAAACCTTCCTCCGCGACATCAAAAGCGATCAGCCGGGGACGTTCATCAGCATTTTTAGGAATACGCTCTATTTCACGGCGTTCATGAACATACCCGAAACAGGCTGGACGCTCATCCACCGGGTCAAAATCCTGCCGACGGTCAAGTACATGCTGCTGGCCTTTTTCACACAGACGCTGCTGTACACCCTGCTGTTCGTGGTGCTCTATCGCTACGGGCGTACCGCCATTTCGCAGGAACTCAGGCCGGTGGACAACATCCTGCGGCAAGTCGAAGAGCTGAACAGAAGCGTCAATGCCGCCGACAGCATCACGGAAGAGGATGTGTTCAACATCATCAACATCAGCCGCAAAGGGTTGTACGACGCCCTTACCGGGCTGCCTACGCGCAACCTCTTCCGCCAGCGGGTCAACGACACCATCGAAAAGATGCCGGGCAGGCTATTCGGGGTCTTCATCCTCGACATGGACAACCTTAAGGCCATCAACGGCCATCTCGGGCATGAGGCGGGCGATAAGGCCATCCGGAGCTTCGCCTCGACCCTCAAAGAATTCACGGAACGCCACTTCGGGCTGGCCTGCCGTTACGGGGGCGACGAATTCGTCCTGTTCATCCCGCTGGACACACCTTCCGATGCTTCCGCCCTAGCCCGGGAACTCCTCGAAACCCAGCACGGGAGCATCGTCGGGAACGATGTGGTTTATGCCTACGGTACGAGCATCGGGGTCAGTTTCTACCCGCTTTCCGGCACATTCGACGAAGCCCTCCACATGGCGGACACGGCTTTGTACTCCTCCAAACGGAGCGGCAAGGGAACATTCACCTGCCTTCCCTCCCATGCGGAATGCCTTTAATCCCTTCCCTAGCCGGAATCGCCGCTTTCCCGTCCCGAAAGGCATCCTGCACAGCTTCCTGAAAAAATCCGGCGTCCGCACGCGCCTGCAAAGGGAATCCTCACTCCGTGGCCTGCCTCCGCGATGAGTGGTTTTGCCCGCTCCAGAGATCGAAGGCCCCATATGCCTTCGGACACGGGAAAAGCCCCCGCCTTCGGCGGCGCTGGGCGGGGACGGCTCCCGATGGGAAAGCTTCGCGGGCACAGTCCCGTGTGGTGGAAAACGCCTCGGGCCGCCGGGCCATCCGAAAGCGCCGCCTCAACCCGCTCCGAGGGAAAAGGGCCGAAGGCGGGCCAGTTCCTCACGCAACCGCCCGTTTTCCTGCAGCAGCTTACGGTTTTCGGCGTAGAGTTGACGGTTTTCTACGGAAAGCTCCCGGCGCTCGGTGCGTTCCTCATCCAATTCCTTCAGCACCAGAGGGCACTGGCGGCAGCCACATCCTGAAGAAGGATATTCCTTTGACTGTTCGCGCATTACACCGCGCCCGAACAGCAACCACTCGGGAGAGACATCAAAAATGGTACATACATTAATGATAAACGCCAAATCTGGCATATTGGCGCCCCGTTCGTACCTCCCAAGCGTGGTGAGCGGCGTCCGCAGACGTGTGGCAAATTCGCTCTGTGTCATGGCGCCCCGTACGGCCTTCAGCCGTTCCTGCAATGATTCCATAGGCAGCGTGCATCCAAAGCCCGCAGCCCCTCTGCTTTTCTCCGGCAGGGCGCACCATCGGATCGTCGTTTCCGGATCCGGCCGGAAAATTCCATTTTTGATTGACAATAATCCAAAAATGGTTAATAAAGGGCGTGGGCGGTTGAGAAATGATGTGACAACAGAACTCTACCGAACCCCTACCAAATGATCAACGTACACCCCAAGGAGTGTGGCCGAACAGGACCCTCTCTTCTCCGCCTTAACAGTCTCCCCAACAGCGCCTGTACCCTTTCCGGGCAAGCGCGGCATGTTGTGCCTCCAGGTGTGTCGGCAATACATGAATATATATACAACCTATTCTGTATTTGCTCTTTAGCGCGGAGCATGTTAATTCCTGTCTGTCATGAAGAGACACACCTGTAAGGACGTTCAATGACAAGGCAAGTTCAGAATCCGTTGACTTGCGCCTCTCCTTCGGACGAGGTTTCTGAGGTTGCAGCCTCCTCTCAACGGCGCGATACAGCCCTGCAAAGGACCGCATCTTCACTTAATCTCTACAAGATCATTGGGGATAGCTCATCCGAAATCGTCTGGGAACAGGCCTCCGCGCCGAATGCAGACTGTATTTTTTCCGGTGATCCCCGCTTTGCCTGCGCCAACAAGTGCCTCACCGTCGAAGAAGCTTACGAAACGGTTCACCCCGACGATCAGCCGCTGCTCCGTTCCGACATTGATTCGCTCCATTCCGGAGAGCAAGACTCTTTTTCGCGCCGTATCCGCGCCCTTGGCTGCGACGGGAGCTGGATTCCCGTGGATGTCTGCGCCCGGAGCCTGCGCGACAACAATAGGACGCCCCTTTACCTTATCGGCGGCTTTAAGGGCATCTCCAACCTTCCTCCCGTCTCCTCCGCTATCGCGTCATCCCGCGATCCCCTCATATCCGACATTATCTGGGAACGTTTCGTTTCCGGGGGCGGCTTCGCCATTTCCGACGGTGTGGAACGGTTCCTCGGCCATCCGCGCCACCACTTCAGGAGCGTGGAGGACCTTGTCTGCCTGCTTCACCCCAGTGATCTTGCCATCGTCCACGAACGCATGAAAGCCGTGAGCAGCCTGACCGGCTGCGACTGCCTCTCCGTCCGGATGCGCCATAATGACGGCACATGGCGGCAAGTCGAGGCTCGGGTGGTCGTCTTGCGCGGCCGGGCCGGTGAAGACAGGATCATCGGCGCACTCAAGGACATCACCCCCAAGGCCGTGCGGGATCTCCCGTCGCTCCAGCCCGCGCAGATTTCATCCTTGACGGGGTTGTACACGCTCGAAGCCGGGCAAGCCATTATTGAAAAAAACCTTCTCACAGGCCTCAACCTGCAGGCTCTCATCCTCGTGGATTTCCGCAACCTCGACGAGATCGAGCAGCGTCACGGCAATCGCTGGAAGAACCTTTTTCTCCAGCACGCGGGGGCCATCCTCCGCAACCTCGCCCGCGAGAACGATGTTCCCATCCACTGCCGCGCCGGTTCGTTCATCCTGTTTGCGGATCAGTACGAGTCCTTCCGTGAGGTGACCGACCTCACCCGCAACCTCCAGCGGACGCTCGGAGCCGTCTGCGCGTTCGACGGCGAATCCGATTCCGTGGAATTTTCCATCGGCATCGCCGTCGCGCCCTATGATGCCCTCACTTTTTCCGGCCTCGTAGACCGCGCCGCTCAAGCGTGCAGCCAGCGTTCGGGCGTCAACTTCTACGACAAACAGGCCGCCGATCGTTTCCGGCTTGACTCGGAGCTCCTCGAAGAGGAACGCCGCCGCGAAAAAGAGCAAATGCGCGAAGCCCTCCAGACCATCATGGATAACGTGGACGCCTACCTCTTCGTCGTCCACCCGTTCCGCCATGAGGTTCTGTTCGCCAACCGCCAAATCCGCAGCATCCGGCCCGAATGTGTGCCCGGTTCAGTCTGCTACCGTTCCTTTTTCCGTTTCGACAAGCCCTGCGTCGACTGTGCGATCCTCAAAGGGCGGGATTGCCTTATCGAAAAGGACGGCCAACAGATTTATCTCCAGCTCCGCCATAAAAAGATCCGGTGGCTCAACGATGAGATGGTCTACCTCGTCAGCGGCACCGACATCACCGAACGTATGCTCCATGCCCGCAAGCTTGAGCACATGGCCTATCACGATTCCCTGCTCGACATCCCCAATCGGCAGGCCGCGCTCAGGAACCTCCAGCACATGCTGCGCGAGGGCAAGCGTTGTGCCGTCGTCCTGTTCGACATCAGCGATTTCAAGCTGTTCAACGAAACCTTCGGCCACGCCAAGGGCGACCTGCTGCTCAAGGACGTGAGCCTGTCCATCGCCCGTTTCGTGCCTGAAGGCAGCCTCTACCGTTCCGGAGGGGACGACTTCCTTGTCCTGCTTTCCGGCGCTGACGGCCCGCAGGCCGAACGCCTCGCCCAGTCCGTCAGGAACTCCTTCCTGCGCGTGCTCACCATTGAGGATCTCGAATACACCTGCAACATCGACGCCGGGATCAGCATTTCACCCCAACACGGGACCAATCCAAGCACCCTCATCACCCATGCCGAGCTCGCCCTTGCCGAAGCCCGCAAGGAAGGCCGGGGCATCTACCAGTTCAACAAGGAACTCGATCAGATCCTCTCCCGCAAGAAGCTGCTCCAGATCCTTATCCGATCCGCCCTGGCCAACGGCGACTTTGAGGTGCATTTCCAGCCGGTCTTCGAGATCAGCACGGGCTTGTTCCGCAAGGCCGAGGCCCTGTTGCGTCTGCGGGACGCTGCGGGCAGCTTTATTTCACCCGCCGAGTTCATCCCTGTAGCCGAAGAGACCGGCCTCATCGTGGATGTCGGGTATCTTGTGCTCGATACCGTCTGCCGCCAGCTGTTGAGCATGGCGAGCGTAGCGGGGCTTCCTTTCCAGATCGCCGTGAACATTTCCGCCATCCAGCTTCTCCAGACCAATTTCGTCAGCAGGGTCGTGGAGATCATCCAGTATCACGGCATCAACCCGCAGCAGCTTGAATTTGAAATCACCGAGAGCGTGCTCATCAATTCCTTCGAGCAGGTCAAGGGCGTCATGCAGCAGCTGCGGGACAAGGGCATCCGGTTTGCGCTCGATGACTTCGGCACGGGCTACTCCAGCCTGAGCTATCTGACCCACCTTCCCATCAGTACCCTCAAGCTCGACCGCTCGTTCATCAGGAATCTCGAAACATCCGAAAGCAACCGGCAGGTATGCAAGGCCGTCATCGACATCGCCCGCCACTTCAATATGGCGATCGTCGCCGAAGGTGTTGAAAACGCGGAACAGTCTAAAATCATTTCAGAACTTGGAGCAACAAGCATACAGGGCTTCTACTATGCCCGGCCCCTGCCCGGCGGCCAGCTTGTTCCGTGGCTTTCGGAACATGAAGATCACGATATCCCAACGCCCGAACAAGACAGGCCGAGAGAGAGAGAGAGAGAGAGAGAGAGAGAGAGAGAGAGAGAACTCTGGACACAGCCAAAGCTGAATGGCCTGCGCTCCTGCCCCTCCGGGGGAAGCGATGAGGAGAGCGGGTCTTTTCACGCAGGCGAGAAAAGATACGTGATGCCGCACGGTTTTCAGGCTGGGCAAGTTCTCCCTGTTATAGTGGATGACGCGGTATCTTCCCTGCTTTCCGATCTAGAGCCCAGGGTTCAAATGGCAGATACGGAACTGCTGGGAAACTGCGGTATTTCCATGCATGATGGAGCGGTAAGCGGTCTTGTGGAGCCGTATCGGATCGATTGCCTCGCCGCTCTTCAAGATCACCGGGAAAGGCGACGCGATGCCGCCGTTGCGCAATCCGGCCCCTCAACAACTCCCACCTTGCTCTCTGCCCGTCCGGCGCTGTGCCCGGATGAAGGAACCGCCGAAAACAGCATCATATCCGGGTGCGGGCCTGAGCGAGAGCCAGCCGCTTCCTGTATCCAATCCACCGATCGACTGCCCCCCTCTCCTGAAGGGAGCGCACCACCCTGCATTCCCCGGTTTCCGGGTTCTTCGGCTGTGTCTCCGGATCTGTCATCACAACAGGGATATCCTCCCGACATGCAGCTTTTCCCACCGGATTTGAACAAAAAAGTTCTATTATCTGAAGATGCTAGAGAGAGAGAGAGAGAGAGAGAGAGAGAGAGAGAGAGAGAGAGAGAGCTCTGGACTCCGCCAAAACTGATCGGGGCACGGGCCGCCTTCCGGGCTGAGCCACTTTCCCTTTCCCCAGACTCTCTTCAGGATATAAACCATGTCCAATAGCCCCATTTCTTCCAGCAGGATCGACAGCAAAGACGAATCCTGGCTCCTCCTGTTGTCCGATCCCTCGGCTGAAAAAGCTAAGATGCGGTCAAAGCTGGTTTTCTTTAGCTGCTGTACCTTGATGACCATGATCCCCGCCATTGCCGCGCTGGTGCTCTATCCCTTGGGGCAAGTCTTTGCGGCGCTTATCTCCCTCATCCTCGCCGGTGCCGGGCTCGCGGGGGGATTCTGCCTTTACGTCAACCGGATGCTCCGGCCCACCCACCATATTGCCACAGCCATCGAACGGTTCCGCAGGGGAGATTCCGCCGTGCGTTGCCCGGAAAAGGCTCCGGGACTGCTCGGACTGCTCGGAGAACGCGTCAATCTCTTCCTCTCCCAAATTCAGGAAGGGCGCAAAGAACTCATGCGCGTGGCTCCCCACATCGATATAATCGCCCACAACCTCCCCGGGGGCCTGCTCTGCTGTGCCGAGGATTTCGAGCTGCGCTTCGTCAGTGACGGCATGTTGCGGCTCTTACGCTGTTCCCGCGAGGAAATCACGGGCCGCTACGGAAACAACTGGAAGAACATCGTCCACCCCGACGATTTCGCCTTCACCGTGGCCCACCTTGATGAGCAGCGCAAGATCCAGCCTGAATACCGGCTCAGTTACCGTATCCAGCGCGCGGACGGCTCATCCTGCTGGGTGATGGAAAGTTCCCGGCTGACGGTCAACGCCGACGGCGTCCCGGAATATGTTTGCATCATTATCGACGATACGGAACAAAAGATCATCGAGAACCGCCGCATCGCCGTGGAGCGGCAATACCGCCGGGCACTCCAGTCCGTGTGCGAAATGCTCATTCAGGTGGATCTCACGAACGATCTCGTGTTGTCCGAATACGTGCGCTGGGGAGCCTCTTCCCGGTTCCCCCGGGGCGAGAACTACAGCCAGTGCTGTGTGGAATTCATGCAGGAATGTGTCCATCCCGACGACAGGGGGACATTCAGCGCGGCGTTCTGCCGCAAGAACCTGCATCTCCAGAATATGGATGAGGACGCGCCCGTCACATACCTTGAATACCGCATTAAAGAACCTTCGGGCAACTATCACTGGGTCGCGGGCACGCTGGTCCCGCTCGAAGACGAAGCCACGCACACGATCACCGCGATCTCCTACGTGGTGGACATCGACGAACGCAGACGCCGCGAAGACGCCGTCATCGACAAATCCCGCCGTGACGGTTTGACCGGGCTGCTCAACCGCAACGCCATGTTCGAGCTCATTGCCTCCACACTCGAAGGCCTAGGGCACAAGGGGCGGCATTCGCTGTTCATGATTGATCTCGACAATTTCAAGGCGATCAACGACAACTTCGGGCATGTCTTCGGCGACGCGGTGCTGCGCGAGGTGGCGGACGGCATCCGCTCCGTCTTCCGTCCCACGGACGCGCTGGCGCGCATTGGCGGAGACGAGTTCCTTGTGTTCCTCGAAAATGTGGACAAGCCGGACGTCCTCGCCAGAAAAGCCGGCGAAGTGGTCAGCACTCTGCACAAGTCCTATATCGGCCCCGGCCAAAACTTCCCTCTCTCGTGCAGCGTCGGCATTTCCGTCTACCCCGACGACGGGCGCACCGTCATCGACCTCTTTAAGAGCGCCGACGCCGCCATGTATGCCTCCAAACAGCACGGCAAGGACCGCTATTCCTTTAGGGAAACCTGATCTCTCTTTTTATTTTTTTAAAAATTAAAATAAATTAAACAGGATACAAGAACACCACACTGTATAATCCCATACTGTCCGCAAAAGTGGACGCATTTTCTCTGTGCGCCAAAAATGTTGGACTGCGTTGGTTTCCTTAAAAAATAAATACAATATATTGTTTTTACTCTATTAGTAATAAAAATTAAACTTCAAATTTTCTTTTCTTTTCCGCATAGACCTGCACAGCGTGGCATTCCCCGCCAACTGCGCTGCCCATGAATATTGGTGTGCAACAAGAGTACAGTTTACCGTTGCACTCTTCCGAGATGGCACAAAACCGACCTCGGAAAAGCCCGGGGGCGGGGTGGATGAGTGCTTTTTCTTGGCTGGGCGCTCTCCGGACGCAAAAAGGCGCGGATTGCTCCGCGCCTTTTCATTTTTGGCCTCAGCTTGTCACTCTTTGGGCCGTAATCGCCGCATAATCCGGGGAAAGTTCGACTCCGATACACGTTCGGCCCGTATCCCGTGCCGCTTCAGCCGTGCTCCCGCCGCCGTTGCCCCGGGCAACACTGTATACCCTCCCGACTCGTCTCCATGGGTTCAACAGGCGTGGCTTATTCACTGGGTTTTCTTTTGCTCTTGTTGCGGTTTTGCTGGTGGCGGAGGAGCTGGAGCGGGCCGAGGAGTAGACAACGGTGGGTTAAAACTCTCATTACCCGGAATTCTGGTTATTCCCTTATCAGAACGAATATCTTTCCTGACATCGTCTCGTTCCATGGACGTACCCTTATTTAGATGGTTTTGGTGGCGGAGGAGGAGCTGGTTGAGGCCTTCGATTAGGATCCATCGGGGGATTATATCCTTTTCTTAGTGGCTCTTTGGGAATCGGTTGTGGACTTTGAGGAATAATTTTTCTGTCGTTCGTGTTCATATCTTATCCTCATGTTTTGTTATAATAAAATTCAATGAAATCGATTTGATCATCGTCAAGTAAAATTCCATGCATATTATTATTTTCGATAGGATAATATTCGCTATCAAGCCAATTATATAATTCTAAATAAATATATCTATGTCCTTCATCTGTACCAGTAAAGTACATAGGATGACCCTCTATACACCTTCCATCTTTTAGATGTACTCGCAAATACCTGTTTTGTTCTGAAAAAGCATCATGCCACGCAGATATTCTGTTTGTGTTATATGATATTTTTAAAAATCTTAATATTTTAATATGAATATCTCTTGCAAATATATAAGAAAGTAAAACTGGAATTATAATTGAAAATAAAAATGTTAAACCTATTTGTGTATTAGCATTAAATAAAATAGTATTATTTTCAATTCGTACAAAAGCTTCCCAACGATAAAAACTTGATACTATAAAATAATCCACCAATCCAAAAGAAAGGACTTCAAATATAAAACGTATTTGTTCCTTATGTTTGCAGGGGATGATGCATCGAAAAATAGCCCACGAAATAAATCCTGGGACAAGTAAAAAAAGAATATTCAATGTTTCCGATGTGATGTTCATAGTAAAACACCTTATATATCTTTTCTTCGATATTGACCTTTTTTCCCCAATAGGTCAATAGTTCCTACTGGTGCTCAACACACCTTCCCTTGGCGGTTTTCGCCACTCCCGTAAGAACGTGGCTTTTTTTGCGCCCATGCGCTAAAAAAGTATCTACAATTGCATCTTGTTGATGCCGGGTGTGGTCGATATGTCCAAGTCGAAAGACTAAAGGCGACCAGCGGTTCCAAGGGCCGTGTTGAACACCCGGCATTTGTTTTGCCATTCAACAGGCAAGGCGAAGTTCAACATCAACCTTGGAGTTGCCTTATGTCTCATTCCATCCCCCTTTCCCGTTCGTCCCAGTTCTGCGGCGGTTCCGTGCCGTTGTTGTGGCTTGTCACCAGCCTTCTGCGGCGCGGAGAAGTGGCCGCAGCCACGGCCTTGAGCCTGCTCCCCCTGCCTCTGACCAAAAGGGTTTTCTGGACGATTCGAGGCCGTGAGGTTTCGCTGGAGGTGCTGGCATGAACACGGTCAGCATTGATTACGATCCGGTTCAACGGCTTATGGAAAACGCCCATTCCCTCAACGCATTAGCGGACGCGCTCGATGAAGACCGCTGCGGCATTGCCAGCCTGCTTCGGCTGGTCGGGAAAAGTGTGCGGGAATGCGCCGAGTATTTTGACGATACGCAGGATACCGGCTGTATGAGCTCATCCAGTCGGTAGACGATAAAACAGCCTCCGAAGCATAAAGAAAGGCCCCGGAACATCATTCTGTTCCGGGGCTTTTCCCTCATGTCGTAATCTGCCCCAGCTTCTCCCTATGTTGCCCGGCCGCGGCCCGGTGCCCGGACACGCTGCCGCCCTGGTTGATGGTTCCCGCGTCGGGGTGGTCATGGGCGGCGAGGACATCCAGCGCCGCCAGCACCTCGTCACAGAAACCGAGAAATTCCCTGAATACGGACGTCCCGCCGCCGTCCCCGCCTCCCGCGTTGAAGCCGATGGTCGACTCGGAATTGAAGGTCAT
>ENA-OWPP01002925-OWPP01002925.1-human-gut-metagenome-genome-assembly--contig:-NODE-2925-length-10876-cov-2.496627_pt1 | contig 10876 bp, 7 predicted proteins | sample MGYA00248265_ERZ651848 | MGnify/ENA primary metagenome ERZ651848 (study PRJEB26924, sample SAMEA4378233) | human gut metagenome | biome: human gut; feature: human-associated habitat; material: faeces... | reverse complement strand
CAGTGTGGCGGTTCCGGCATACCGGACGCCGGAAACATTCCTGCGTCAGATGATCGATTCACTTCTGGCACAGACTTACGGCAACTGGGAGCTGTGTATTGCAAACGGCAGTCCGGATGATGAACAGATGAAACAGGTACTTGCTGAGTATACACAGAGGGACAGCCGCATACGTGTACAGGAATTAAAAGAGAATCTTGGAATTGCAGGGAACACAAATGCAGCACTTGCAATGACGGAAGGTGAGTTTGCCGGAATACTGGATCATGATGATCTGCTTGCACCAAATGCGCTTTATGAGATTGCGCTTGCGCTGGAAAAAGATCCGGAACTGGACGCTGTTTATACGGATGAAGATAAGGTGACTACAGACCTGAGCGAGCATTTTCAGCCGCATCTGAAGCCCGATTTTAATCTGGATCTTCTGCGCTCCAATAACTATATCTGTCATTTTTTTGTTGCCAGACAGTCTGTTATACGTAAAGCTGGCGGCTTCAGGCAGGAATTTGACGGAGCGCAGGATCATGATTTTATCTTTCGCTGTGTAGAGGAGGCCGGCAAGATCGGACATGTTCCGGAAATCCTTTATCACTGGCGGACGCATAAAGCATCTACGGCAGATAATCCTGCAAGCAAGATGTATGCATTTGAAGCAGGCAGGCGTGCAATTGAAGCACATCTGAAACGCACCGGTACAGAGGGAACAGTAACACATACACCGGATCTCGGATTTTTCCGGGTACAGTATCCGGTCCATGGAGAACCGCTTGTTTCGATCATCATTCCAAATAAAGATGAGAAAGAAGCGCTTCATGCGTGTATTGCATCTATAAAAGAAAAAACAAAATATCAGAATTATGAGATCATCATTGTAGAGAATAACAGTACTTCTGAGGAGATTTTTGCATATTACGAAGAACTGAAGAAAGATCCGAAGATTCGAGTCATTCGCTGGGAAAAAGAATTTAATTATTCTGCAATCAACAATTATGGAGCACGTTATGCAAATGGGGAGTATCTTCTGTTCCTGAATAATGATGTGACAGTTATTACAGAAGGTTGGTTGACAGAAATGCTTGGAATGTGTCAGCGCAGGGAGGTCGGAGCAGTAGGTGTAAAGCTGCTTTATCCGGATGATACGATCCAGCATGCAGGCTGTGTAATTGGAATTGGCGGAATTGCCGGACATATGTTCGTGAATATGCCGGCAAATCGTACCGGATATCTGCATAAGGCTTCAATCCTTCAGGACATGAGTGCAGTGACTGCAGCATGCATGATGATGAAAAAAGCAGCTTTTGAGGAAGTTGGTGGATTTACCGAGGAACTGTCCGTTGCATTCAATGATGTAGATCTTTGTCTGAAGGTCAGAGAGACTGGCAGACTGATCGTTTATGATCCATATGTACAGCTGTATCATATGGAATCAAAAACACGAGGTGCAGAAGACAGCCAGGAGAAGATACGGCGTTTTCAGGAAGAAATCGAGTATATCCGGTGTCACTGGATCGATATTCTGAAAAAAGGAGATCCGTACTATAATAAGAACCTTTCTCTTTCAAAATGGAATTATTCTCTTCGTCCATTGAAAGGAATGGAGTTAAAAGAGAAAGAAAACAGATAGGAGATAATATGGAAGTATCGGTGATCATACCGAATTTTAATGGAATCGCATTTCTGGACAGCGTTTTGGGAAGTCTGGAAGGGCAGACACTGAAAAATTTTGAAGTGATCCTGGTGGATAACGGATCCGCAGACGGAAGCTGTTCGTTTGTAAGTGCAAATTATCCATGGGTGCATATTATTGAGCTGCCGGATAACTTTGGATTCTGCCGGGCTGTCAATGAGGGAATAAAAGCAGCAAAAGCACCATATGTACTGCTTCTGAATAATGATACGGAAGTAAAGGAAGATTTTGTGGAGCAGATGCTGCTGGCGATAAGAAGACATAAAAATGCTTTTTCGTGTGCGGCACGAATGGTACAGTATCATGACAGAGATAAGCTGGATGATGCAGGAAATTATTACTGTGCGCTGGGCTGGTCTTTTGCGCGGGGAAAAGGAAAAAATATTGATCTGTATCAGAAAGAAGAAAAAATTTTTTCAGCCTGCGGAGGTGCAGCTATTTATCGTAAAAAGATCATGGAAAAGATCGGATATTTTGATGAGGAGCATTTCGCATATCTGGAGGATACGGATATCGGATACCGTGCCAGAATTTATGGATATGAAAACTGGTATGCACCGGATGCAGTCGTATATCATGTGGGAAGTGGTACGAGTGGATCCAGATATAATCATTTCAAGACCAGATATTCTTCCAGAAATAATATTTATCTGATCTATAAAAATATGCCTCTCCTTCAGATCATCCTGAATCTGCCGTTTCTGGTAGCGGGTTTTCTGATCAAGTTTCTGTTCTTTGCACTAAAAGGAATGGGAAAAGAATACCTGGCCGGTATCAAAAACGGATTTTCTATCAGCATGAATCACAGGAAAGTTCCGTTTTCGGTTAAACATCTTCCCAATTACTGTAAGATACAGCTTGAATTGTGGGAAAATATGTTCCGCAGAATTCGGGCATAAAGTCATTTTTACAGTGGTTTATGGAAATTTAATATAATAAAAGATAAGATTTTATTGATTTTGAAGGACAACTATTATAATATAAACGTGTCTGTCCAGACATGGGATTCAGAATGTACGGACAGAGATGCTTAAAACACAATGAAATGGATAGAGGTGGCAGAGATTGATTCAGGACAATCAGAAGAATTTCAGTCGTCTCCAGATGTTAATTGATGCCATTGTCATTGCTGTGACCTATGTACTTGCCTGGATGATCCGTTTTATCGGTCCGTTTGCATATTCAGCAGTCCGGGCACTTGCGTTTGAAGAGTACATGTTTGCATTGATATTTATCATACCGGGGTATCTGCTTCTGTATCAGGCATTTACTTTATATGAGCCTTTGCATATGCAGGGGCGCAGACTGGTTCTGGCAAATATCATCAAGGCAAATGTACTCGGACTTCTGCTGATCGTATTCAGTCTGTATATGATGGGAGAGTCTGATTTCTCCCGACTGACGGTTTACATTTTCTGTGTGATCAACATCTTTGCAGAATGGGGAGTAAGGCTCTTTATTTTCTCCATGCTGAGAAAAATGAGAAAGCGCGGACTGAATCAGAAGCAGATGATACTGGTAGGTTACAGCCGGGCAGCGGAAGAATATATTGACAGAATTCAGCAGAATCCACAGTGGGGTTATGTTGTCAGAGGAATCCTTGATGATAATGTTCCGGCAGGAACTGTTTATAATGGAATCAAGGTTATCGGACGAATTGCAAATCTTTCTGTGATACTTCCTGCAAACAGGCTGGATGAGATTGCAATTACACTGGGACTGAGTGAATATTACCGACTGGAGGAAATTGTCGGAATGTGTGAGAAATCCGGTGTTCATACCAAATTTATACCGGATTATAATAAGATCATTCCTACGAAACCATATACGGAAGATATACTGGGACTTCCGGTGATCAACATCCGTTATGTTCCATTGAGTAATACATTTAATGCAATGGTCAAACGCTTGATGGATGTTGTTGGGGCGATCATGGCGATCATTGTTTCTTCACCGGTCATGCTGCTGATGTGCATACTCATCAAATTGACATCACCGGGACCACTTATATACCGACAGGAGCGTGTCGGTCTTCATAATAAGAATTTCTGGATGTACAAATTCCGTTCTATGGAAATTCAGCCGGAGGCCGAAGAAAAGAAGGCCTGGACAGTTAAGAATGATCCGAGGGTAACCGGAATCGGTAAATTTATGAGAAGGACCAGCATTGATGAACTGCCTCAGCTGTTTAATATTCTGAAGGGTGATATGAGTCTGGTGGGACCGAGACCGGAGAGACCGTTTTTTGTTGAGAAATTCCGTGAGGAAATTCCAAGATATATGGTGAAACATCAGGTGCGTCCGGGACTTACTGGCTGGGCACAGGTAAATGGTTACCGGGGAGATACCTCTATTCGTAAACGTATTGACTGTGATCTCTACTATATAGAGAACTGGTCGATCGGATTTGATATAAAGATATTGTTCCTGACGATTTTCAAAGGGTTCATTAATAAAAATGCATATTAAAGATAAGGGGAGAGAAGATGGCAAGACCTAAGTCAAAAACAAAAAAGATACTATTTGCTGTTGAAATTATTGTTCTTCTGCTGTTTATCGGTGGTCTGTATGTATATGGACAGCTGAATTCAAAACTGGACAAGATCAATCAGCCAGTTCTGGATGACAGTAAGATCAAAGTAAACCAGGAAGTACAGGATTCTATTGATTCACAGGAATCAACTCTGACAGGTTATACAACATATGCTCTGTTTGGTATTGACCACCGTGATAAAAATACTGCACTCGGCGGTGAGAACAGTGATACAATTATTATTGCAAGCGTAAATAATGACACAAAAGATGTGAAGCTGGTTTCTGTATATCGAGATACCCTTCTCAATCTTGGTAACGATACTTATTCCAAGGCGAACGCAGCGTATGCTTACGGTGAAGCCGAACAGGCGATCACAATGCTGAATACAAACCTCGACCTGAACATCAGCGAATATGCAACCGTAAACTTCAATGCGCTGACAACGATCATCGATGACCTTGGTGGACTGGATATGGACATGTCTTATGCCGAGATTGTTCATATGAATAACTACTGTGTAGAGACATCCGAAGAAACAGGTAAGGATTATACACCGATCGAACTTCCGGACAGACCGGATGATATCGAGGCAGTTCAGTATCATTATCATCTGAATGGTGTACAGGCAACTTCTTACTGTCGTATCCGTTATACAGCAAGCCTTGATATGGGACGTACAGAGAGACAGAGACGTGTGATCCAGATGATCGTCAGCAAGGCAAAATCTGCCGGTCTTGGCAAGATCTTCAAGATCATGGACGATGTATTCCCGATGGTTACAACTTCTATGACAAAAGACGAAATCCTGCAGCTTCTGCCTACTCTGATCGGTTACAGTGTAGACGATACGACAGGATTCCCGACATCTTATAAGTTCTCTAATGTTAAGGGAAGTATTATTGTACCGACAACTCTGGAGACAAATGTTATCGAACTGCACAAGTTCCTTTATGGAGATGAAGCATACACACCATCTGCGACTGTAAAAGCAAACAGTGAAAAGATTCTTGAAATCGTCGGTGGTGAGAGCAGTCTGGACGATAAACAGGCAACTGTTGAAGAAAATACAACAAATGACACTGTTATTTTTGAAAAGAATGGAAGTGGCTGGTCTGATACAAGCTCTGATTACGGTTCTGACAACGATAGCTCCGGTGGTGGAGACTATAGTGGTGATGAGACTGATAACAGCGGTGGTTCTTCTTCTGGTGGCGGAGATTACAGTAATGATGGTTCCGACAACAGTGGTGATGACAGTTCCGGTGGCGGAGACTATGAAGGACCAACGACTCCGGAACCGGATTACGGCGGAGATGACAACGGTGGTGGAGACACCGGCGGAGATGAAAGCGGTGGCGGAGACACCGGCGGAGACGAAAGCGGTGGCGGAGACATCGTTGACGAAGGCAGTGGAGATGACAGTGGAGCGGCTGCAGAGGCGACAGGCACTCCTGATGCTGCTTAAATTCATAAAGATAAGACGATAGTTAAGAAGGGAATTTCTCATTGAAGAAATTCCCTTCTTCTGTTACCATACATTTATAAAGAAATATAGGGAGAAATTATGGAAAATATAAAAGTGGATGTGATCATTCCGGCGTATCATCCGGGAAAAGAATTTTCCACGTTGATCGAACGTCTTACAAAACAGACATTTCCGATACACCGGATCATTGTAATGAATACAGAAGAAACATACTGGAATAAAGAACTGGAAGAAAAGTTTTCAATCCTGGAAGTGCATCATCTGAAAAAACAGGAATTTGATCATGGTGCAACACGTGCATGTGCAGCTGAACTTTCAGATGCGGATGTTATGGTATTTATGACGCAGGATGCATTACCCGCAGATAAAAGTCTGATTGAAAATCTGGTAAAAGCACTGACAGAAGATGAAAAGACTGGTGCAGCGTATGCCAGACAGCTTCCGAATGAAAACTGCAGTTTTGTCGAGAAATACACAAGATCTTTTAATTATCCGGACAGATCAGCTGTAAAAACAAAAGACGATCTGCCGGTTTACGGAATCAAAACATTTTTCTGCTCTAACGTATGTGCTGCTTACAAAAGGGATATCTATCAGAAACTTGGTGGCTTTGTAAGAAAGGCAATTTTTAATGAGGATATGATCTATGCCGGCAGGCTGATCCAGGAGGGCTATGCAGTTGCATATGCCGCAGATGCAAAAGTGATTCATTCACATAACTATTCCTGCATGCAGCAGTTTCACAGAAATTTTGATTTGGGTGTATCACAGGCAGAACATCCGGAAATTTTTGCAGGAGTGCCGTCAGAGGGAGAAGGAATAAAACTTGTAAAGAAAACAATAAACTACCTGATCCAAAAAAGAAAAATATGGCTGATTCCGGGAGTAATACTTCAGTCGGGCTGTAAATATGCCGGCTATCTGAGTGGTAAAAACTATCGTAAACTTCCTCGAAAAATGATTTTATGGTGTACAATGAACCGCGAATACTGGAAGGTGTAAAAAATACAGACGGCTGTCAATGAAACAGCTATAAGCACACGGTTTTTTAAAGGAGTTGTCACATTTTGAACACAATTGATTGTTACACTGTTTTCATAGGATAAAAAAGATAAAAAGAAAGGAGCACAGGCATGGATGATGAAAAAAAATGGAATCTGAATGCTCCGCAGAATGATACAGAAAACAATCGACAGAATGAGCCACCAAGATATGAACATTATTGTATGCATCAGAATACAGAATCAGATACAGTGAAGGAATTACCTGAAAAGAAAAAAAACAAAAAACGTGGCGGAAAAAAACTTGCAGAAACGATTTCGCTGGCAGTTGTATTCGGGCTGGTAGCAGGTGTTGTATTTCAGGGAGTGAATTTTGCGTCCGAGAAATATCTGGGATCAGACGGGAAGGACAGTCAGATAGAGACAGCACAGCTTGCAGGAGATTCTTCGGCAGATGGAAGTGAAGGAGCTGCTTCAAGTGAAACTGCCGCTTCGGAAACAGCAGCTGCTGTGTCACAGACGGGTTCTGTTGCAGAAGTTGCAGATACAGCAATGCCAACGGTAGTCGCAATTACATCTGTAAGTGTACAGGAAATCCCCAATTATTTCCGGGCATTTGGATTTGGTTATGGCACACAGCAATATTCCAGTGAGGGAAGCGGTTCTGGAATCATTGTCGGAGAAAATGACGATGAGCTTTTGATCGCAACAAATAATCATGTGGTATCCGGTGCGACAACACTCAGTGTATGCTTTGTCGGAAATGATGTAGTCAACGCAGAAGAGGAAACGGTGGATATGTCCGGCAGCGATGGTGATGTCAATGTGGAAGATGCAGTCAGTGCCAAGATAAAAGGTACGGATGAATCAAATGACCTGGCTGTGGTTGCAGTTCAGAAATCAGATATACCGGAAGACACACTCTCGCAGATCAAAATAGCGCAGCTTGGCAATTCCGATGACCTTCAGGTGGGGGAACAGGTTGTGGCAATTGGAAATGCACTTGGATATGGACAATCAGTTACCTCCGGATGGATCAGTGCATTGAACAGAAACATTTCGACAGATGATGGTACCAGTTCAAGCCTGATTCAGACAGATGCGGCAATCAATCCAGGTAACAGTGGTGGAGCACTGCTGAATATGCAGGGAGAAGTGATCGGTATCAATTCTGCAAAGTATGCGGACAGTGCGGTAGAGGGAATGGGATACGCAATTCCAATATCCAAGGCACAGCCAATTCTTGAGGAACTGATGAACCGTCAGACAAGAGATAAAGTTGAATCAGAGAATGCAGCTTATCTTGGGGTCGTTACGGCTGATCTTTCCACAGAGGCAATACAGATGTATGATATGCCGGAGGGAGCTTTTGTTATCCGTGTGGAGAAAAATTCCGCTGCAGGGAAAGCTGGTATTCAGAAAGGTGATATTATCGTAAGTTTTGATGGACAGACAGTCAGCGGCAAAGATGATCTGGAGAGTAAGCTTGCGTATTATGCATCCGGTGAGACGGTGGATGTTGTTGTATCAAGAGCAGATAACGGAGAGTATGTTCAGAAGACAATTTCAGTCACGCTCGGAAGCAAAAATTAATTTATAAAAACTTTAGTTTACAGTTTTACTGGTTATGTTATAATGAACGCATAGATTCGAAGATGTAGAATGCACTTTTGATCTGTGCGTTCTTTATATGAGACAGATAACAACTATGCAGAAGGAGTTTACAGATATATGGCAGATAAATACGAGGATGAGATTTTAGAGGGAGAGGTCAGCGATGACGATGATCAGGAAGAAAACAAGAAAGAACCTGAGAAGTACTGTACGCTCTGTCATCGGGCAGAGAGTCAGGTTGGTAAGATGATCGATCTTCCTAATAATATACATATATGTCCGGACTGCATGCAGAGAAGTTTCGACAGCATGAACACACAGATGCAGAGTGGCAATTTTAATTATGGCGATCTGTTTAATATGCCAAATGTCAGCATGATCGATCTAAGCAGTTTCCAGAATCAGATGGGACAGCAGAAGAAACCCAAAAAGAAAAAAGCAGAAAAGAAAGAACCAGTCCTGGATCTCAAGAAGATTCCGGCACCGCATAAGATCAAGGCTACCCTGGATGAATATGTGATCGGTCAGGAATATGCCAAGAAGGTAATGTCCGTTGCCGTTTACAACCATTATAAACGTGTAGCAACAGATACCATGGATGAGATCGCAATTGAAAAATCCAATATGCTGATGATCGGACCTACCGGATGCGGAAAGACCTATCTGGTCAAAACACTGGCCAAACTGCTTGATGTTCCGCTGGCGATTGCCGATGCGACTTCTCTTACAGAAGCAGGATATATTGGTGATGATATTGAAAGTGTTGTTTCCAAATTGCTTGCAGCGGCTGATAATGATGTGGAGAAGGCTGAGCATGGAATCATCTTTATTGATGAGATTGACAAGATCGCAAAGAAGAAAAATACCAATCAGCGAGATGTCAGCGGAGAAGCTGTACAGCAGGGTATGCTGAAACTTCTGGAAGGAGCAGATGTGGAAGTGCCGATCGGAGCCAACAGCAAGAATGCAATGGTTCCATTGACAACGGTAAATACAAGAAATATTCTGTTTATCTGTGGAGGCGCTTTCCCGGATCTGGAAAATATCATTAAAGAACGTCTGAATAAGCAGGCGTCTATTGGATTTTATGCAGATCTGAAAGACAAGTATGATGACGATCCACATATTCTGGAGAAGGTGACGGTGGAAGATCTTCGAAGTTTTGGTATGATTCCGGAGTTTATCGGACGTCTGCCGATCATATTTACCATGAATGGGCTTACAGAGGATATGATGGTACAGATCTTAAGCGAGCCACGCAATGCGATCCTGAAACAATATCAGAAGCTTCTGGCACTGGACGAGGTAAAACTGGAATTTGAAGAGGGAGCACTGCATGCCATTGCAGCCAAAGCAATGGAAAAACACACAGGAGCCAGAGCTCTTCGGGCAATTCTGGAAGAATATATGCTGGATATTATGTATGAGATTCCGAAAGATGATAATATCGGTCAGGTTACGATCACAAGAGAATATATAGAAGGCAATGGTGGCCCGAAGATTCTTCTCAGAGGACAGGAAGTTCCGCTGCTGGAAGGAAATCACTAAATACAGAGTATATATAACATGGCTTTTTATAAAGAAAGAGAGGTAACTTATCATGGCAAAAGATTTTTTTGGAAGTCTTGGAGAAACACTTACAAAAACTGCGAAGGAACTGAGCGGACGTGCAGAGGAGGTTTATGAGACCCAGAGACTTAAAAACAAAATCTCCGGTGAAGAACGACAGATAGAAAAAGCAATGGCCGACCTCGGAAGAATCATTTACAAACGTTATAAAAAGGAAATTCCGGTAGATGATGCACAGAAAGCACTTTGCGAACAGATTGACCAGCGCATGGAACAGATCGAGAAATATAAAACAGATATATCTGAACTGAAGGTAAAAAATAAACGTTTTTGTCCATCCTGCGGAAGTCCGCTTGCAAAAGATGATGCGTTCTGTTCACAGTGTGGCGCAGCATGTCCGACTGTTGAACCGGAAGAAGATGCCGGAGATGATGTGATCGAGGGAACAGCAGAAGAAGTTGCTGAAGAGACTGCAACAGAGGAAACAGACGAAACTGTTGAGGAAGCAAATGCAGATACTGCTGAAGATGCGGTAACAACAGAAGAAACAGTAGAGGAAGCTGCTGAGGCAGAGGAAGCAGCACAGACAGATGCAGAAGAGCAAACGGAAGCAGAGGGCGAAAAAGAAGAATAATGTCAGTGAAATAAATGATCTGAACAAATAAAAAAGAACAGGCTGAAATGCAACATCATACAGATGCAGCGTTTCAGTCTGTTCCTTTTATTTGTGAAAAACTCTGCCTGGATTGTGGATAACTGATGGCGTCTGGCTTTTACAATGTGTATACAAGGATGCCGGCAATGATGATCAGATTACCGATCAGTTTCCCCTTTGTGATCTTTTCGTTCAGGATGAAACGAGAAAGCAATAATACGAATACATAAGCGGCAGTATCGATCACAGGCCCATAGCGCATGTCTACTTTGGTATAACACCAGGTGTTCAGAAGAAGAATACCGAAGAACATCACATAGGCGAGGAT
>ENA-OWPP01002923-OWPP01002923.1-human-gut-metagenome-genome-assembly--contig:-NODE-2923-length-10878-cov-2.833780_pt1 | contig 10878 bp, 5 predicted proteins | sample MGYA00248265_ERZ651848 | MGnify/ENA primary metagenome ERZ651848 (study PRJEB26924, sample SAMEA4378233) | human gut metagenome | biome: human gut; feature: human-associated habitat; material: faeces... | reverse complement strand
TACCATTATATGTAGACGTTGCCTGACCGCTATTGCTCTGCTTGTTATTCTTAGACTGCTTCTTGTTAAAATTTATTCCTATAACCACTGCAATTGCAAGAATCAGCACAATTGCAACAACTGCTATAACTTTCTTTTTCATTTCATCACCCATTCAATCCTTGTATTTAATCAATCCTAATCATAGCACAAAAAAATGTCTGTGGCACTATTTTTTTGTACCACAGACAATTTTATTTTTTATTTTGTTTTTTTCTTTGGTGTAGCTTTCTTTTTTCTTGTTTTTGGAAATTCGAAAACTACTGATTCGTATGGTCTAAGTGGAATTTCCAATCTGTATGGTCTTCCATCGCACTCGCCTTTCTTAGCTCTGTAGCTTACAACCTGTTTTTCACCTGTTTCTGTTGTAACCAATCTCTTGTAAGTTCCGGCTTTTGGAACTCCTACAACATAATCAGGTCTTTCCATTGGTGTAAAGTTACACACGAAACCGATAGAGTTCTTATAATCAGCTTCTGTTGTCTTTCTTATGAAACTGAAAATACTTCTTTCACAGTCATTGGCATTAATCCACTCAAAAGCTCCATAGCCCTTTGTTTCAGTGTAAAGTGCCGGATATTCCTTATATAAGTGAAGTAATTTCTTTACATATTCCTGCATGTCCTTATGTTCAGGTTCATCAAGCAGATACCAGTCAAGGCTTCTAGCCTCTGACCATTCCTGTAACTGGGCAAATTCCTGTCCCATAAATAACAGCTTTCTGCCCGGATGTCCCAACATAAAAGTATATGCTGTCTTTAAGTTTTTAAATTTATCCTGTGGATAACCCGGCATCTTATTAATCATTGAACATTTCAAATGAACAACTTCATCGTGAGATAATACTAAAATAAAATTCTCACTAAATGCATAAGTTAATCCGAAAGTCATCTTATTATGATTGCCCTTCTTAAACAAAGGATCAAGCTTAGTATACTCTAAGAAATCATGCATCCAGCCCATATTCCACTTATAAGAAAATCCAAGGCCACCATCCTTAGGTGACATAGTAACCTTAGGCCATGCTGTTGACTCCTCAGCAATAATATATGCTCTTGGATTTCTGTAATTCATAACACTACTTAAATGTTTAAAGAACTCAATAGCTTCCAAGTTCTCATTACCGCCATACTTATTAGGAACCCACTGTCCGTCTTCTCTTCCGTAATCCAAATATAACATAGAAGCAACTGCGTCAACTCGAAGTCCGTCTATGTGATATTTTTCAACCCAGAATAATGCGTTTGCAATAAGGAAATTAACAACTTCTGTCTTAGAATAGTCGAAAACCTTAGTACCCCAGTCAGGATGTTCTCCCAATCTTGGATCTGCATATTCATAAAGTGGTGTTCCGTCAAACATTGCAAGTCCGTGAGCATCTTTTGGGAAGTGGGCTGGTACCCAGTCCAAAATAACCCCGATTCCTGCTTTGTGGAAAGCATCTACCAAATACATAAAATCCTGAGGTGTTCCATATCTTGATGTAGGTGCATAATATCCCACAACCTGATATCCCCATGAACCATCAAAAGGATGTTCCAATATACCCATAAGTTCTACATGAGTATATCCCATATCCTTAACATACGCTACAAGTTCTTTAGCCATACGCTTGTAATCATAGAATCCGTCTTCATCATCAGGACCTTTAAAATCCTTTTTCCATGAACCCGGATGAACCTCATAGATTGACATTGGAAGTTCATAGTGATTCTCCTTTGCCTTCTCTGATATCCATTTAGCATCTTTCCATTTGTAATTATCAATATTTGCTACCCTTGAAGCATTTCCGGGTCTTTTCTCAGCCCAAAAACCATAAGGATCAGCTTTGTACAATGTATCCCCACTTTGTGTAGAAATAACATACTTGTACATTGCGCCTTCTTCAACCTCAGGTATGAAAAGTTCCCAGATGCCTGAATCATTTTCCATCTTCATGTTATGGTTAAATCCCAACCAGTCATTAAAATCACCTATAATGGCAACGTTAACTGCATGGGGTGCCCAAACTGCGAAATATGTTCCTTTTACACCATCAATTGTTGTAACATGCGCACCCAGTTTCTCATATATTTCATAATGAGTACCTTTTCCAAACAAATAACAGTCATCTTTTGTTATGACATTCTTGTTTCCCATATGGTCTCCTCCCTGTTTTAATTATTTATTTTCTATTGTAATTAATCAGGCAGCCTTTTAATATAATGTCACGTTCGTCGTCAGTCATCTCTCCAAGCTTTAATGTAAATGGTGTAACATTCTTGTCATCATCTACAACGTAAGCCTGTACGTCTGTAGCTTTGTTCTTAACAGCTTCAACTATTTCCGGTACAAAAATATAGTCACCGTTCTTAAATGGTAATTTCATATCTTCATAGATAAATGGAAGCATTCCCCAGTTGATAAGGTTTGAACGATATCTCTTTGTTGCATATTCACAGGCAATATTAGCCCATCCGCCTAATACCTTCTGACATGAAGCAGCCTGTTCTCTTGCTGAACCGTCACCCGGTTTTACTGCAAAAATAGTGCTTCCGATACCTACTGTATCATTGTCAATCTTGTACTGAGGAAGATTGCTCTTTAACGCTTCAAATACTCCTCCAACTTCCGGAAGTGCATCTGCAGGATTCTGTCCTGCCTCTCTTGCTTTTTCTGCTTTCTGTACTTCTTTAGCTTTTCCTACATATTCAGGGTCCTTTCTTGAAAGTGCAAACTCTGCAAGTCCAAGTGGGTTAGAACGATAAGATGATGTTTCACCTGATGGTATTAATTCATCTGTTGTTGTAACAGGATCATGAATCTCTGAAACAACTTTAAGAAGAAGATTGTCTGTAAGTGCAACCATTTCCGGCCAGTCTTTGATGTTTGGTCCAAACTGGATTTCTGTATCAGGATCTGCTATTCCGTGTGAGTCAAATACTCTGTTTTCATAAATACTCTTGTCAAAATGATACTTACGTCCCTTAAACTCAACATCAACATCTGTAGCTGCTGTAAGATAACCCTTGTTAGCTGCTGTTGCTGCAATAGATCTGGCATCCATAAGTGCAACTGAAGAAATCTGTCCATTCTGTAACTTACTTCCTTCTCTGTTAGGGAAGTTACGTGTTGAATGTCTGATACTGAAGGCATTGTTAGCTGGTGTATCACCTGCACCGAAACAAGGTCCACAGAATGCTGTCTTCATAACACCGCCGGCAGCCATAATATCTGCTGCGCATCCGTTTTTGATTAATTCCATATATACTGGCATAGAAGCAGGATATACACTAAGTGTAAATTCGTCAGCTCCAATGCTATGTCCCTTTAATATATCTGCTGCTGCACAAATGTTTTCAAATCCACCACCTGCACAACCTGCAATGATTCCCTGGTCAACATAAAGTTTTCCATCACGAATCTTGTTTGTAAGTTTATAATCAACCTGTCCATCTAATGAAACTAAAGCTTTCTTTTCAACATCGTGGAGAATATCTTCCAAGTTAGCATTTAATTCTTCAATAGTATATGTGTTACTTGGATGGAATGGCATTGCAATCATAGGTTTAATCTTAGATAAATCAACATAAACAATTCCATCATAGTATGTAACTTCACCAGGATTTAATTCTTTATACTCATCTACTCTTCCATGGATGTCATAGAATTCCTTAATCTTCTCATCTGTACGCCAAATAGATGAAAGACAAGTTGTTTCTGTTGTCATGACGTCAACACCGATTCTGAAATCTGCGCTTAAGTTAGAAACACCAGGTCCGACAAATTCCATAACTTTATTCTTAACATAACCCTTGTCAAATACTTCTCCGATAATTGCAAGTGCAACGTCCTGAGGTCCTACACCCTTAGCAGGTTCTCCTGTCATGTAGATACCGATTACTTCAGGCATATTAATGTCATATGTCTGTGAAAGTAACTGCTTAACCAATTCAGGTCCGCCTTCACCCATAGCCATAGTACCAAGAGCACCATAACGTGTATGTGAATCAGAACCAAGAATCATCTTGCCGCCACCTGCTAACATCTCTCTGGCAAACTGATGAATAACTGCCTGGTGAGGTGGTACATAAATTCCGCCATATTTCTTAGCACAGGTAAGTCCAAACATATGGTCATCTTCATTGATTGTTCCACCAACAGCACATAAACTGTTATGACAGTTTGTAAGCACATAAGGAATTGGGAATTTCTCTAATCCTGAAGCTCTTGCTGTCTGAATGATTCCAACAAATGTAATATCATGGGATGTAAGCTTATCGAATTTAATCTGAAGCTTGTCCATGTTGCCTGATGTGTTGTGTTCGTTCAAAATACCATATGCCATAGTATTCTTTGCAGCATCTTCTTTTGTAAGGTATTTATCCCCTAACTTGTTCTTTAGTAATTCTTCTGAGCCTGCACCTGTTTCTACAACTTCTGTGCCACCAATAAGGTATGCTCCGCCTTTACTTAATGTTATCATTTTTGCCTCCTATGTTTTCGTAACTTATCAGGTTAAATGCGTACCCTTCGGGGTTATAATCCATTTCGTACTGATAAGTAATAGTATACATTTTTTTGCTCTTCAAATCAAGTAATACACCCATACAATAAGTCGACAATCCGGCTGGTTTGTCTGATTTTTAACCTTTCGCATTTATTGAACATTGTTATAGACCTTTAGGGGAAGATGATAGTGATAAGGGCAAAAAATAAGCTGTGCTTTAATGTTGAGTTAAAGCACAGCCTGTTTTATTATTAAGTTGTTTATTTTTTATTCAATAAAATCTGACCAATTATTTATTCCGTTTACATCTGTTAATCCAGGTTCACCACCGAGGTCACCACTTGTAGTTATTACATCATTTGTGTCAAATTCTATTATATCCATCTCTGGGCTTATATATCTTCTTTCCATTATTCTGATATCTCCTCTCCCTTAGTGTACTTGTTAATGATGGCCTTCTGTGCATCAGTATAATTATTCTTATATGCTGCACTTACCTGTACCTTTTCAGCAACGTACTTAATTGATTTACCGTTACTTTCAGTAACATCTGCATAAACAGTCTTTGGATCACCATTTGAATAATTAATAGTTGCATATCCTACAGCAATAAATGGTCTATTATAGTTTTCTTTCTGGATTTTGATAATTGAACCACAGAACTTTCTTGTCTCTGTACTTGTTCCATTATTAAACCATCCATTATTTTCAATATCGAGAACAGTATAAGTACTCTTCTTTGTAAGTGTTTTTCCATTATCTTTGTACAAAGCTAATGTTGTAATAAGTGTACCTGTTTTCACTATTGTTGAATCTAAGATTTCATCTGCACTAATTCCATTTCCTGATTTAACAGTTGTCTGGAATCTTAAACCTGTTGGAGCTGCTAATCTGATACTTGCTCCCTTTGTCATTGTTACACTTAAGTTAATTTTCTTTAAAGTCATATTTTCCTTTACTGTGAGTTCTGTTCCTGGAGCATAAGCTAATTTCTTAGTAACATCGTAGTAACCCTGACCATCAGCTGGTACAGCAATTGTTGCACCTTCTGCGTACTGTTTTTCTGTTCCATCAATTGAAACTGTGTAAATAGTTTCATTTTCATTTTTTATTATAACTGTTGCTTCCCCTCCAGTATATTTTATGTTTATTGTGTTTTCACCTTTTACTAATCCTGATAAGTATACAACTACACCAGCACCTTGGGTTTTATATTTTTTTGAATCAACTCCATTAATAGTCACACTTTCTATTGTATTAGAAACAGTCATATATATACCCTGCTCACTTGCAAAACTTGGTTTTTGCACGTTCTCCACTTTCACTTCTGTATTATCATTATATGAATATCCTGAGCCATTAGCGATGTCCTTCCAAACTACTGCTGAAGGATCTCTTGTTGTAGTTTCTTCTGATGAAGTAACTGCCTTATCACCTGTTGCAACTATAAAAGTAACATACTGTGATCCATCTTTACTAGTCACTTTAACAACATTATATGCATTGTTATTAATCCATTCCTTTGCATTTACATGAATTTCAGCAGAATTAAATATCTGAACTCCGTTTCCTTTCTCTTCAACCTTGACACCGTTTATTTCCAATGTTGCACCAGGGTAATTCCCATGCCAAGTAACATTCATAAACATCTCATTATAAAAATTCAAGCTTCCAGCGCCTGTTGTCATCCAATTTATAATATCTCCTTTTGACTGAGATTCATCTATAGCTACTCTCCAAGGTGATTTTGTAGTTTCTGAACCTTTCATAAAGGCTTCACCCTGATTTTTATAGTTGTATGTTAGCTTGCTATAATCCGTATCAGCTTTTACCTCCCTTGGATTGTACACCGTAATTGATGTTACAATCATCGCAATAGTACATATTATTGCGAGTATTCCTTGTTTCCTTTTTGAAATATTCATGTTTTTTCTCCTTTCATCCAAGATCTTGTCGAATCCCTTCGATTAATTATCCTTTATCAGATAATTTTACCAAATTAAAAAGTTTTTTTCAACTACCCATAGGTTATGTTATATACTTTTTGTTTATTTTTCATAACCCAACCTGTTTTTTATACATTTATCCTATGCTTTTTGCACATTTTATTTGCTTCTTTTTGTGCATTTTATACAATTATTTGGCGTTATAATGTTTTCACTATAAAACCGTTTTTATTCTTCTTATGATTTTGCACCATTTCATTATTTTTTCTCTGTTATATGCCAAACATTAAGGTCCCCCTCTAAAGGAGTAAAGAAAAAGCCCACTGGAACAATATCTCCAGCAGACCTTTTTCAATTGTTATATGCTATGCTTTGACTATCCAATCATAATAGACTGTATGCTTTTTACATTTATTTATTTTTCTTAGGAATCTTCTTAAACTGAATATATTTAACTTTGATTCCTGCTAGTACTTCTTCAAGTTTTAAGTTATACACGCCTTTGTCAAGTTTAACCTTGCAAAGTTTCTGTGTAATCCAGTTGCCATCTGTACCATTAGTCTGAATTACAACCATTGTTGTACCATTGGCATTAACATTTACTGTTGACTGGGATAAGTTGGACTTATCAAATGAGATGTTAACAATAATTGTGTATTCCCCTTCGTCTTCAACTTCCAATGTTGCTTCTGCTCCGCTATTGAACATTACCTTATTGTCTTTTTCAATGTTAAATACTTCATACTTGGCCTGATCATTTGGAACCGAATCGTAATGTTTTGCAACGTCTGTATCAACTAATTCTCTTTCAATAACAGGTGCTGAAAGAATAAAGTTACAAATATTAATTGCTGCTCTCTGAAGCTCTCCCACAGTAAGCTTTCCCTCCTTAACTGATTCTTCAGTATTATCATTGTTTGAATTAACTTCTGCTCCGTTGTTGTTTACAACCATATATAAGTCATTCTGTGAGCGAACCATGTCTCTTGTATCCTGATTTGATTCTTCGCCACCTTCTACAACGTCGTTCATCTTGGCCCACCAGTCAGTCATTACGATACCATCGTATCCCCATTCATTTCTAAGGATTGTTGTACAAAGGTCGTAGTTTGAAGCTGCCCAGTGTCCGTTAATAGGATTATAGGCTGTCATTAATGCCTTAACTGTTCCGGCTTTTACTGCCATTTCAAATGTTTTAAGATAAATCTGTCTAATTGCTCTTTCTGAGCATACTGCATCAATCTTAAATCTATGTGATTCCTGACCGTTTAATGCAAAATGCTTAATTGTGCCCCATGCTCCGCCGTCTTTAATACCGCCTGTTGAAGCAACTGCAATTGTACCTGAAAGGTATGGATCTTCTGAATAATATTCAAAGTTACGTCCGTTTAAAGGATGTCTGTGAATATTTACGCCAGGTCCAAGTAAAGTATCAACATCATTTCTATATAATTCCTGACCTTCCATAGTATAAAGCTCTCTTACAAGCTTAGGATTCCATGAAGCTGCAAGCGCTGTTCCAATAGGAAGCTGTGTAGCCTTTCCTTCCATTCTAAGTCCGCTAGGTCCATCTGCGCAACATGCTGCAGGGATTCCGTATGCGAACAATGTATCGCTTAAACCACCAAATGCTGAAGCTGTTCCTGTTGTAACTCTAGGGTTACTCATTCCCTCACCTCTAACAATCTGTGCTAATTCTGAAACTGTAAGCTGGGCAACAAACTCTTCAATAGTGTTCTTACCTGCTTTTACATCCTGTAATGTAATTCCTACATCACCTGTAATTTCCATATTCTTTGGAAGATTTTCTTCAATTCTCTTAGCCATGTCTACTGTTGGCTTCTGTGATGGTACATATATTATTTCATATGTTCCATCTTCTTTTCTTTTGCCCGGCTTCATTAAGGTAAGATTATCATCATTTGGGCAAACAGCTTCTGAAAGCTGTTCTGTTACTTTAAGCTCTTCAATTTTATATGTATAAGCTAGTTTATTATTTTTTACGCTGTTACCTACGTAGAAGTTGTAGTCTCCTGCTTCTAATACGTAGCATGACTTGTTGCCTGTAACGCCTGAGTCATCATATGATGCAATTCCGTTAATATCGAAAGCAATCTTTAATGTCTGACTCTGACCCGGTGCAAGATTTTCTGTTTTCTCGTATGCGCAAAGCTGTCTTGCAGGCTGTCCCAAAGCTCCCTGTGGTGCTTCGTAATATACCTGAACAACTTCTTTTCCTGAAAACTTATCACCTGTGTTAGTTACTTTAACTTCTAATGTGATTTTTTCATCATCCGCATCTGCTGATACTGTTTCAATATCAAATGTTGTGTATGAAAGTCCAAAACCAAATTCAAATTGAACTTTTTCAGGTGCAAATGTTTCAAAATAACGATATCCTACATAAATATCTTCTTTGTAAAGGTTTGTAAGTTCGTTGCCAAAATTGTCGTTTGCCGGATAATCCACAATATTATAAGCAATTGTATCAGGCAATTTTCCGCTTGGTGTAACCTTTCCTGAAAGTACATCTGCTACAGAATTTCCGCCTTCCATACCGCCCTGCCATACAATAACTACAGACTTAATATGCCCCTTAAACTGTTCATCGTTAATCCACTTAAGGTCAATAATATTTGAAACATTAAGTACTATACAAACATTCTCAAATGCTTCTGTAATATTCTTAAGGTTTTCTTTTTCTTCGTCTGTAAGAAGGTAACTTCCTACCCAGTTAGCATTATCTTTATCTTCACCGGCTGTACGTCCAATAATATATATTGCTTTATTAGTTGACTGCGCCTGTTCCTTTGCATATTCTGCTGTGATTTCCATATCTTTCTGGAACCATGGCTCGCATGCCCAGCCACCGCCACCGTTATCAAATGGATGGTCTTTTAACCATTCCTTATAGTCTTCAACTATAGTCTTGTTAAAGTTAAGGTTGCTGTTTTCAAATCCGTCCAAAATATTTGTTGTGTATTCAACGTTTACAGCTCCTCCTGAACCTGTTCCGCTTCTGTAGTACTCAATCATTGGTCTTCCAAAAACTGAAACCTTATCCTGTTCTGTTAATGGAAGTACATTTCCCTCATTTTTAAGTAAAACTATTCCCTCTACTGCCGCTTCACGGCTTTTCTCGGCAAATCCTTCAACAGGATTTCCCTTTAAGTTATTTGACATTTTTCTCCTCCTCGCATTATCTTCGGATATATTTTTTATTCGTTTTATTTTCATTTTCTATACTAAAAATCACTATATCATATAATTTTTGCAAATACTAGATTTTATGGGTAGAAAAACGTTTTTATCAAGGGCGTTTTTGCCCCTCTTTTGTGCATTTTTTTTAGGCTTTTTGCCCCATAAAAAAACACATCTTTGCTTGTAAAAATTTTTTTAGTTGGGTTTTTTTATGTATTTTTACTATTTATTTATGGCTATTTTTGTTAATTTTGTTTTTTGTACTTTATTGCTTTAAAGCGTTATATGTTGTAAAATTATATTACTATACTTGAACGACAGAAAGGAATGAAACAATGGCAAAATATTTTCAGGAAGAAATTGAAACTGCCTCTCGTGAAAAGATTGAGCAGATTCAAACAGACGGACTTTTAGACGTGGTAAAAAGAGTATACGAGAATGTACCTTTTTACAGAAAAAAAATGGTGGAAAAAGGTGTAACACCTGACGATATAAAATCTTTAAAAGATATTTCTAAGTTACCTTTTTTAACGAAAGACGATTTAAGAGATGCTTATCCATACGGCTTATTAGCAGTACCTCTTAAAAATTGTGTACGTATTCACTCAACTTCAGGTACAACAGGTAAGCGTGTAGTAGATTTTTATACTAAGAAAGATATTGATATGTGGGAAGATGGATGTGCCAGAGCCCTTGTGGCTGCCGGTGGAACAGATGAAGATGTAGTTCACGTAGCTTATGGATATGGTCTTTTCACAGGTGGCTTCGGATTAAACGGTGGTTCACAGAAGGTTGGTTCTTTAACACTTCCTATGTCATCAGGTAACACTGACAGACAGCTTCAGTTTATGACTGATTTTGGTTCAACTATTCTTTGTTGTACACCTAGTTATGCATCATATTTGGCTGAATCAATTGAAGAACGTGGTATCAAAGACCAGATAAAATTAAAAGCCGGAATTTTTGGTGCTGAAGCCTGGTCAGAGGATATGAGAGCTGACATCGAGAACAGACTTGGTATTAAAGCCTATGATATTTATGGACTTACAGAAATAGAAGGTCCAGGCGTTGCTTTTGAATGCGAAGAACAGAATGGTATGCATATTTGTGAAGATTATTTCATTCCGGAAATCGTAGATCCTGACACATTTGAGCCTGTTCCTGATGGTCAGATTGGTGAGTTAGTATTCACAAGCTTCGCTA
>ENA-OWPP01002915-OWPP01002915.1-human-gut-metagenome-genome-assembly--contig:-NODE-2915-length-10902-cov-8.912510_pt1 | contig 10902 bp, 10 predicted proteins | sample MGYA00248265_ERZ651848 | MGnify/ENA primary metagenome ERZ651848 (study PRJEB26924, sample SAMEA4378233) | human gut metagenome | biome: human gut; feature: human-associated habitat; material: faeces... | reverse complement strand
AAGACATCGCCCTTTCACGGCGAGAACATGGGTTCAAATCCCGTAGGGGTCACCATATAAAAAAGGCTTGTCGTACGACGACAAGCCTTTTTTAGTTGTTAGTGGCTAGTTGTTAGGGGTTAGCGGATGGCTTTAAATTTAAAGGTCTTCTCTGCAAACCATAAATTCTGTACTACAAACTCTGAAGCAAAGGGACTTCGCATGATGGCATAAGCCTTCGTGTGACAGTCCCTTTTATAGTTCGTAGTTAGTAAAGCGCTTGCGAGCTACTAATGGCTGACTGCTAACGGCTGACTGCTGATTACGAGTCACGAAGAAACTGCCATAAAGGAAGCTTCTTCCTTTCGCATCGTTCGATGCCAGCTTATGCAAAATAAGCAATGATGATTTCTGGTTCAGTAAACATGAGTCTCTTTATAATGGACAAACACGTGGATACTCTATTGACAATGGACAGACAAAGGCGTATAGTAAAGGCATAAGCAAACCGTATTTATTCTAACTAACGAAGGAGGGACGCTGCTATTTAGCAGCACATACCATGAGTGAAGAAAAAGTAACCTTACAAATGATCAAAGATGCCCAGGAACGCTTGAAGGGCGTCGCCCAGAAGACAGGCTTGTCGTACAGCAATTCCGTCAGCGATCTGGCTGGCTGCGAAGTCTATTTGAAGTTGGAAAACCTCCAGCGGACAGGCTCCTTTAAACTGCGCGGTGCCTATAACAAAGTCGCATCCCTGACACCGGAAGAACGGGAAAAAGGCGTCATCGCCGCTTCGGCCGGCAACCATGCCCAGGGCGTCGCCCTGGCAGCCAGCGAATACGGCTGCCAGTCCGTCATCTGCATGCCGAAACACGCTCCCTTGAGCAAGATTACGGCAACCCGCGGCTACGGTGCCAACGTCGTCCTCTACGGGGACTTCTTCGACGAAGCCGCTGCCAAAGCCGTTGAATTGACGACGGAACACGGCTACACCTTCGTCCATCCCTTCAATGACCCGGAAGTCATCGCCGGCCAGGGGACGATTGCCCTGGAAATCATCGAACAGCTGCCTGAAGTCGATGCCATCGTTGCACCGATTGGCGGCGGCGGCCTCATTTCCGGCCTGGCCGTAGCAGCCAAGAGCGTCAACCCGAAGATTAAAGTCATCGGCGTCCAGACGGAAAACATGCCGTCCATGAAGGAATCCGTCGAAAAGGGGCAGGTCATCACCTACAACGGCAAGGCTACCCTGGCCGATGGCATCGCCGTCAAGACACCGGGCGACCTGACTTTTGATATCTGCAAGAAATACGTCGATGAAATCGTTACTGTCGATGAATCGGAAATCGCCAGCGCCATCCTGCTCCTCCTCGAACGGGGCAAGACCGTTGCCGAAGGGGCCGGTGCCGTACCGGTAGCAGCCCTCATGAGCGGCAAGATTTCCGGCATCCGCAACAAGAAAGTCGCAGCCCTCGTCAGCGGCGGCAACATCGACGTCAATAATATGACCCGCGTCATCAACCAGGGCCTGATCAAGTCCCAGCGCAAGATTTTCTTCCAGACCGTTATCCCCGACGTACCGGGCGAACTGGTCAAGCTCCTGACCCTCATTGCCGGCACCAATGCCAACGTCCTTTCCATCACCCATGAACGCAGCCAGCACGGCATCGACATGGGCATGACCGCCGTTTCACTGGAACTGGAAACGGCTAACGAAAAGCACGTTGAAAAATTGATGACCATGCTCAAAGACCATCATTATTTTGTTACCTTGAAGTAGTGGAGGCCTGATCATGGAACAGCAGAAAATGGAACGCGGCCTGAAGCCGCGTCACGTAGAGATGATCGCTCTTGGGGGGACGATTGGTGTCGGCTTGTTCATGGGGTCGGCCAACACCATTCAGATGGCGGGACCGTCGGTATTGCTCTGTTATGCCGTAACGGGCGTCGTCATGTTTTTCATCATGCGCATCATGGGGGAAATGCTTTATCAGGAACCGGTTACGGGCTCCTTTGCCACGTATGGTCATAAGTACATCAGTCCTTTCGTCGGCTACCTCACTGCCTGCTCCTATTGGTTCTTGTGGGTCGTCGTCGGCCTGTCGGAAATCACAGCCGTCGGCATCTATGTCCACTACTGGTTCCCATTGCTGCCGCAATGGATATCGGCCCTGGCCGGCATGGCCATCGTCGCTGCGGCGAATATGGCGGCCGTTAAATATTACGGCGAATTTGAATTCTGGTTCGCCCTGATCAAAGTCGTCACCATCATCGTCATGCTCATCGTCGGTGCGGCGGTCATCCTCTTTGGCTTCGGCAACGGCGGCGTCCCCGTCGGCATCAGCAACCTCTGGGTCAACGGCGGCTTCATGCCTAACGGCTGGGGCGGTATGCTGGCGGCCATGTGCGTCGTCGCCGCGTCCTTCCAGGGCGTCGAACTCATCGGCATCACGGCCGGCGAAGCCCAGGACCCGAAACATACTTTGAAGAAGGCCGTCAACAATATCGTCTGGCGTATCCTCATCTTCTACATCGGCTCGATTTTCATCATCCTCTGTATCTATCCCTGGAATGAAGTCAGCTATATCGGCAGTCCCTTCGTCATGACCTTTGCCAAGGTCGGCATCTCGGCAGCGGCAGGCATCATCAACTTCGTCGTCCTCACGGCGGCCCTGTCCGGCTGCAACAGCGGCATGTACAGCTCAGGTCGTATGCTCTATACGCTGGCCCAGAACGGCCAGGCGCCGAAGATTTTCGCCAAATTGTCACCGACCGGCGTGCCGCGCAACAGTATTGCCGTCACCATCGTTGTCCTGGCTATCGGCGTCATCCTCAACTATCTCATTCCGGACTCCAAATTGTTCCTCTATTTATACAGTGCCTCCGTTTTTCCGGGCATGGTCGCCTGGTTCGTCCTGGCCTATGCCCAGAAAAATTTCCGCAAAGCCTGGGGACCGGAAGTCATGGCGAAACATCCTTTCAAATCGCCGCTCTATCCTTATTCCAATTACTTCTGCATCATCTTCCTGATTCTCGTCACTATTGGCATGATCTACAATCCTGATACGCGCATGTCCATTTTCTCGTCGTGGGTCTACATCGCCGCCGTCGTCATCGCCTGGTTCGCCTGTGGTCTGAACAAGAAACAGTATGATAAAGAAGGGCACCTCATCGAAGGGGCTGGAGGAGATGCGGCGACGGTCGCCAAAACTGAATCGGAATCGTGATTATCTGTCGCAGGTCTATGGCTTTCCCTGGGCCTGCGATGTATAATACAGTTAGATTAAAATTAAGGAGATGCATCTATCATGGCAGTTAATGTTATCAGCACGACCAAAGCTCCGGGCGCAGTAGGCCCGTATTCCCAGGCTATCAAAGCCGGCGATTTCCTCTTCGCATCCGGTCAGATTGCCATCAACCCGGAAAAAGGCAAGATCGTTTCCGGCGGTGTCGTCGAACAGGCTGAACAGTGCATGAAGAACGTCGGCGCTATCCTCGAAGAAGCCGGCCTCTCTTACGATGATGTCGTCAAGACGACGGTTTACCTGACGGACATCAACTTCTTCGGCGCCGTCAACGAAGTCTATGGCAAATACTTCCAGAAGAACCTGCCGGCCCGTTCGTGCGTCGAAATCAGCCGCCTCCCGAAAGACGTCTTCGTAGAAGTCGAAGTCATCGCCTATTGCGGGAAATAAGCTGGATTTATAGTGGCTCGTGATTCGTGGCTCGTTGTTCGTAGGGTGGCCCGCTGTATCTTAAATTTAAAACCATCCGCTAACCACTAACAACTAGCCACTAACAACTTAAAAAGGCTTGTCGCACGTGCGACAGGCCTTTTTTTTCTTTCCCAAGCAGGAAATCGGGGGCCTCACGTCTAATACTTATAATATAAGGAAAAGGAGTGATAATTATGTCTAAACGTACGGCATCGGATATTATGGAAAAGAATTTCGTTACGGCAACGCCGGAAACGTCGGTCTTCGATTTGGTCAACATGTTCGTCAAGAACCACATTACGGCCATTCCCATCATCAATGAAAAAGATGAGCTCGCCGGCATCGTCACCGATGCGGATTTGCTCTACAAGAAGGTCAAACCTCATGTCCCTCACTATGTCAATCTTTTGGGAGCCAGCATTTATTATAACGGCATCAGCGAATACGACAAGGGGTTCAAGAAACTCATGGCCTGCACGGCGAAAGATATGATGACCAAAGACGTCATCATTGCCGCACCGGATGCGGAAGTCGAACAGATCGCCGGCGTCATGGTGGCCGAACATCTGAAGGTCATTCCTATTGTTAAAGAAAAGCACATCGTCGGCATCGTCACCCGCGGCAACATCCTCGATGAATTGTACCGTGAATACGGCGACGACTAGGGGAAAGGGGGAATAGACAATGGCTGAAAACATCAATAAAGGTCCGGGACCGGGCGAAGACAAGGAAGCGGAACGCCCTGTCGTCCGCGTCAAAGATGTCATGGAAAAGGTTTTCGTCTCGGTGACACCGGATATTCCCATCCGCGACGTCTTCCGCATCTTCATCAAGCATCGCCTGCTGGCTGTGCCCGTCGTCGATGAAGAAGACCACCTCATCGGCCTCATTTCCAGCGCCGACCTCATGTACCGCAGTTCGAAGCCACACATTCCGCGCCTGCCCTTCATCGGCACCAAAATTTATACCAGCCGCGTCGGCAAATACGCCAAGGAATTCAAGAACCTCCTGGATCAGCCCTGCGAAAAATTGATGACCAAGAACGTCATGATCGCGACGCCCAAGGCCGATGTCGAACAGGTCGCAGCCGTCATGATCCTGGAACACTTGAAGGTTCTTCCTGTCGTGGACAACAAGCGCGTCGTCGGCATGATCACCCGGGCCTGCATCCTCAAAGATTTGTACCGGGAATGGAAGTATTAGACCTTTGTGACTAGTCACTCTCTGCCTCGTGTGCTATAATATTATAATCGAATGATTTAGGCAGCGGCCGCTGCCGCAGAAAGTATTTCACGAGGAGGCACTTAATGGATACCAAAGAACTCGTCATCGTTGTCGATTTTGGTGGTCAGTATAACCAGCTCATTGCACGGCGCGTCCGTGAAAACCACGTATACTGTGAAGTATACCCGTATCACAAAGCAGTTGCAAAGATTAAAGAACTTCAGCCCCAGGGCATCATCTTTACCGGTGGTCCTGGCAGCGTCTATGAAGATAATGCGCCGAAGATCGAAGAAGAAGTCTTCCATCTCGGCATCCCCGTCCTCGGCCTCTGCTATGGCATGCAGTTCATGGCCCAGACCTTAGGCGGCGAAGTCAAACACGCCGACATGCGCGAATTCGGCAAGACCGAAATCGATGTCAATACGGCTTCGCCTTTGTTCAAAGGCCTGCAGGAAAAAGAAATCGTCTGGATGAGCCATCAGGACTACGTCGCTTCCATCCCGGAAGGCTTTGAAATCGTAGCCCACACGGCCAACTGCCCGGTCGCTGCCATGCAGAACACGGCTAAGAAGCTCTATGCCATGCAGTACCATCCGGAAGTGCTCCATACGGAACACGGCAAGGAAATGCTCCATAACTTCCTCTTTGAAGTCTGCGGCTGCACCGGTTCGTGGACTATGGCCAACTATGCCAAGACGGCTATTGCCAATATCAAAGAAACCGTCGGCGACGGCAAAGTCGTCCTGGCCCTTTCCGGCGGCGTCGACAGCTCTGTCGCAGCAGCCCTCATCTCCAAAGCCGTCGGCAGCCAGCTGACCTGTATCTTCGTCGACCACGGCCTGCTCCGCAAGAACGAAGGCGACGAAGTCGAAGCGGCCTTCAAGGACAGCGGCATGAACTTCATCCGCGTCGATGCGTCGGAACGCTTCCTGAAGAAACTCGAAGGCGTCAGCGACCCTGAACGGAAACGGAAAATCATCGGCGAAGAATTCATCCGCGTCTTTGAAGATGAAGGCCGTAAAATCGGTTCCGTCGATTTCCTGGCCCAGGGGACCATTTATCCCGACGTCATCGAATCCGGTGCCGGCGATGCAGCCGTCATCAAGAGCCATCACAACGTAGGCGGCCTTCCGGCTGTCGTCGATTTCAAAGGCCTCATCGAACCGCTCCGCAACCTCTTCAAAGACGAAGTCCGCGAACTCGGTGCCGAACTGGGCTTGCCAGAATACCTCGTATGGCGCCAGCCTTTCCCGGGACCGGGCCTGGCTATCCGCGTCATGGGTGAAATCACCAAAGAAAAACTGGCCATCCTCCGCGATGCCGATGCCATCTTCCGCGAAGAAATCACCAATGCCGGCATGCAGCGCGATATCAACCAGTACTTCGCCGTCCTGACCAATAACCACTCTGTCGGCGTCATGGGCGACTTCCGTACCTATGACTACACCTTGGCCCTGCGCGGCGTCACCACGACCGACTTCATGACGGCTGACTGGGCGCGTATCCCATACGACGTCCTCGATAAAATTTCCAGCCGCATCGTAAACGAAGTAGACCACATCAACCGCATCGTGTACGACATCACCAGTAAACCACCCGCAACGATTGAATGGGAATAGTTGCAAATTGCCTCACAAATCGCTTAACCAAGCCGTTTGTGAGGCTTTCTTTTTTTCAAAAGTTCCAAAAGTGTACCAGAAAAATTTAAAAAACCTTTTTTAGGGCCTATTTTTGCCAAATTTCTCGAACAAAAAATGTGCATTTTTATACGTATAAAACAAAAGCGGTTACAAAAGCCGAGTAGATTTGCAATGTAAAAATATACACGGCCAACGGCCTTGTGCGTAGGAGCCGACCCGGACAGGGCGGCCTGCTGCGATATTTAACAACACCTTGTTCTGACATTATGGAGAGCCTTTACGAATCACGAACACCGAGCTGCGTGTTTTTCCTCGGTTTCATATGCGGCTTCGCCGCGAGATACTCAAATCGTATTACGAACATGTGCCACTCGTCATAAATTACGGCTACGTACAGGATTCACGCGGGCTCGCCACGTGTGAGCCCCTACGATGCGGCTTCGCCGCGACGAACTTATGATTGTATTACGACCATGTGCCATTCGTTATAAATTCCGGCTATGCACAAAATTCACGCGGCCTTTTTGGCCCGTCAGGCGCCGATCATAAGAAGGCGCAGGACGGTTGCCAAAACGGACAGCTGTGGCTGCCCGCCTTTATCAGGACGGCCCCTACAGAATCGCAGCCAGGCGATAAATGGAAACAACGTTCACCGGACATAAAATATACACGGCCAACGGCCTTGTGCGTAGGCGCCGACCCGGACAGGGCGGCCCGCTGTGAGATTTTACCGTAGCCTGTTCTGATATAATGGCAGGTCTTTATGAATCACGAATCACATGATGTGTCATTAATTCTGAATTTACAAATTTCCTTTGCAGGACTTTATAAGTTTTTTGTAGAATCTATATAGCATATATTGAGATTGAGAGGTAAGTCTTTTTAAGGAGGATGAGGCATATGATGAAACGAATTGTAAGTATGTTGCTACTTACTGGAACTTTATTGATAGGAAATACAGTGTTTGCCTTTTATGCAGATGAAAGCTCTGCTGTTAATCTTGGGATGGTTCAATCTTATAGCCGTTCAGCAATCAACGTTATTGATGATGACGGTACGGCGTATACTTTTGTTTATGACAATAGGCCTCATTCGGACTTAGGTTTTTGGAAACTTGAAAGCGAAGACCAGTGGCATCAATGGGAATTCGGCTTGCAACAACAATCTCACATGGAACAATTGGCTAGCTGTGGTTTCTATGCGTTGAAGACTCTTGGAAAATTGTAAGCGCTTGTGAAACGGGAAGGGCGTTATTATGAAGAAATTACTTATTTTCACTCATCCTTCGGGAATGTGTGGATTGAGCTTTGGTGTGGAGAATGGTAAAATCGTTTCGATTACAGCCTATATGGATCAATAGAGAGGGTACTCTACAAACGAACTAACAAGTCTCTTTTCTGGTGCCGGTCTTACAGTGGCAGTAGGTTATGATATTACAGGAGGCATGACGTATGGATTATCGCAAATTTGGTGAAACTTATTATATCCGGATGGATAAGGGGGATGAAATCATCAGCACGATTCTGGGAATCTGTCAGAAAGAACAGATTGCATCGGCCATTTTTTCGGGCATCGGCGGGTGCCGTTCGGCAGAAATACAGACGTTCATCCCAGAAACGGGCAGTTTTGAAGTTCAAGAGCTGAAGGGGATGCTGGAGCTGGTTTCGTTGACAGGCAATATCGTCAGCGATGATGATGGAACTTATTTTCATCATACTCACGCTGCTTTTTCTTATAAACAGGATGGGGAACATCATGTTGCGGCAGGGCACATCAAATCGATAGAGGTACTGTACACGGCAGAAATCGAATTGTGCCCCGTTATAGAAGGACGGATTCGGCGGAAATATGACCCAGAAACGGGGACCGGCTTTTGGGATTTCGGGCCAGAAACGGATTAAGCTGGCCACTGTCTTGTATCTCCCGATTGGTCGGCACTTCTGAGGATCTTTTCACTTTATACTTTATTTTCAAATGAAAGTATTGACAGAACATACCTAATAGTGTACTATTTGGGTAAACATTTTATATGTTTGATGAATGAATATCAATCATCCAGAGCAGTTGAGGGACTGGCCCTATGATGCTGCGGCAACCTCCGTGGGGACGGAAGGTGCCAATTCCAGCGGGAGTTTTCCCGGCAGATGAGCGAGAAATGGAAGGGATTTTGCGCGTCATCTGTAGCTGATGGCGCGCTTTTTTTATGGCTTTGTCATCGGCACGTCTTTATTTATTTTGTAAAAGGGGTGTTCGTATGAGTAACGAAGTATCTGCACAGGCCGTCAACCGGTCGGGCCTGTTGCGAAGCGAAGACTGGTGGGCCGTATGGCTCGGATTATTTATCGTCGTCCTCGGTGCCGGACAGATCTGGCACATCGATTTGCTCGGCTGGGCTGCTAAGTTCGGTGTCTGGATCGACCCGTCCAAGGCGGTCGGGCCGGGGTCGAAAGGGTTTGCCTGGCTCGGCAGTATCGGGTCGTTAGTGGCGACGTATGTATTTACCCTGGTCGTAACGTCTATCGGTGCGTATTTCATGGGGACGAAGGTCAAGAAATTCGTCGCCGGTTATACCGTGATTTACTGGATCACCATGGCGGCGACGGTCATCGGCAATTATGCTTATCTGGCAGCGACGCCGAATAAGCGGGAAGCTTTTAACATCGGCTGGTCCTTGAGTCTTGGCGAATTGGGCTTTGTCATTGCCCTGCTGGCCGGGCTGGTCATCGGTAATTTTTTCCCGAAAGTGACGCGTTTCTTATCTGATGCTGCCAAACCGGAATGGTACATCAAGACGGGCATCGTCATTTTGGGCATGAATATCGGCATCCAGGCCATCAGTGCCCTGGGGCTGGCCGGTACGGTCATCGTCCGCGGCATGTGCGCCGTCGTCGAAGCCTACCTGATTTACTGGCCTATCGTCTATTTCGTGGCCCGGAAATTCTTTAAATTCACGCCGGAATGGGCAGCTCCCATGGCGTCGGGCATTTCCATCTGTGGTGTCGCCGCAGCGATTGCTACGGGCAGTGCCATCAAGGCGCACCAGATCATCCCGACTATCCTGGCATCGGTCATCATCGTCTTCGTTGCCGTAGAATTGCTCATCCTGCCCTTTGCAGCTGCTTATTTCCTGCCCAGTGAACCGATGGTCGCCGGGTCCTAGCTGGGCCTGGTCGTCAAGAGTGATGGCGGTGCCGTCGCATCCGGGGCAATCGCAGATACGCTCATCCGCAACAGTGCGCTCCAGCAATTCGGCGTCAATTACCAGGAAGGCTGGATCCTCATGGCTGCGACGACGTCCAAGGTCTTCATCGACGTTTTCATCGGCGTCTGGTCCTTCATCTTGGCTATCGTCTGGTCCATTTACCATCTCAATGACCCGCGGGCAGCCGTCGCATCCGGGGCTGGCAAGGTTTCCAAACGGGAAATCTGGGAACGCTTCCCGAAATTCATCATCGGTTTCGTCCTGGCCCTGGTCGTCATTTTTGCAGCTGGCTGGCTGCAGCCGGGCATCGTCGACGCTGCGAAAGCCGGCGCCGGACAGGCTAACCTCCTGCGGGCCGTCTTCTTTGGCCTCTGCTTCTTCTCTATCGGCCTGGTCACGAATGTCCGCAAGCTCTGGAAATCCGGCCTGGGCCGTGTCATCGGCGTCTATGCCGTAGCCCTCGTCGGCTTCATCATCTGGGTCGGCCTGTTCATTTCTTACATCTTCTATCACGGCATTGTTCCGCCGACATTATAACTTCATCATAGAAAGGATTAATTGCTATGGCATCGCGAATCACTTCTGCCGCATCGACGGCTGACGAATATTACTACAACCAAACCGTAACCCCGACAGACGCTGCGACCCATACGGGACAGCTCGAACGGGATGCAGACGAATATTTCCCCTTGCAGCCCATCGAAAAAAACTCTGTGCCTATTCCCTGGGATTGGGCCTGGGACTGATGGCCTTGTTCATCGTCATCTTTGAAGTCTTCGGCTGAGGCTTATTATGGAAAAGGGCTGTCGCACGAAGGTTTCTGCCATCATGCGAAGCCCCTTTCTCTTTAAAGTTTGTAGTACGAAGCTTGTAGTTTGTAGAAAATAGCTTTAAATTTAAAACCATTCACTAAAAACTAAAAACTGCAAACTTAATACTCAAAAAGAGGCTATCTTAATGCGACAGCCTCTTTTTGCTTTCCTCGGATTCAGCTGCGGCTATGCCGTGATAAACTCATGAAATAAACGAAGCGCGCTGGTCGCAGGTAGCAGATTGCAAAAATAGCCCCAATCGGGGCATTCATAGGGGCCGACCTTTAACCTCTCAGACCGCCTTTGGCGGCCAGCTCCCCTATAAA
>ENA-OWPP01002912-OWPP01002912.1-human-gut-metagenome-genome-assembly--contig:-NODE-2912-length-10912-cov-2.613890_pt1 | contig 10912 bp, 7 predicted proteins | sample MGYA00248265_ERZ651848 | MGnify/ENA primary metagenome ERZ651848 (study PRJEB26924, sample SAMEA4378233) | human gut metagenome | biome: human gut; feature: human-associated habitat; material: faeces... | reverse complement strand
CATCGGTGATGTTACGCACATAACGCACTTTGTAGCCCAGATATTTCAGATACCGGAACAACAGGTCGAAAGTAATGGCCGGACGGGCATGTCCCAAATGGGCATCCCCGTAGACGGTGGGCCCGCAAACGTACAACCCGACAAAAGGAGGATTGAACGGTTCGAACTGTTCTTTCTTGCGCGATAAAGTATTATATAGGACCAGTCGATTTTTCATTTTCTATATCCATTTAGTTTAAAACGAAAACAAAAATAATAAATAAGTCAATACGATACCGACTTAACACGCAAAAATCAAATCTAACCGGTAAAAAATCAGTCTTCGGTCGAGAAGACTACCTTCATATTCGTACGGTTTTCCAATAGCGCCCCATAGGCATTATACACCTGTTGGCTTTTGTCACGGGTGGTGACATAATGCCCGTTATTCAGGCATTCGATTTTCTGAAACTGACAAGGCAGTATGGTAGAGCCATATTGGTTGTATACCCCGAACTTCTTGTCCCGTTTGACGATATAACGATGGCCTAAAGAAATGATCTCGTCATACTGGCAGGGAATAATGGTCGAGCCGTACCGGTTGAATATGCCCTTTTTACCGTTTGCCGTGACGTAATAAATATTCCCTTCCTGTTGTATTTTGTTGTAGCGGCAAGGAATAATCGTACTTCCATAGGTGTTGACGATGCCCTGAAGACCGTTATTCTCCACCAGATATTGTCTCCCTTCTTTCCGGATAGAACTGTATCGGCAGGGAAGTATCGTCGAGCCGTAAGTGTTGTAAATTCCGTATTTCCCGCCTGCCGACACATAATAAACTCCGTCTTCGTATTCTATCGTGTTGTATTTGCAGGGGATAACGGTACTTCCATAGGCATTGACTATCCCTTTCAGACTGTCGTTTTCAACCAGGTATTTCCCCCCTTCTTTGTATATCGAAGTGTATTGGGTAGGAATGATTACCGAACCGTACAGGTTGTATATGCCCTGATATTTGCCTTTTGTCACATAATAAGCATTGTCTTTGCATTCGATCTGGCTGAATTGGCAAGGGATAATAACACTTCCATAGCGGTTGTAAACCCCTTTGAGCCGGTCCCGGCAGACATAAAAACAACGGTCGGTGAGTTCGATCTGTTCATAGCGGCAGGGGATAATTGTCGAACCGTACCGGTTGTAAATACCGTACAACCCCTCCGACGATACCCAAAAATAATTATTCGATAATTCTATTTTTTCGAAACGGCAGGGCAGGATCACAGTCCCGTAATAATTGACAATTCCTTTCCGGTCGTCGCGGCTGATTTGAAGAAACTGGTTTTCATATTCCTCGATCTTATCGTATTCACAAGCAAGGGAGAGGTAAAGCCAGGCATACCCTTTTTTTAAGGCAATCGGCCGGCCAATCTCTTTCGGTAACCGGCCATCCCGTTTGTGCTTTTCATAAAAATAGCTGATGATACCATATTTCCGGCCTTTCCTGACTTTGAAAAAACAGTTGTGTTGAGGTACGATTTCGTCGTACTCGTACGGTATGGCCAGCTGTTTGTCGATCACGATGCCGTATTTCCCGTTTTGCCGTTCGATCCGGCACTCGTCGAAATGATTGTCGTAGCATTCTGCAAATGCAAAAGTTACACACAATAGAAAAATGAGGGTAGAAATTAGTTTCATAAGTTTGTTTTTAGACTTCAATAATAAGAAAATATTTCTTAATTCCCAAAGAAATGTATCGACTTATTAAAAAATTTGTACATTTATTTACATTCTATTGTTGTCTCGATTTTCTTTTTTTTTGATTTTCCACTTCCTGCCGTCTCCTTCCCGGATGCTGTGTTATTCTTCGATGTATTCCTTCAGTTCTTTTACTTCTTTTTGAAGCAAGGAAATGAAACCGGTTTTTCATGTATTGAAATAGGATTGGGAAAAAATTCGCCGATCAGATCGGTTTCAAAAAGACTTTTGGGACCCCTTACCCGGCGACAGATTATCCGATCAGGAATTCGAATAGGTTCGGATTGTCGTTGAGATATTCGTAGAGGATACCTTCGGATTTCATGCGGTCCAGCAGGCCCTGGAAATCTTCGGGATGCTGGATCTCGATGCCGATGAGGGCAGGACCTTTTTCGCGGTTTGTCTTCTTCTTGTATTCGAAATAGGTGATGTCGTCGTGGGGGCCCAGGACGTTGCTGACAAAACTCTGGAGTGCGCCGGCTCTTTGCGGAAAACGGACGACGAAGTAATGTTTCAGGCCTTCATATAATAAAGAGCGCTCCTTGATGTCTTCCATGCGGGTGATGTCGTTGTTGCTGCCGCTGACCACACAAACGACGTTTTTTCCTTTAATTTCATTTTTGTAAAAGTCGAGAGCACTCATACTCAGAGCTCCTGCCGGCTCTACTACAATAGCGTCGAAGTTGTAAAGATCCAGGATCGTCGTACAAATTTTGCCTTCGGGCACGACGACGATATCGTCCAATACTTTCTTGCAGATAGCGTAAGTGAGCTCTCCTACCCGTTGTACGGCTGCCCCGTCGACAAATTTATCTACTTCGTTCAGTTCGGTTACCTCTCCGCATTCGAACGATTTTTTCATTCCGGCGGCACCGGCCGGTTCGACTCCGATGATCTTGGTCTTCGGGCTCATTTGCTTATAGAAACTACCGATACCGGAAGCCAGTCCGCCACCACCGATCGGTACAAAGATATAATCGAGCTTCATCCGGGCTTCCTGAATGATTTCTAAACCGACGGTTGCCTGCCCCTCGATGATCCGGGGATCGTTGAAGGGAGGGATAAATACCATATCGTTTTTTTTACAGGCTTCGATTGCTGCTGTATTGGCCTGATCGAAAGTATCTCCCGTCAGGACGACTTCAATGGATTTACCCCCGAACATTTTTACCTGGTTGATCTTTTGCCTGGGAGTAGTAACGGGCATATAGATTTTTCCCTGGATACCGAGTTTGCTGCAGGAGAAGGCTACGCCTTGGGCATGATTGCCGGCACTGGCACAAACCACTCCTTTCTCCATCTCTTCAGGAGTCAGGGATTTGATTTTATTATAAGCTCCCCGGATTTTATACGATCTCACCATTTGAAGATCTTCCCGTTTCAGAAAGATATTGGCTTCGTATTTATCGGATAGATTTCTGTTTTTCATGAGGGGTGTCGGGACCAGAATGTCGTTGAGCGTATGCTCCGCCGTCATGATATCCTTCAAAGAAGGAAAATAAGGATCACTCATATTGTTCGGTTTAATTGGTCTGTTTTTCATTTACCCGATGTTCTTTGCTATAAAATCGCCTACTTCGCTGGTCGGATAGGCCTGTCCGTCTTCAGCGATATCTTCGGTAACGATACCGGCTTCGACCGACCGACCGACTGCCTGGCGGATGCTTGCTCCGGCTGCTTTCAGGTTGAAGGCATATTCGAACATCATAGCGGCGGATAAAATGGTTGCCAGAGGATTGGCCACATTTTTGCCGGCGGCCTGAGGATAGGAACCGTGGATCGGTTCGAACAGCGAGGTGTGGATACCGATAGAAGCGGAAGGCAGCAAGCCTAATGAGCCTGTGATGACACTGGCTTCGTCGGTGAGGATATCGCCGAACATGTTTTCTGTAACGATGACGTCGAAATGTTTGGGTTGCTGGATGAGTTTCATCGCCGCATTGTCGACAAACATGTATTCGACATTTACCTGAGGATAAGCCGGAGCCATCTCTTGTACGGTTTCGCGCCATAGCCGGGAGGTTGCCAGGACATTGGCTTTATCGACAACTGTCAGTTTGTTGCGGCGCTTCATGGCGTATTCGAAACCTAATCGGCAAATCCGTTTGATTTCGGCTTTGGTGTATACACAACTGTCGAAAGCGGTTTGCCCGTCTTCTGAACGTCCCTGGGGCCGCCCGAAATAAATGCCGCCGGTGAGTTCCCGGATACAGATGAAATCGGCCCCTTCTACGAGTTCTTGTCGCAGAGGAGAGTGGTGAACAAGGGATTTGAAAGTACTGACCGGACGGAGGTTGGCATATAATCCTAATTTTTTGCGCATTTCCAGCAATCCTTGTTCCGGACGGACTTTGGCTTGGGGATTGTTGTCGAAACGGGGATCCCCGATCGCTCCGAACAATACGGCATCCGATTGCATACAAATCCGGTGAGTTTCTTCCGGATAAGGATTCCCGGTCTTGTCGATGGCTGTTGCCCCTACTGATCCGTAGGTATAACCGACGGTATGACCGTATTTTTTGCAAGTGGCATCGATGGCTTTGATGGCCTGTTCTATGATTTCCGGTCCGATGCCGTCACCGGGTAATACTGCTATTTTTAAATCCATGATGAAATGAGTTTGTAAGGTTCATAAGGCGACTCTTGCACTGGCTTTGTCAGAACCGAAGGCTCGCCGATCGTTTTAACGGGTCTTTTCAAATGCTTCGATCTTATGGTGTATGCTCATCAGATAGTCGACATCATCGTATCCCTTCAACAAACACTCTTTTTTGTAGGGAGAAATTTCGAAAAGTTCTTGCTCTCCTGTGGCTGTCAAGGTGACGGTCTGCCGTTCCAGATCGATACTGACGGTGGTCGAAGGAGCTGACCGGACGACCTGGAATAGCTTTGCCAGAAACGATTCGCTCACCTGTACAGGAAGTAATCCGTTGTTCAGGGCATTGTTGCGGAAAATATCGGCGAAAAAACTGGAAATGACTACTTTGAAACCTGCTCCATAAATGGCCCAGGCCGCATGTTCACGGCTGGAACCACAGCCGAAATTTTTCCCTGCAATTAAAATTTCTCCGGTATAGTCGGGGGAGTTCAGGACGAAATCTGTTTTCGGGTTTCCCTGAGCATCATACCGCCAGTCGAAAAACAATTGTTTGCCGAACCCTTCCCGGGTGGTCGCTTTCAAAAAACGGGCCGGAATGATCTGGTCGGTGTCTACATTTTCGATTTTCAGTGGTATCGCTGTGGATGTTAGGGTTGTGAATTGGTTTATCATGAGTTGAAAAGAGTTACTGAGTTACTGAGTTGCTGAGTTACTGAGTTGGAGTGAGTCGGGGACGGTGATTATGCCGTGGATAGCACAGGCAGCAGCGACGAGTGGGCCTGCCAGTAGAGTGCGGGCTCCCGGTCCTTGCCGGCCTTCAAAATTACGATTGGAGGTGGAGACACAATATTTCCCTGCCGGAATTTTGTCGTCGTTCATTGCCAGGCAGGCGGAGCATCCCGGTTGCCGTAATTCGAAGCCTGCAGCCTCGAGTGTATCCCTGATCCCTTCGTCGATGGCTTGTTTTTCTACCTGTTTGCTGCCCGGAACGATCCAGGCTGTTACGCCTGCTGCTTTTTGCTTGCCTTTCACATAGTCGGCGAATACCCGCAGATCTTCGATCCGTCCATTGGTACAACTGCCGACAAAAACATAGTCGACCGGTTTGCCTAGTAGCTTTTCGCCCGGTTTGAAGTCCATGTATTCCAGAGCTTTTAAGAAGGAAGGCCGGGAAGTCTCTTCGATTTCGGAGACTTCAGGGATAGAGTGGGTGAGGGCGATTCCCATGCCGGGGTTGGTGCCGTAGGTGATCATAGGGTAGATGTCGGCAGCATCGAATGTGACTTCTTTGTCGAAGATGGCGTCGGGATCACTGTATAGCTGCTTCCATTGTGCGACAGATTTGTCCCATTCGGTTCCTTGGGGCGCATATTCCCTGCCTTTCAGGTAGGCAAAGGTCGTTTCGTCCGGAGCGATCATCCCGCCACGGGCTCCCATTTCGATGCTCATATTACAGATCGTCATCCGGGCTTCCATCGATAGCGAGCGGATAGCCGATCCGGCAAATTCGATGAAATGTCCGGTGCCGCCGCCGGTACCTAGTTTCGAAATGAGATATAAAATGATATCTTTCGAACAAACTCCGGGATTCAATTGTCCTTCGACATTGATCCGCATGGTCTTGGGTTTGGATTGCAATACACATTGGGAGGCTAATACCATTTCTACCTCGCTGGTTCCGATGCCGAACGCCACGCAGCCCATAGCTCCGTGGGTGGAAGTATGGCTGTCTCCACAGACGATGGTCATTCCCGGTTGGGTCAGACCTGTTTCGGGACCCACCACATGGATAATTCCGTTTTTGGGGGTACCGACTTTGAAAATCGTGATACCGTGTTCGGTACAGTTATTTTCGAGCATCGACAGTTGCCGGGCGGATTGCAGATCCTGTACCGGCAGATGTTGATTTTGTGTGGGTATATTGTGATCGGGGCTGGCTGTGACCTGAGCCGGACGGAATACTTTCGCGCCGCGCGAATGAAGCCCTTCGAAAGCTTGTGGACTCGTTACTTCGTGAATGTATTGCCGGTCGATATAGAGCACACATGAACCTCCGGCGATGGTCTCGACCGTATGGGCATCCCAGATTTTATCGAATAAAGTTTTCATAAGGTGTATTTTGACTTTGGGGTACTAACTTATTTTAGCTATCGCATCCAGGAACGACTCGACCGATGCGGTGACAATGTCTGTGTTGGCGCCGAAACCGTGGTACATTTTGCCTTTGTGGGAGACTTGTACGTGTACTTTACCCAGGTCGTCGCTTCCCCGGGTGATGGCCTGTACCAGGTATTCTTCCAGATGTACCCGTCGTTTGGTGATGCTTTTTACAGCATTGATGGCTGCATCGACCGGGCCGTTACCGCTGGCTGTTTCGGTGAAAATATCTCCTCCGAAGCTGATTTGCACAGTTGCTGTCGGTATGGAAGTCGAGCCGCATACAACCTGCAACCCCACCAGTTTCATGTCGCGGTGTTTGCGCGAAGCTTCACTACCGGCAAGTACTTCCAGGTCGCGGGTGGTAATGTCTTTTTTCTTATCGGCTAATTCCAGAAAGCGCTGGTAGATGGCGTCGAGTTCGTCATTGTCGGGAGTATAACCGATGGCTTTCAAATGATGTTTCAGTGCTGCACGGCCACTACGGGCGGTGAGGACGATACTGGACTGATCGACCCCTACGTCTTCCGGGGCGATGATTTCATAGGTCTCCCGGCTTTTCAGTACACCGTCCTGGTGGATGCCCGACGAATGGGCGAAAGCATTACGGCCGACGATGGCTTTGTTGGGTTGTACCGGCACCCGCATCAAACTGGATACCAGCTGGCTGGTAGCGATGATTTGCCTGGTGTTGATACCGATATTGAAATCCAGATTTTTGTGACAGGCAATCGCCATCACGATTTCTTCGAGGGCGGTGTTACCGGCCCGTTCGCCGAGGCCGTTGATCGTCACTTCGACCTGCCGTGCTCCGTTTTGTACGGCGGCTAAAGTGTTGGCAGTGGCCATGCCCAGATCGTTGTGGCAATGAGTGGAAATAATGGCTTTGTCGATGTTGGGGACATGATTCATCAGATAGGCGATCTTTGCTCCGTACTCGTTCGGCAGACAATACCCCGTGGTGTCGGGGATATTGACGACGGTGGCGCCGGCTTTGATCACTGCTTCTACTACCCGGGCCAGGTATTCTTCTTCTGTACGGCCTGCATCTTCGGCGTAAAATTCGACATCATCGACAAATCGACGGGCATATTTTACGGCCTCTACCGCTCTCCCGACGATTTCGTCGGGAGTGGAATTCAATTTTTCGTGGATATGATACCAGGAGGTACCGATTCCGGTATGGATACGTCTCCGTTTGGCAAATTTCAATGCTTCGGCAGCCACTTCGATGTCTTTTTTTACAGCCCGGGTCAGAGCACAGATGGTTGGAATGGTTACTGCTTTAGAAATCTCTACAACGGAATTGAAATCCCCGGGACTCGAGATGGGGAAACCGGCTTCGATGATGTCTACACCCAGTTTCTCGAGCTGCCTGGCAACTTCTATCTTTTCGATTGTATTCAGCTGACACCCCGGAACTTGCTCTGCATCCCGAAGGGTGGTATCGAATATATATACTTTTTCACGCATGAGGTGATGAGGTAAAAGGTTAGAGGCGAAAAGGCTATTAGGCTAAAAGCTATAAGTTATAAGGTGGAAGCGGGAGTAGGTAAAAAAGGGAAAGGGATTAGTGAAGGTTATTGGGGCGCTTTTCATCTTTTGCTTTTTCGCCGATCTCCTTTCACTTTTTACTTTTCGCTTCTAGCTTTTTGCTTCTAGCCTTTTCGCTTTAATTGTTTTCCGGTCTCAGTTTCCGAACGACGGCACCGGCTTGCCACATCTCGGATTCGCGCATGGTCTGAAGTTCTTTTTCCAGTTTTTCACGATAGTCGGGCCGGCTGTTGGAATCGATCGAACGTTGGGCTTCGTTGCCACAAGATACCTGGCCGTACAATTCGTCGAATACCGGTTTGGCGGCATCCCGGAATTTCTTCCACCAATCGAGTGCTCCCCGTTGTGCTGTCGTCGAGCAGTTGGCATACATCCAGTCCATACCGTTTTCTGCAATTAAAGGCATCAGACTTTGGGTCAGTTCCTCGACGGTTTCGTTGAAGGCTTCCGAAGGGGTGTGGCCGTGTTCGCGTAAAGTGTCGTACTGGGCTGCAAAAATGCCCTGGATCGCTCCCATCAGAGTACCCCGTTCTCCTGTCAGGTCGGAATATACTTCCCGCTGAAAGGTGGTCTCGAACAGATAACCCGAGCCTACTCCGATTCCTAAAGCGATAACCCGGTCCCAAGCTTTGCCGGTGGCATCCTGGAAGATGGCATAACTGGAATTTAATCCCCGTCCCTGTAAGAACATTCTCCGCAATGAAGTACCCGAGCCTTTCGGAGCGATCAGGATGACATCGACATCGGCCGGCGGGATGATGCCTGTGCGATCTTTATAGGTGATGCCGAAACCATGTGAGAAATAGAGGGCTTTGCCGGGAGTCAGGTGTTTTTGAATAGTCGGCCATACGGCGATCTGACCTGCATCCGATAGTAAATATTGTATGATCGTTCCTCTACGGGCGGCTTCTTCGATGTCGAACAGGGTTTCGCCGGGTATCCAGCCGTCGGCTACGGCTTTATCCCAGGTTTTACTTCCCCGGCGCTGACCTACGATTACGTTGAAACCGTTGTCTTTCAGGTTCAGGGCCTGACCGGGACCTTGTACACCGTATCCTATAACAGCAATGGTTTCGTTTTTCAATACCTCGAGCGCTTTTGCCAATGGAAATTCTTCTCTGGTTACTACGTTTTCTTTTACTCCTCCGAAATTAATTTGTGCCATAATAATAATGATTTAATTGTTAGTGTTATTTTGTCCTTGATCCGGGTTGTTTACGCTTTCGTCGTATTTTCCCGTTTCTGTAAATATTCATTCAATAGTTCGCGTTTTGATTTGATGATCGCAATTTGGCCCGACCGGACGAATTGCTGTACCCCATGGGGTTGTAGTAATTCGAACAGAGACTGGGTATCCTCTTTGTGTCCGGTCTTTTCCAGTACGATATAATCGTCACAGATTTCCAGTATCCGTACATGGTGGTCGCGTACCAATTTTTCGACACTGTTGCTCCGGGTGACTTTGTAAAGTGCGATTTCCTGTTGTACCACTTCATCCGGGGTGAAAACAAAGGCTTTCAGTACATCGATTTTCTTTTCGATCTGCTTGACCAGTTTCTCTATCTTTTCGGGATCGGTGATGACGACTATGGTAAATTTGTGAATGCCCGGGATAGACGATTCCGAAGTCGTCAGGCTTTCGATATTGATATCCCGGCAAGTGAATACCGTCGTGATCTGGCTTAGCAATCCTACTTTGTTTTCTGAAAAGACCGTTATGATATATTCTTTATTCATCGCATCATTTTTCTATTTTATTATTATCGATAATCTCTTTTTCTCTCCCTTTCTCCCTTTCTCCCTTTCTCCCCCTCCTCCCCCTCCTCTACCTCCTGGCCTCCAGCCTATAGCCTTTAGCTTTCAACTTTTTTCTTTATTCCAATCTCACATCCCCCACAGCTGCACCGGCAGGAACCATCGGAAATACATTCTCTTCCGGTTCAACCCGAACCTCCAGCAGAAAGGCTCCGGGATGTTCCTTCATGGCATGGATGGCTGTTTCCAGTTCGTCCCGTTTTTCCACGCACCGGTAGGCGATACCGTTTCCTTGGGCGATTGCCCCGAAGTCAGGGTTAGTCATTTCGGTAAATGAGTACCGCTTGTCGAAAAAGAGCTCCTGCCATTGGCGCACCATACCGAGGTAATGGTTGTTCAGCACGATCATCTTGACGCCGATCTTGTTCTGCATGATCGTCCCAAGCTCCTGCATCGTCATCTGAAACCCGCCGTCGCCCATCATCACGACCACTTCGCGGTCGGGCACGCCGAGTTTCGCCCCCATCGCGGCGGGCAGCCCGAATCCCATCGTGCCGAGCCCTCCGGACGTAATGAAACTGCGCGTACGATTGAACTTCGAATAGCGGGCGCTGAACATCTGGTGCTGTCCCACGTCGGTTACGATCACCGCATCGGCCTTTTCGGCCTCGGCCAGCGTGCTGACCACGTCGTACATCGAAATACGGACGCCCTGCGGATCGGTGCTCGGCTTCACGACGACTTCGTATTCGCGTCGATGGTAGTCTTCCGCCATCGCAATCCATTCGGCGCGCTCCTTATACCGGATGCCCACTTTCAGCGCGTCGAACGCGTCGCCGGCGTCGGCATGGATCGGCAGTTCGACGGCCACGTTCTTGCCCAGTTCGGCCGGATCGATATCGACGTGGATGATCTTCGCATTCGGCGCATACTGCTTCACGTTACCGGTCACCCGGTCGCTGAAACGCATACCGACGGCCACGATCAGATCGCTCTGCTGCGTCATCCGGTTACCGGCGATATTGCCGTGCATCCCGAGCATACCGATGAACAGCGGATGGCTGTTCGGCACGGTCGAAATACCCATTAGCGTCTGCGCCATCGGGATTCCGG
>ENA-OWPP01002908-OWPP01002908.1-human-gut-metagenome-genome-assembly--contig:-NODE-2908-length-10934-cov-3.355455_pt1 | contig 10934 bp, 5 predicted proteins | sample MGYA00248265_ERZ651848 | MGnify/ENA primary metagenome ERZ651848 (study PRJEB26924, sample SAMEA4378233) | human gut metagenome | biome: human gut; feature: human-associated habitat; material: faeces... | reverse complement strand
GGCCGGTGCAGGGGTGGCGGCGCTGTTCCCACCGGAGCAGGCGGTCAGCAGGCTGAGGCTCAGCACGGCGGCGAGGCCGAGGCAGAGCATGTTCTTCTGATGTTTCATTCCATTTCTCTCCTCTTTGACCATTTGGTCTTTTGTGCGTATGATTATACATCTGATTCTTAAAAAATGCAAGCCTTTTTCCGGCTCTTCCCGGTTTTTATGCACATTATATAGGATATAAATGAATGACCTCCCGCACTGGTCAGATTCCATAAAAGAAAGGGCCGCACCGTGCAGGTGCGGCCCTTTCCTCATTTCTGCTAATCAGCCTTTGGTGCAGTTATCAAAGAAGAAGTAGCCCAGGGGCGTATAATACATGCCGTTGATGTCGGAGTTGAGCATATACTTCTGGGTGTAGAAGTAGATGGGACCCAGAGCCCAGTCCTGACCTATAATGATATCCTCGGCGCGGTGCATGGCGTCCATGCGGACCTGCGCGTCGGAGCTGGCCTTGGCCTCGGCAATAGCGGCGTCATAGTCGGCGCTGGAATACTGGGCGTCGTTGTTGCCGCCGCCGGTGAGCCACATATCCAGGAAGGAGATGGGGTCGTTGTAGTCGGCGATCCAGCCGTTGCGGGCGATCTGATACTGGCCCTGCTTACGGGTCTCCAGGAACACGGACCAGTCCTGGTTCTCCAGCTTCACGGTGACGCCCAGGGCGGTCTGCCACTGGCTCTGGAGGGCCTCGCCGATGGCCTTGTGGTTGTCGGAGGTGTTGTAGAGATAGGTGACGGTGGGGAAACCCTCGCCGTTGGGATACCCGGCGTCGGCCAGGAGCTGACGGGCCTCCTCACAGTTCTTCTCATACTGCTCGGAGGTGGTGGGGGCGGTCCAGTAGTCGCCGCCCACGGCGCGGAAGTCGGGATCACCGGTCACATCGCCCACGCCGGAGGGCACAAAGCCGGTGGCCGGGACCTGGCCGGTCTGGGTCACGTTGTCCACGATATACTGGCTGTCGATGGCTAGGGTAAAGGCCTTGCGCACACGCCAGTCGTCAAAGGGGGCGGCGGTGACGTTGTAGCAGACATAGTAGGTGCCGATATAGGGCACGATGTTCAGCTTTCCGTCGTTGAGGAGGGTGGGGATCTCATCCACGGGCACGTCCTCAGTAAAGTCCAGCTCGCCGGAGTTGAAGGCGGACAGCATGGCGTTGGCGTCGTCCATCAGCATGTGGTTACCAAAACCGTCCACCTCGAAAGCATAAATCTTTCCGTATTTGGGATGATTGTAAACGGCATATTTCTTCAGGGCTGTTTCCACCTCGTTTGCCAAAGCCTTGCATTCATTGGCCAAAGCCGTCTTTTTATTCACGGTTGTCAGTATCTCGGCTGCCTTGCGAAGTGAAGATACGGCAAAGAAGTTGGACGGAACCAGATACTGCAATGTCGTGGCATCGTCCGAAGGACGGAAAGTGGAAACAATCAGTCCGACAGGTTTCACCGGATTACCCAGTCCGTCGTTGGTCACTGTATCGAGAGCACGCTCTGTCTTACGTTGGAACTTATACGGACCCACACCGTCTTTGCGCTGTTGTTCCTTAAAAGTACGCAATATGTTGGTGATTGCCTGTATCCATTCTTCATCGAAGATACTGGTATCCCCTGTTGTCTTCCAGTACTGATAAGCCAGGCGCAACGGATAGCAAAGCGAGTCGATCTCCCATTTGCGTTCATGCAACTCAGGTTTCATATCCGTCAGGTCGCTCATCCATTCACCCCCTTTAGGACCATCATTGAACGCATTGGCATACGGATCGATATTGATACATTTAAACTGGCGGTTGATAACTCCGGCAAGCATTGTTTTCAGTTCCGGATCGGAATTGGCCAGTTGTACATAAGGCCATACCTGAGCCCCCGAGTCACGGAGCCACATGGCATGAATATCTCCTGTATATACAAAAGTATCGGGTTTGCCGTCTTTGCCTTTACGGAAGTGTACGGTGGTATCCAGTGTATTGGGGAAACAATTGGTAAACATCCAGGCCAGCTTTGAGTTACGCAACAGTTTCTGTACACGTATGATTTCGTTTTCTACAGCCTGCGAACGGAACAGACGCTTAGCGGGTTCCGGACGATTGTCTTTCTGAATAGCATCTGCCACACAAGTATAATGCGACAACATACCTTCGGCCTTCAGTGCTGAAGGCGCACAGAGCAGTGCCGCAGTAACGACACATGCTCCGATCATTTTCTTTGAGTTTTTTCCTGGCATAATCTTGATTGGTTTTTATTAAGTAATCTGTTTCTGTCCAGCCTCAACGTACCTCTTTAGAGAACGAATACGGGAAATCCGACTCGCGTACTCCACGCTGTTTGTTCGGAGTAGACGACATTTTCATCGTAATCTTCGCTCCGTTCATCAGTTCTTTATGTGTCAGGTAGTTGCGAGTCAATGTTTTACCGTTTACGGTCATTGACGCAATGTAACGGTTTTCATCGCTATTGCCCGGTGCACTGATCTGCACGGTCTTGCCATTTTCCAGATGCAGCTTCATCTGTTTGAAGTACGGCGTACCCATCACGTACTGATCCGTTCCGGGGCAAACGGGATAGAATCCCATAGCAGAAAATACATACCATGCCGAAGTCTGTCCGTTATCTTCGTCACCGCAATAACCGTCGGGATTGGGTGTATAGAGTTTATCCATCACTTCACGAATCCAATGCTGTGCTTTCCACGGTTGTCCCGAGTAATTGTACAGATATAGCATGTGCTGGATGGGTTGGTTACCGTGTGCATACTGTCCCATATTCATAATCTGCATTTCACGGATTTCGTGAATCACACCGCCGTAATAGCTGTCATCAAATACAGGAGGCAGGATAAAGACAGAATCCATCATCTGATTGAACCCTTGCTGTCCGCCCATCAGGTCGATCAGTCCCTGAGGATCATGGAATACAGACCAGGTATAGTGCCAACTGTTTCCTTCGGTGAAGGCATCGCCCCACTTCAGCGGATTGAACGGTGACTGAAATTGTCCGTCCTTATTCTTGCCACGCATCAGCTTATGCTCTTTATCGTACAGGTTCTTGTAGTTCATGGCACGCTGTGCATAAACGGCTATCTCCTCTTCGGGTTTGTTCAAGGCTTTACCCAACTGATAGATGCACCAGTCATCATAAGCATATTCCAGCGTACGGGCGGCATTTTCATTGATGCCTACATTATAAGGTACGTAGCCCAGTTGATTGTAATATTCATAACCGAGACGTCCGGTAGACGAAACCTGCGGATGAACAGCATTTGCACCGTGTTTCACAGCTTCCCAAAGAGTTTCTATATCGTAACCTTTCAATCCTTTCAGATAGGCATCAGCCACTACCGAAGCGGAATTGTTACCTACCATACAGCCCCTGTGCCCGGGACTTGCCCATTCGGGAAGGAATCCGCTTTCCTTGTAAGTATTTGCCAGTCCCTCCTGCATCTTTTCGTTCATCGAAGGATACATCAGGTTGAGGAACGGGAACAGGCAGCGGAATGTATCCCAGAAACCGGTATCGGTAAACATATATCCCGGCAGCACTTTACCGTTGTAGGGACTGTAATGTACCGGTTTCCCTTTGGCATCCAGTTCGTAGAAGCTTCTCGGGAAAAGTACCGAACGATAGAGGCAAGAGTAGAATGTACGGAGATGATCGGTATTATCGTCTTCCACCTCAATACGTCCCAGAACCTTGTTCCATTCCTGGCGTCCTTTGGCTGCAACAGCTTCCAGATTGTCTTTACCCAGCTCTTTCAAGTTCTGTTCTGCCTGCTCGGGGCTGATAAAAGAAGAAGCCACTCGTACGTTGACCGTCTCTCCACGACGTGTAGAGAACCCGATGATACCACCTGCATGTTTATCTTTCGATTCCAGCTCACCCGGACGGATGTTGCCGTTGGTAACTGCTGCGGTAAAAGTGAACGGCTTATCGAACACCAGTACAAAATAATTCTTAAAGTTCTCCGGCACTCCTCCACTGTTCTTGGTTGTGTAGCCGATGATCTTGTTCTCTTCCGGAATCACTTTCACATACGAACCGTTGTCGAAAGCATCTACCACTACATAAGAGTCTTTACTCTCAGGAAAAGTGAAACGAAACATCGCCGCACGGCTGGTCGGAGCAATTTCGGTCGTTACATCATGATCGGCCAGATATACTTTATAATAATACGGTTTGGCAACCTCAGCTTTATGCGAGAACCAGCTCGCACGCTGATCCTGATCGAACACGACCTTTCCCGTAACAGGCATAATGGCAAACTGCCCGTAGTCATTAATCCACGGGCTGGGCTGGTGAGTCTGCTTAAATCCCCTGATTTTATCGGCATCATAGGTATAAGCCCATCCATCACCCATCTTTCCGGTTTGTGCCACCCAGAAGTTCATTCCCCAAGGCATGGCAATAGCCGGATATGTATTTCCGGTAGATAAAGCATGCTTTGACTGGGTACCGACCAGTGGGCTTACATAATCCACCGGTTCTGTCGTACTCTTTGCAAAAGTGCAGAAAGCAGTACCCAATACGCCAACAAGTAATAGCGCTAATTTCTTCATGATATTAATAGTTTTAAATTCACCACAGATTACACGGACTAACACAGTTTTTTTAATCTTCAGTATCAATGGGAAAAATGATTAACCTGTGAAAATCCGTGTAACCTGTGGACAGAATCTTATTTTTTCAACTTCTTCTCAAGCATCTTGATATAGTATCCGCCTACTACCGAACGAGCTTGGAAACCTCTCTGGTTCGGACGATCGGTAAATACCCAGTCGGACATCGGCACGCGATCGGTCGTCTCGTTCATGAACAGATAAACCGGATCGATAAACTTCTCGAATGTAGCTTTGTCCGGTGCCAGTGTAGCAGTCCACATAATCCAGTCGGTCTTGGTATAAGTTTCACGGTTATCCAGCGGCAATCCATATTGATTCTGTTTGCCAAGATAGTAAGCTATCTCTTTCTGTGCAACTGTTTCAGGGAATATCTGCAGATTCATCAGTTTATCCCATACCAGATTGTATTTCTGGCTCCATGTTCCGGGCTTGTCAAAAGTCAGGCGGTAGTGATCGCCGTCGTCTGCCATCTTCACCCATTCGGCAGCCATTTCTTTGGCTTTCTGTGTATATTTCTCAGCCACTTCTTTCTTGCCCAGCTTATCGGCCAGATAGCCATAAGACGCTACACCCAGGATGGCTTTGATAGACAGGTTGGCGTTGTGTGCAAAGTGTCCGGCAAAGTCGTCTGTACAAAGTTGATTTTCCGGATCGAGTCCATATTGAGCCAGATAATCGGTCCAGGTTGTCAATACATCCCAGTGTTTCTGCGCATAGTCGGCATTTCCTTCGACAATGGCGATGGCTGCACTCAAGATCAGCATATTTCCCGATTCCTCGATCGGCATATCTCCACCGTATGTCTGGCCGTTAGCCAACGGATAAGTACCTACATCATGTGCAGCGAACGGCTTATTCCATTTTCCGCTTTCGCTATAATAGAAGATGTGGTTCATCAGACCTTTTGCCAATTCCGGATTGTATACCAGGAACAAAGGAGCAGAAGGATAAGTGATATCCACCGTACCGATCGAACCGTTGCTGAAGTTCTCTTTTGAGAGGAACAGCAGGTCTTTATTGGGGGCTTCCACCAATTTGTGGGCAGCGATTGCCTGGCGATAAGCCAATGCACAGAGTTCGGCATACTTACGTCCGCCTACTTCAGTAGCTTCTTTCATCAGGTTAGCATCGAATGCAGCACATTTATCCATCACTGCATCATATTCCTTATCAGCTTTCGCAAACTGCGACTGAATGGTTTCGTTTCCATTGCGGTTCCAGTACGGACGAAGATTTTCACCGAAATACTGAATAGAGTACAAGTCATCATAACCCAGCAGCAAGTGTCCTTCCGCTTTCTTCGTTTCACCCAGTGAGCGAACCAGTGCCAGCTTGTCACTTCCATCGGTCTTGGATGATGTCAATTTTCCGTCGATGAAACTCTTTCTTAGGGTCTTTCCCTCTCCGGTAGCGCATGAACTGTTCTCCTTATCAGCAGCCATGTAGAAGTATCCCCAGTCAATGCGGACATCATCTCCCTTTTTACCCAATATTTCCTGGTTGCGGCTTCCCGTCTTGAGGTATAGCAAATTACCTTCTGTAAAGCTTTCGGCTACAGCTTCCTGATGAGGCTGGTCGAGTGCCCACTGCGGTCCTGCTTCGAAATAAAGTTCTACGTTATGTTTATTTCCGTCATTCGAAGCCACTTCATAGGTAAGATAGCTCACCGGACGAGTCATCAAATCGAGATTATCCATAAAGAGAGGTGAAGTGAACGCAAGTTTCAAATCCACCGGTCCGCAAGTAAATTCGTAGTTGGTCTGCATAGCCTGCACGTCTACCGATTTCTGTATTGCTGTCTGAGTAAAGTTCTGTGTATTGTCCTTCTCTACCAACAGACCGCAATCGATCAGACCGTTGGCAACACGGTTGTTACAGTAAATTGCAATCAGGTTCTCTCCCTGTTTCAGTGCGGCCACAGCCTCTTCCGGCAGTTTGGCAAGCATATGTTTTTTAGCCGAGTTACCGGTATCCACCACCTTCACGCCATTCACATAGATGATGGCGTCATCGTCGTGAGAATATTCCAGATATACATTTTTACCTTGCAGGTTGTCTTTAATATCCGCTTTACGGCGTATCCAGATATACTCTTCTCCCCACTGGGTCTTGGCTGTACTTTCATTTTCCATGGTACCGAAAGCACCTTCTCCTTCTTTCCATGCCGCATCATTAAAGTCGGCATTCTGCCAGCCGTCAGCCGGTTTCTTTGTTGTATACTTAGCTGTCCATCTGCCTTGTTCCGAGGTCTTAACCAGCGGAAGCAGCTCAAGTTCTTCCGTTCCCATGAAACGGTAAATCTGTCCGTCTACCTTGGCAACACCCAAGAACGGGAAGTCCTTACCGGTCCAGTGTTTCACCGGTCCGTCATACAGATTATCCGTAAACGACCAGGCACTGGTGTAAGGGTCAATCATCACCAACGGATAGGCCGGTGCACGCATCTCACTTTTTTCACTCTTGACGTCCTGCGGTGCCCCACAACTGCTCAGCATGGCAGCTGCACCCAAGAACAGAGTCGATAGTTTAAGCTTCATAACTTCAGATTCTTTTTTTATAGTTTTTACCATTCAATATCTACTTGCACGCCGGCGGGGTCGTTCTCGAACTTCAAGAGCAGGGTACGCGAACGCTCTTCCCACAATTTCTCCGGCTGAGGCTCTTCTTTCCCGTTCACGCAAACCCGTATCGGCTGTTTAGGGAGCAATATCCTCGAAGCGTTAGTCGTATGCAACGGGCTCTTGGCCACAAACGAATAACTTCGTTTTCCTGCCTTTTCATCGTATATCCTGGAAGCACCGCAAAGCACTTTCGCCTTTGCCCGTCCCGAAATCCGTTTGACATTATATAAGTAACCTTGTTCGCCCGGACGAATCACCTTATGTGTCAATACCGGAAGATCTTTATCAAACAGGTCGATATACACCCCCGAAAGTTCCATCGGAGCATCCGATACACTTTCGTCCAATACGGCAGCAATGGTATATGATCCCCGTTCGAGCAGGAAACTGTTTTTCAGTTCTACTTCTTTCCCGGCACTCTTTCTGTAAGCAGCCGAAACCGCATCGAAATATTGCCGGTCATTTCCGCTTTTCAGCACAAAGTGTTTCGGATCTTCACGTATAACGGTCACCATACCTTTTCCACAAGGGTAAGTTCCGGCAGCAGGTACTCTGTCCAGTCCCAGTTTCTCGAACAAATGTTCCGAAGGAGCCTTATATTGATTTCCGTTGGAATTCCACCATTCAAGCACCGACTGATAAGGATCGATATCTTCGCCGCAATAGATCAGCGCTCCGCCTTTTCTCACCCAGTCTGCCAGAAAATCATGATATCGGGGTTCCATCGGTTTCATGTTCGAATAAGACATTACAAGTACCTTCAGCCCCTTGAATGTGTCACCGAACGGAGTATTCTCCATGTGTACCAACTCCACCGGTATTCCTCTTTTCAATAACGGCAGGGTCTGTCCATAGAAACTGCTGAATTGCGGATCGTCATAGCCATCATGATCGGGGAAACGCTGAAACATCAGCGAATTTGCCATCAGTACCCCGATGCCGTGCGTACCGCTCACCTGAGTTTCCGAAGTCCGTATGTCGTTCAGCGTATTCACCATAATCTGCATCTGTGTGGAGTAGTCACGCGGAATACGTTCTTTCCGGTCTGTTCCCGCTACTTGGTACAGCCCCTGATAAATACGGTCCGGCCAAGGCATCACTTCGTATGTGTCTACCGCCGGATACATCAGTTGGGCGGCAAAAGTAGCCTGGTAATTTATTTTATAATCGAGCCAGTCTTTCGCCCGGTCCTCGATGGGGTCGGTCAGGAAGTACATCTTGCGGTTTAACGGGGCTGTCATCGATTTCATACATCCATATTCAAGAAAAGCATTCTCAAATACCCGTTCTTTCTTCACTCCGTCATAATAGTTCGGTTCGCGGGCGGTTCCCGTCCAGACCTGCGCGATATACCCATCCACACAATCCAGCGAAGCCAGGCTCGCTTCGGGACTTACGATCTGCCACGATGTATAGTTGACAAGTGAATGTGTAGGCACAAAGCACTTCACATCCAGTCCTTTCGATTTGCCGTACGTTTTGGCATACGTGAATATCTGATTAAGCGCGTTGTAGTACAGATAATATTTCAGTTTATTCGATAAGTAGGTATTCTCAGGAGATTCATGTTGAGCTCTCCACGGGAATCCATAATATTTTTGCCATTCGGATTTGAAGGCTTCACTGTATCCGCCCCGCATCCAGAATTCCGGTTCTTCCAGATAAATAGAAGTAATGCCCGCATCGATCACCCGTTTGATCTGCTTCTCCTGCATGTAACGGATGAAACTCTCAGTAGGCACAATATAGGGGATCAAGTGCCCGTGCGCAATCTCCCGCCCCTCGCGGTCGCGCTGGCCCTCTTTGAGGTGATCTTTCACCCCATCCCATTTTCCAAGAAAATAATCCTGATAATCTCCCCAGGCTACCCCTGTCATAAACTCGGCCCGATATCCTTTGTCTCTCCACGATTGAATGCGTTGCTCAAAAGTAACGCCTTTCTTATCCAGCGTTCCGTATACCATCACGGCATCGGCACGCACATCTGTTTCCGGTTTCCACGACTCTGCTGTCTGGAAATTCGTTTTTGTGCCTGTGGCGGTTTGAGAATAGACGCCGCCACAGGCCAAAAACAAACCAATCAAAACTAATACCCTCTTACTCATGTGTTTGTGTTGTCACGTGTTTGTGTTGTTATTTGAATGGAGAAATCACTTGCATCAGTGCGGGACATCCGCTGGCATCATAGCTTTCCATCACACCTATCGGGCAGGGTTTGGCTGCATCCTTGAATGTCACATTACGGTTTACATCCCGGTTGTTCCACGCCACGTCTATGTTGTGACGAAGCCAGTCCATATATTGGGGCTGATTGCCATCTTCTATCAGGCGAATGATGTACTGTGCAAAGATGGCAGCATAAATTCCCTGTTCCACGCCATTTTTGAACGGAAGCAATCCATCGGCATCACACATCTCGTTGCGGACGTAGTCGGCAGCCAGAACGGCATCGTCCAGATAAGCTTTCTCGCCGGTTGCTTTGTACAGCATCACGGCCGAACCGATAAATGTAGCCTGATTATAAAGTTGGGTTGTCCAGTCTATGTCCATACCGTTCTGTCTCTGGAAATGATAGTGCATATTGTCTGCTATGCGGCCTTTCTCCTTGTCAAAAAAGACATCCCTCGACCATGCATATACACTTTTTGCCTTTTCCAAATAATCGGGATCTTTGGTTACATTATAAAGAGTCATGGCGCCCACCGTAGTCGGATAGTTGATGCAAGCCATCTTTCCATCGTGCTTGAAGTTCCACCACAGGCCCCCCCTTTCTTTATCATACGACTCTTTCCAGACATGGTAGAATCCCGAAGAGGCATGTGCCAGGTATTTCGGGTCATTCGTGATTTCGTAAGCACGTGCCAGCGAAATAATCCACCACATCATATCATCATAAATAAACCATTCGATTTTATTGTCCCAATTGTATTTATCGTATTGTTCGTATCCTCCCTGATACACCTCTTCTATCAACCGGCGATATTTAGGAGCCTTCGTACGTTTATACGCGTTCATAATCATATCCCAATAGATAGCCTGTACCCAGATGGCAGCTCTTCCTTTCATATCCGAAGATATGGCATACAACTTCATATCCGGATTATAAAAAGTAGAATGAAAAGCATCCATCGCCGTCGTCGCGTCTTTCTTTGTAAAATGCTTCAGGTTTCCGTCTGCGGGCTGATGTGCCCATGCCATTGCATTGGGAAGAAGTAATAAGATAGCTACTATGGTCAGTACTTTGTTTTTCATGTTTTTGCCTCAGATTTTAAATTTTCATGTTACAAAGATTGGGGAAATATTGGAGAAAGGAGGATAATTATTATTCAATAAATAGCAAAAACTGACCAAAAACGGGGGATAAACCGGTTACTATCAATAATGGAACATATGTAACAGGCTTTTGACCGGAATTTGTCCATTCCATCCGTAAGGTCAGGAAACATACGGTAATATTAAAAGAATTCATTTGTGGTTCTCACGACTGAGGATGTGGCATCATTCACCACAGAGCCACACAGAGTTCCACAGAATCTTCCGAAACCGGACGTCTCTCATACGAAAAATGGTTCTTCTTCAAATTTAGTGGTCAATTCTTTATTTTTTTATTTTCAAGTTGATAATTGTCCTTTTTGCTTGCTTTAATAAGAAAAAACAGA
>ENA-OWPP01002907-OWPP01002907.1-human-gut-metagenome-genome-assembly--contig:-NODE-2907-length-10935-cov-4.100184_pt1 | contig 10935 bp, 10 predicted proteins | sample MGYA00248265_ERZ651848 | MGnify/ENA primary metagenome ERZ651848 (study PRJEB26924, sample SAMEA4378233) | human gut metagenome | biome: human gut; feature: human-associated habitat; material: faeces... | reverse complement strand
TTAGAAGGTTACACATTATTTCTCATTTTGATATTTCCACGACTGAGGTTCCCGATCCACTGTCCTTAACGGTAGGTTTATGTATCGCATACTGGATTCCCGACGCCAATTTCAGGTATTCCAATACTTGAGGCAATTGCTCGTCCTTGAAACGGGCTGTTATTATGGACTTGAGTATCTCGTTATCTTTTACCTCGAATACTACATGATAATGACGTTCCAGCGTTTTCAATACTTTATCCATCGGATGGTTCCTGAAGATAATCTCCCCGTTCTTCCAAGCCGTGTCATATTCGGTATTCACGCCGAACACCTTGATCTTGCCAGCGCCCTTTTGATACTCGGCTTTCTCGTTTGGCTTCAACATCTGTGTCATTCGCTTTCCTCCGGACACGACGTTCAGCTTTACCGATCCCTCTACCAAGGTGGTCTCTATCATACTCTCGTCTTTGTAAGCGGATACATTGAAAGAAGTTCCCAACACCTCTACCGAGTAATCTTTATCCGCTTTCACAATAAAAGGCTTATGGGCATTCTTCGTCACCTCGAAATATCCTTGTCCGGTTAATTCCACCGTACGGGTATCCGCATTGAAGTCCGAAGGATATCTCAATTCGCTATTGGCATTCAGCCAAACCTTAGAACCGTCAGGTAAATCGAACGCCGAAACCACCCCAGGATTCGTGCGTACGGCTAGCGTACGCACGTTCCCTTGACCCTGCTGTATGAACAAATAAGCGGATAAAAGAAAGACTGGAATGAATAACACGGCCGCAGCCCGTTGAATAACACCTAACACTTGTCTTAAAGCTAATCTTTTCTCTTTCTTATGGATTCTTGATTTAAAACGAGACAACGCCTCGTCCGGGTTCACGGTCCGCATGACTTTTAGGCGACTTGCCACTTGAGTCGTAAAATAGACCTGCTCCAACAGTTTCTCGTTTTCTAGAGAGGCGGCCCGCCAGTTTTTCACCTCCGCAGCTTCCTCCTCGGTCAACATCCCATCGATGTATCGGATCAATATGTCTTCGTTTATTTCCATTTTTTCTTGTTTCTATAATTAATACAGTTGAGACAAAAGATGTACTAAACAAAAAAACGATTTTTTTCAAGAAAATTGAATAATGGCAAAAATACCGTTCCTAAAGAAAGGCTCAACAATATCCCTCTTTCTACTGTTTTACCACAAAATGAGACTTCTTATGGTAAAGATTCTTTTAAAACGGATTTATGAGGAGCCAAGTGAGGCGGATGGTTATCGCATTCTTCTCGACAGGCTATGGCCCAGAGGACTTAAGAAAGAGGATGCGAAGTTTGACGAATGGAGAAAAGACATCACTCCATCTAAGGAGTTACGCCAATGGTTCCACGAGGATAAAGACAGGCATTGGGAAGTATTCCAAGGTCGCTACGGGATGGAGATCAAGCAGAACCCGGATTTCATTCCTTTCTTACGAGAGATCGAGAAGCATCCGGTTGTCACTTTCCTCACGGCAGCGAAGGATGTACAACATAGTCATCTACCTATATTAAAAGAAGCCATCGAGGATTTCGAGAAAAACAAATCATAAAAATAAAAAGACCTATGAAAAGTATCGTATTGCTTCGCCACGGCGAAAGTGTATGGAATAAAGAGAACCGGTTCACCGGTTGGACCGATGTGGATTTGACAGAAAAAGGCGTGGCCGAAGCTTATAGGGCCGGCAACCTATTGAAAGAAAAAGGATATGTGTTCAATAAAGCCTATACCTCTTATTTAAAACGGGCCGTCAAAACCTTGAATTGTGTATTGGATCGCATGGACCAAGACTGGATCCCGGTGGAGAAGAGCTGGAGGCTGAACGAGAAACATTACGGATCGCTACAAGGGTTGAACAAGAGCGAGACCGCCCAAAAGTATGGAGACGAGCAAGTCTTGATCTGGCGTCGCAGTTACGATATAGCCCCGCTTCCCCTATCGGAAGGCGACCCTCGTAACCCTCGCTTCGATATCCGCTACAAAGACGTGCCGGATAAAGAGTTGCCCCGTACGGAATCCTTGAAAGATACGGTTGAGCGGATTCTCCCTTATTGGAAAGAGGTTATCTTCCCGACGCTCCGGACCGCCGACCAGATCCTTGTCGCCGCTCACGGAAACAGCTTGCGGGGAATCATCAAATATTTAAAAAACATCTCCGATGAAGAGATCGTTCATCTGAATCTCCCGACAGCCGTTCCATACGTGTTCGAGTTCGATGGTGACTTGAAACTCGTGAATGATTATTTCCTTGGCGACCCGGAGGAAATCAAGAAACTCATGGAAGCCGTAGCCAACCAAGGAAAGAAAAAGTAGCGGGATTCATGCCTCTTATCCGGAATTATTCATTAAGTTTGCAACCAAACAAACTTAAACACTATTGTGGACGAGAACGCAGAACGAATTTCACTAGAACTTATCGCAGGAGACGAACAAGCGTTCGACACCGTGTACAAACAATATTACCGGGGATTGTGCGCCTTCGCCTCCCAATATGTAACAGTACCAGAATCGGAGGAGATCGTACAAGACGTGATGATGTGGCTGTGGGAAAACCGAAAATCCCTAGTAGCGGACATGTCCCTGAAATCACTCCTCTTCACCATTGTCCGCAATAAATGCCTCAATACGATCAGCCACATACAGGTTAAGCAACAAGTGCACGAGAGATTGTACGCCAAGTTCCAAGAGCAATTCGAGAATCCTGATTTTTATATAGGAGAACTGATGGCCTTGGCCTCCAAGGCCATCCGGGAGCTCCCGGATGAATACCGTAAGGCATTCGAGATGAACCGTTTCGAGGAAATGACCTACAACGAGATCGCCGAGCGGACAGGCGTATCCCCCAAAACAATCGCATACCGCATCTCTCAAGCGCTCAAGATATTACGGACGAAATTAAAGGACTATATCCCTTTATTGGTATGGCTGCTTTACGAACAAACACGCTCATAACGGAGGAAGCATCCTACCGCCATGAGCGTTTTTTTAATGAGTCAAAAGACTTATTTCACGAACGGTGCTTTCAATAAATAATCCACGCAGCCTTTCACGCCCTCAAACTGGGAACGTCCGTCAGGCATACCCTCCAACTCCACGAAATAATCCTTGATTCCATTCGCGTAAGCTTGCTGGAATATATTCTCGAAATTCATCATCCCGGACTCGCCTAGAATAGCACGGTCCTTGATGTGCAATACCTTAATACGGTTCGGATATTTCTTCAACCACTCTATCGGATCTTGTTGTCCCATCACGGCCCAATAAACATCCATCTCGAAAAATACAAGCGAAGGATCAGTATTCTTCAAGAACAACTCATAGATGCAATCTCCTTTCACACGCCTTCCCAGCTTGGCCTCCGTACTACCCGGATTTACCTTGGCGAACTCCATCTCATGGTTGTGATAGCCGAAAGGAATACCGGCCGCTTTCACTATCTTACCCGCCTCGTTAAAAATCTCGCAGACGAAAGCGGTTTCCTCGGTACTACGGGTACTCGGTTGCCCGGGCTGGATCAAGTACTTCACGCCTAGTTTGGCATGGTCATCAGCCGTCTTCTTCCAATACTCGGAGATCTGGGAGCGATTGGCCTTCGTGTACTCACGTACCGGAGGATTCACGTGGGAACTGGTGATCTTCAATCCGGCATCATCCACCATCTTCTTGAATTCCATCATGTCTACACCGCCGATCTTGCCTTCCTTGTAACCGGCCAATTCCAGATTCGTGTACCCCATTTGCTTGATCTTTTTCAATCCACCGGGTACATCCGCATAAAGTTCCTTGCCTAAAGAATAGATTTGTAAACCAACTGTCTTAGCGGCCATCGTTTCAGAAGTGACAGGTTTAGCCGCATCTGCGCTCCCGACCTTTCCGGCCATCAGGCCACCCAAGGTGAAAAGGGACGCATTCTTTAAAAAATCTCGTCTATTTATCATGATTATTAGAATTAAGTCAGTCCAAAGATAGAGATTATAATCTAAAAAAAGACCGCATAGGATGGAAAAATCCACCTATACGGTCCACAAATGGTATACATTATATAATAGGACTCGATTAACGGCGAGGCTTGATATCCAACTTCACCGGCTTGATCATATTCTCCGGGCTTAAGATCGTATCCAATTCCTCCTTGGTCAAGATACCATGATCCAGTACCAATTGATAAACGCTAACGCCGGTCTCCAACGCCTCCTTCGCGATCTTGGTCGAGTTCTTATAGCCGATTACCGGATTCAAGGCCGTCACCACGCCGATGCTATGATGTACCTCCTCACGGCAACGATCCTCGTTAGCGACAATACCGTCCACGCAACGGGTACGCAAGGTATCGAAACCATTGATCAGCAAATCCACGGACTCGAAGCAGCATTGTGCCATCACCGGCTCCATGGCGTTCAGCTCCATCTGGGCGGCTTCCCCGGCCATGGTCACGCATAGCTCATTACCCATTACCTTATAAGCGATCTGGTTCATCACCTCCGGGATCACCGGATTCACCTTACCCGGCATGATAGACGAACCCGGCTGCATAGCAGGCAAGTTAAACTCACCCAAACCGCAACGAGGACCGCTTGCCAACAAGCGAAGGTCATTACATATCTTATTCATCTTCACGCAAACCCGCTTCATGGCGGAAGCATAGCCTACCAAGCAAGAAGTATCCGAGGTAGCTCCTACCAAATCGGAGGAGAGACGGATATCCCATCCGGTTATCTCACGTAAAGCCGCGATACATTTCTCCGCATATCCCGGCTCGGCACAAATACCCGTACCGATAGCGGTAGCTCCCATATTAACCACCAAGAAATCGGCGGCGGCCTCATTCAAGTGAGCGATCTCATCCTGCAAGATGCTGGCGAAGCCATTAAAGGTCTGCCCCAACGTCATAGGTACGGCATCCTCCAACTGCGTACGTCCCATCTTGATAATCTGCGAGAACTCCTCTCCTTTCTTACGGAAAGAGGCGATCAATTCCTCCAAATGGGGAAGCAATTGAAGATGCTTAAAATACATACCGATATGGATAGCGGTCGGATATGCGTCGTTCGTGGATTGCGAGCAGTTCACATGGTCGTTCGGTGAGCAGTATTGGTATTCACCCCGCTCATACCCCATCAGCTCCAAGGCACGGTTGGCGATCACCTCATTCGCATTCATATTCGTAGTGGTACCCGCTCCGCCTTGGATCATATCCACCGGGAACTGGTCGTGATGTTTACCATCGAGAATCTCCCCACAAGCGGCGATGATAGCGTCTTTTTGCTCTACGGTAAGCAAGCCTAATTCAAAGTTAGCCATGGCAGCCGCCATTTTTGTTATAGCTAATCCTTTAATGAATAAAGGATATTCGCTCAAACGGAATTTACTGATTGAGAAATTCTCGATTCCTCTCAAGGTTTGAACTCCGTATAATGCTTCGGCGGGGATTTCACGAGCGCCGATCAAATCGCTCTCTATGCGAGTTTTTCCAGTTAATTTAGTATCCATATTAGAAATATTAATCGTTTTTTATTGTTTCCGCAAAGGTAGAAACTATTATTTTGAAAGCAAATTATTCTTCGAAATAATAAAAACAAATACCAAAAACGCCAATACACGTCTATACAAGGCTCAATAAATTACAATTTGTCAATAGAGCAGTTTTAATAGACCTTCTGATCTTTTTTATCTCATTCATAAAAAAAACACGATTTTATTTGCTGTTTGTCAAAGATTCCATATATTTGCTGCCGTAATAACAAAACAGAGTCATGAGAACATTCGTAGTAAATACATATTGGTGGTGGCGCTCCGTACAACTCAAAAGGTCGTAAGGAACGAAGACTCGTATGTATATATAAACACTACATAAAGATATAAAGAGGTCTGTCGCACTTGCGGCAGGCCTCTTTTCTTTTTATGGCAAATTCAAAAGGGAAATAACTAAAATAGATAAAAGATGAAAACGTATCAAGTTGACAAGAATGGTTACTATGGTGAGTTCGGCGGGGCCTATGTTCCCGAGATCCTTCATCAATGCGTGGAAAATTTACAGAATACCTATCTGCAAGTGTTGGAGAGCGATAGCTTCAAGGAAGAGTTCGATCAGTTATTGCGTGATTATGTAGGCCGCCCCTCCCCTCTTTACTTGGCGAAACGGTTGAGCGAGAAGTACGGATGCAAGATCTATTTGAAACGGGAAGACTTGAACCATACCGGAGCACATAAGATCAACAATACGATCGGCCAGATCCTCCTAGCCCGCCGCATGGGGAAGACCCGTATCATCGCCGAGACGGGTGCCGGACAGCATGGAGTGGCTACGGCTACGGTATGTGCCTTGATGAATATGGAATGTATCGTTTATATGGGGAAGACAGACGTGGAACGCCAACATGCCAACGTACAGAAGATGGAGATGCTGGGAGCTACCGTCGTGCCCGTGACCTCGGGAAACATGACCTTGAAAGACGCCACGAACGAGGCGATCCGTGACTGGTGCTGTCATCCTTCGGATACGTATTATATTATCGGTTCTACGGTAGGCCCCCATCCTTATCCGGATATGGTAGCCCGGCTGCAATCCGTTATCAGCGAGGAGATCAAGAAGCAACTGCTGGAGAAGGAAGGAAGGGATCACCCGGATTACCTGATCGCCTGCGTAGGCGGGGGAAGTAACGCCGCCGGTACGATCTATCATTTCGTGGACGACGAGCGGGTGAAGATCGTATTGGCCGAGGCCGGCGGCAAGGGCATCCACTCCGGCATGAGCGCCGCCACGATCCAATTGGGTAAAGAGGGCATCATCCACGGGGCACGTACCTTGGTCATGCAGAACGAGGACGGACAGATCGAGGAACCTTATTCTGTTTCCGCCGGCTTGGATTACCCGGGCATCGGCCCGATCCACGCAAACCTCTCCGTAAAGCACCGTGCGCAAATCCTAGCGGTTGATGATGACGAGGCGTTGGAGGCCGCTTTCGAGTTGACCCGTCTGGAAGGAATCATCCCGGCCTTGGAAAGCGCCCATGCCTTGGGAGCCTTGGCCAAGGTAAACTTCAAGCCGGAAGAGGTGGTGGTACTGACTGTCTCGGGCCGTGGCGATAAAGATATGGACACTTACATTAATTATAAATTATCATGAATTATTCTTTCAAAACGATAAGCAAGAAGGTGATGGGCGACCTTCACACTCCCGTAAGCATCTATCTGAAAGTGCGGGATATCTACCCGGAATCGGCCCTGTTGGAAAGCTCGGACTTCCACGGAAACGAGAATAGCCTTTCCTTTATAGCGCTCCGCCCCTTGGCGAGCATCGGTATCAACAACGGGGAATGCACGGCTACCTTCCCGGACGAGACCCGTGAGGTTACCCCGCTCACCGAAGACTATAACGTACCCGAGGCGATGAACGCTTTCCTCGGCCGCTTCAAGGTGGAGGGAGCGGACAAGAAGGTCTGCGGATTATTCGGCTACACGGCTTTCGATGCCGTCCGTTATTTCGAGAACATCCCGGTCATGGAAGTTCATCACGAGGAGAACGACGCCCCCGATATGCTATACATATTATATAAGTATATCCTTGTCTTCAATCATTTCAAGAACGAGCTGACCCTAGTGGAGATGCTCCAAGAGGACGAGGCTAGCCGGCTGGAAGAAATCGAGACATTGATAGAGAACCGTAACTTCGCCTCCTATAACTTCCAGACAGCGGGTCCCGAGACCTCCCCGATCACCGGCGAGGAATACAAGGCGATGGTCCGCCAAGGCATCAAGCACTGCCTCAGGGGGGATGTCTTCCAGATCGTATTGAGCCGTCGCTTCGAGCAACCGTTCAAGGGAGACGACTTCAAGGTGTACCGGGCTCTTCGCAGCATCAATCCCTCTCCTTATTTGTTCTACTTCGATTTCGGAGGTTTCCGTATCTTCGGCTCTTCCCCCGAGACGCATTGCAAGGTAACGGGCAGACACGCCAGCATCGACCCGATCGCGGGGACTGCTTTCCGCACCGGCGACGTCGCATTAGACAAACAGCGCACCGAGGCTCTCCTGGCCGACCCGAAAGAGAACGCCGAGCACGTCATGCTGGTGGATCTGGGCCGCAACGACCTCGGGCGCATAGCCCGCCCCGGCACGGTCAACGTGGAGCGGCTCATGGAAGTGGAACGCTTCTCCCACGTCATGCACCTGACCTCGCGGATCACGGCCCGGCTCCAGCCGGATCTCGACGCGCTGGACGTGCTGGCGGCGACCTTCCCGGCGGGCACGGTCAGCGGCGCGCCCAAAGTCCGGGCTATGGAAATCATCGCGGAAACGGAACAGCTTCCGCGCGGCCCCTACGCGGGCTGCATCGGCTGGCTCGGGCTCGACGACGGCAACGTCAGCCTCGATACCGGCATCACCATCCGCAGCATGTGGGTAAAGGATGGGAAACTCCATTGGCAGGCGGGCGGCGGCATCGTCTTCGACTCCGATCCCGTCGCCGAATGGAATGAAGTCTACAATAAATCAGCCATCATGCGTACCGTGCTCAACACCACCGGAGAAGACCATGTTCCTGCTCATCGATAACTACGACTCGTTCACCTACAACCTCGTGCAGGCTTTCTACGCGCTCGGGCAAGATCCCGTGGTCGTCAAAAACGACGATCCCCGTCTGCTCGAACTGGCGCAGGACCCGTCCCTGAACATGGTGTGCCTCTCCCCCGGCCCCGGCCATCCCAAGGACGCCGGATACTGCATGGAAGTCCTCCGCATCCTCGATCCCAAAGTCCCGGTGCTCGGCGTCTGCCTCGGCCATCAGGCCCTCGGCCTTGCCGCCGGAGCCGAAGTCGTGGTCGGGCCCTGCATCATGCACGGCAAGGCATCCGAAATCGTGCACGACGGCTCGGGGCTTTTCTCAGGCGTCCCGAACCCCATGCGCGTGGGGCGCTACCATTCGCTGGTCGTCCGTTCCGACGTGGACGAGGCGCACGCCAAATTCACGGTCACGGCGCACGGTCCCGAAGGCGAAATCATGGCCCTCCGCTATAAGGATCGCCCGTGGGTGGGCGTCCAGTTCCATCCGGAATCGATCCTGACCCCGGACGGGCTGCGCTTGCTCGGCAATTTCCCCAAGGCGATCCTGCCCGCGGGCAATGACGCCAACGCCATCAACGTCATTCTGGATACCCTCGCCAGCGGACAGGATCTGACCGCTGACATGGCTTCCGCCGGATTCTCGGCGCTCATGGACGGCACCATGACCCCCTCTCAGGCGGGCAGCTTCCTCATGGGCCTGCGCATGAAGGGCGAAAGCCCGCTCGAAATGGCCCACGCCACCCGCGCCGCGCTGGCCCGGGCCGTGCGCGTGGACGGCATCGAAGGCTCCTATATTGAAGTCGTGGGCACCGGAGGCGACGGGCGCTCGTCCTTCAACTGCTCCACCGGCACGGCGCTCACGCTGGCGGGCATGGGCTATCAGGTGGTCAAGCACGGCAACCGCGCCGTGTCCTCCAAATGCGGCAGCGCCGACGCGCTGGAAGGGCTCGGCGTCAATCTGGACGTCAACCCAGCCGAAGTGGGCAAAATCCTGCACGACCAGAACTTCGTGTTCCTGTTCGCGCAGCGGTTCCACCCCTGTTTCCGCAACATCGCGCCCATCCGTAACGAACTCGGCATCCGTACCCTGTTCAACCTGCTCGGCCCCCTGATCAACCCGTCCCGCCCCACGCACATCCTGCTGGGCGTGGCCCGGCCCAATCTCGTGAAGCTCATGGCCGAAACGCTGGCCCAGTCTTCCGTACACCGGGCCGCCGTGGTTTGCGGGGCGGGCGGCTATGACGAAATAACCCCCATCGGCCCGAACGAAATGATCATCCTCGACGACGGCAAGCTCGAACCGCTCACCCTCGATCCGGCGGACTACGGCATCCCCGCGTGCACGCCCGAAGACCTTGCCGTGTCCAGCCGTGACGAAGCCGTCGCCGTCCTCCGCGAACTCCTCGCCGGACGCGGCCCCGAAGCCATGCGCAACATGCTCGCCCTCAACGTCGGCATGAGCATCTATCTGCTGGAAGGCAAGCTGCCGCTGGCGACCTGCATAGCGAAAGCCCGCGAAGCCCTCGCTTCCGGCGTGGGGGGGAGGGTGCTCCATGCTGCTTGAGAAATTCAAAACGGCGAAACAGCCCGAGATACAAGCGCTCCGCCAGCTCGAATACATCAATATGCTGCCGTTGCCGCTTCGGATCGAGCGTCCGTCCTTTCTAAACGCCCTGTGCGCTCCGAACGGAAACCGGCCCCACGTCATCGCGGAGTTCAAGCGGGCGTCCCCTTCGCGGGGGGACATCCTGATGGATTTCCCGCCGGAAGAAGCGGCCAAGCAGTACGCCGAAGCCGGTGCTTCCTGCCTCTCCGTGCTGACCGAGGAAACCTATTTCAAGGGCACGCTCGGGTATCTCAAGCGCATGTCCGCGCCCGGACTGCCTTTGTTGCGGAAGGACTTCATCTTTGATCGGTTACAGGTGGCGGCTACGGCGGCAACCCCGGCCTCGGCCCTGCTGCTCATCGTCCGCCTGACGCCCGACGCGGCCCTGCTTCGCTCCCTGCGCGAGCAGGCGGAAGCGCACGGCATCGACGCCGTGGTTGAGATCTTCGATGAGGCCGATCTCGCCCTTGCCCGCGAGTCCGGGGCACGGATCATTCAGGTGAACGCCCGGGATCTGGATACGCTGCAAGTGGATCGCTCCGCCTGCCTCCGTCTTGCGGAGCGGTTCCATCAGGCCGGGGACAACGAAGCATGGATTGCGGCGAGCGGCATCTCCGCTTCGGATCATCTCCGTCAGGCCGCCGGCGCCGGCTACCAGGCCGTGCTTGTCGGGACCAGCCTCATGGACGGCGGCGCGCCCGGCGCGGCGTTGAAGGGGCTGTTGGAGAGGTAAGACCGGGGGAAGGGA
>ENA-OWPP01002904-OWPP01002904.1-human-gut-metagenome-genome-assembly--contig:-NODE-2904-length-10942-cov-6.364288_pt1 | contig 10942 bp, 10 predicted proteins | sample MGYA00248265_ERZ651848 | MGnify/ENA primary metagenome ERZ651848 (study PRJEB26924, sample SAMEA4378233) | human gut metagenome | biome: human gut; feature: human-associated habitat; material: faeces... | reverse complement strand
GACCGATACCGATGCCGGGAAGACCACCGTCACCGCCGCGCTTCTGCGCGCCTTGAAGGTCGCCGGGGTGCCCGCCGCCGCTGTGAAACCCGTACAGACGGGGTGCGTTATGCGGGGGGGAGAGGAAGAGAATCGGGGGGAGGCCGCGTCTCATGAGGGGGCTTTCTCGGCGGGAGGGGATGGGGACTCCTTGCAGGCGCGAAAGGAAGACTGTGCTTGTGGCTGCTGTGGGAAAGGTGGTTCCAGTACTCCCGAACACCTGAAGGGTTGGGGAAACGCAGGCATGGGAGGCGTGGGCGCTTCGTTGGGAGTGTCTTCTTCTTCTTCTTCTTCTTCTTCTTCTTCGGCCTCTTCCGCCCTTGTCGCTCCCGACGTGGCCTGCTACGAGGCGGCGGGAGGCGGCGGGATCGTGCTGGAAACCTACGAGCCCGCGTGTTCGCCGCATTTGGCGGCACGGCTGGCAGGGCGTCCGCTCACTGTTTCCGGCTTACGGGAAAAGCTGGAGCGGAAGGCGCCGGACGGGACGTTTCTGCTGATCGAAGGCGCGGGCGGGATTTACGTGCCGCTGAATGACCGCGAAACCATGCTCGACTTCATGCGGGAGATCGATTTTCCTGTCCTGCTCGTCGTGGGGAACAAGCTCGGCTGCATCAACCACGCCCTGCTTTCGCTCGACGTGCTGCAATCGCACGGCCTGCGCGTGTGCGGGATGATCCTCAACCGCCCGATCCCGGAAACGGTATGCGATCCGGGTTCCGGCCCCGATCCGGATGTCGGGAACGAACGCAGGCTGCTGCGCGACAACGCCGAAACCCTCGCCCGCATGGGCCGGGAACGCGGCGTCCCCGTGCTCGCGGAAATCCCCTACCAAACCGGATTCGCAAACAATGCCGAAAACGTATGGTCCAGCCTCGCCGCCCTTGTCGGGCCCGCCGTGGAAGCCCTGCGCCCGTTGTTCTCGGACTGCCTTTCCAATGGAATATGCCCCGACAACGCTTCATCACATATCGTCTCCCCGTCTTCTTCCCATGAACGCGGTCAAACCTCCCCCGCATCTTCATGCTCCAACCGGGAAAGCTCCCGCGTGGCCTCCCCCCACATTCCCTCATCTCCTCTTTCCCCTTCTTCGCTTCTCGCCTTCGACCGGGAACACCTGTGGCACCCGTATACGTCGGCGCTGAACCCGCTCCCGGTGCGGGAGGCGGTGGGCACGTCGGGCGTGCGCATCAGGCTGCGCGACGGGAGGGAGCTGGTGGACGGCATGTCCTCGTGGTGGTGCGCCATCCACGGCTACGGACACCCCGTCCTCATGGACGCCGTGCGGCGGCAGTCCGCGAAAATGGCCCACGTCATGTTCGGCGGCCTGACCCATGAGCCCGCCGTGGAACTGGGGAAACGGCTCCTGCCGCTGCTGCCCGACAATCTGAAACACATCTTTTACGCCGACTCGGGTTCGGTCTCGGTCGAAGTCGCGCTCAAGATGGCGGTCCAGTATTGGGCCTCAAAGGGCAGGCCGGGCAAAACCCGCTTCCTCACCCCCAAGGGCGGCTACCACGGCGACACGCAAGGGGCCATGTCCGTCTGCGATCCCGTAAACGGTATGCATACGCTGTTTACCGGCATCCTGCCGAAACACCTGTTCGTCGAGCGCCCAAACTGCCGTTTCGACAGCCCGTTCGATCCCGACAGCCTCCGGCCCATGCGCGACGCCATCGAGCGTCACGCGGAGGGGCTGGCGGCGGTCATCCTCGAACCCATCGTGCAGGGCGCGGGCGGGATGTGGTTCTATCACCCCGACTACCTGCGCGGGCTGCGGAAGCTGTGCGACGAGCACGAACTGCTGCTGATCGTTGATGAAATCGCCACAGGATTTGGGCGTACCGGCAAGATGTTCGCTTCGGAATGGGCGGGCCTCAAGCCGGATATCCTCTGTCTCGGCAAGGCGCTCACCGGCGGCACCATGACGCTGGCGGCGACCGTTGCCAGCGAAGCCGTAGCGCGGGGCATTGAAGAGGCCGGGCCGGAGCAGGGCGGCGGCGTGTTCATGCACGGCCCCACTTTCATGGGCAACCCGTTGGCCTGCGCCGTGGGATGCGCCAGCCTCGACCTTCTGAACGCCTCGCCGTGGGCCGAGCGCGTGGAAGGCATCCGCCGGGGCCTTGAGGAAGGGCTTTCGCCGTGCCGGGAATTCCGGGGGGTCCGCGACGTGCGGACACTCGGCGCAGTCGGCGTCGTGGAGGTGGACAAGCCCGTGAACATGGCCGTCTTGCAGGATTTCTTCGTTGAGCGCGGCGTATGGGTGCGTCCGTTCAACCGGAACGTCTATCTCATGCCGCCGTACTGCATCGGGCCTGAAGACCTGCGGCGTCTGACGGACGCCATTGTGGACGCCGTGCGCGGGGCCTATTCCTGATAGTGTTCTGCCGGGGAGAGCAGAAGTACGGTCGTACCTTGCGGTGCGTCCGCGCCAAAGCGTGGCGGAGAGCCTCTCCGTAGTTCCCGGAAAGGCCGGGAGGTATGGTTCTTTTCAGCAAGTGCCTTCCCCGAACCATCCGGCAAGCTTGGCGTCGGCTTTGGCCTTGGCCTCGGCGTCTATATAGGAAGCGGCCATGACCACCGCCGCCGCGAGCACGCCGATGTCGTCGGTGAAGCCCACGACCGGGATGAAATCGGGGATCACGTCGATGGGCGAAATGAAATAGCCGAGCGCGCCGTAAATCACCATTTTCGTCTTGAGCGGCATGGACGGATTGTCCAGCGCGTAGAACAGGCGCAGGGCGCTGCGTATGCCCTCGCAGCCGACTTTCTTCGCGTGCCCTTTGATTTTTTCCCAGAGCTTTTCGGGGGAGAACTCGGAAACGTAGGCCGACCACTGGCCGTTTTCCTCTTTCATATCGATGATGTCCTTGTCGCTCATGGCGGCCTCCTGCCCGTGTTTTGTCTGAATGTGGGCACGGCGGGGCGGCGTGTCAAGAAGACGGGAAGGGCGATCACGAAAAGGCGTTGCCGCATCCAGCCATCAGGCCGGGGTGCGGCAACGCTTTTTTATGGAGCTGGACGAGACGATGCAGGTGGCCCGGAGGCTGGAGCAGTCGGGAGCACATGCGCTGGTCTTGAGCGGTGGGTTCGTCAGTAAGGCGCCGATGTATGTCATGCGGGGCGAAATGCCTATCCGCAGCATGACGCATTACATGACCTGCTGGTGGTTGAAATACGGTGTACGCATGGTAGGCAAATGGATGATACCGAGCGTACCGTTTAAGGAAGCTTATTTCCTGGAAGATGCCTTGAAATTCCGTGCCGCCTTGAAGATACCGTTGGTTTATGTGGGTGGCCTGGTTTCCAGGGACAAGATAGATGAGGTGCTGGATGACGGCTTCGAGGCTGTGCAAATGGCACGCGCTCTGCTCAATGAGCCGGGGTTTGTCAACCGCATGCGTGCCGAAGAGAATGCACGTTGCAACTGCCGGCATAGTAATTATTGCATTGCCCGGATGTATTCCATCGAGATGGCATGCCATCAGCATTTGAAGGAGGAGCTTCCACCTTGTCTGAAAAGGGAGATAGAGAAAATCGAAGCGAAAGGCTGATTTTTAGTTTTTAATTTTCAATTTTTAATTATTAAAGTGAATTTAGCTGTTATAACCGGGGCAGACGGTGGCATGGGCATGGAAATTACCCGCGCAGTGGCAACTGCCGGCTATCAGGTCATCATGGCATGCCGTGACCCCCAAGCTGCCGAACCCAAGCGGCAACTGCTGATGCGTGAAACCGGTAATCCGCGTATTGAGACTGCTCCCATTGATTTGGCATCTCTGGCTTCAGTGGCCGCATTTGCAGAGCATCTGTTGAAGCGGGGAGAGCCGTTGGCGTTGCTGATGAACAATGCCGGAACCATGGAAACGGAACGCCGCATTACCGAAGACGGACTGGAACGGACGGTGAGTGTCAATTATGTAGGGCCTTACCTGCTGACCCGCAAGCTGCTGCCATTGATGGGAGAGGGGAGCCGTATTGTGAATATGGTATCTTGTACGTATGCCATCGGTCATCTTGACTTTCCGGATTTTTTCCTCCGGGGAAGGAAGGGTGGCTTTTGGCGCATTCCTATATATAGCAACACGAAGCTGGCATTGACTCTGTTCACCATCGACTTGGCCAGTCGCGTCAAACACAAAGGTATTGTTGTGAATGCGGCTGACCCGGGGATTGTGTCTACCAATATCATCACCATGCATATGTGGTTTGACCCGCTGACAGATATACTTTTCAGGCCTTTTATCCGTACTCCCCGTAAGGGAGCTGCAACGGCTGTCGGCTTATTGCTGGATGAGGATGCCGGTAAACGTACGGGGACATTGAATGCCAGTTGCCGTCCCAAGTCTCTTTCGGAGAAGTACACCCGGCATGTACAGATGGAAGAACTGTGGGAGAGGACGGAAAGTATAGTGAAAAAATGGTTGTAAAAAACAGAGAAGGCGCATATGTCGCCTTCTCTGTTTATGGGGTATCTGAACAGTCTGTCATTAGATAGACAGTTCTCTCAATACATTTACAAGGTCTTTCTTGATGGGTTTGTCATTCTTGATGGCCTTCGTGAAGGGAACGTATACCACTTCATCGTGGTCAATGCCTATCATGACATTGCGCTGTCCTTCCATGATGGCGTCGATGGCGGCTGCGCCCAGACGGCTGGCAAGGATACGGTCGTGTGCCGTAGGGCTACCACCGCGTTGCAAGTGACCGAGGATGGTTACGCGTACGTCATATTGGGGGTATTCGTTCTTTACACGCTCTGCATAGTGCATTGCACCGCCGGTCAGTTCACTCTCGGCTACCAGTACGATACTGCTGTTCTTGGATTTCCGGAAACCGTTCTTGATGAATTCTTCCAGTTGGTCCACTTCCGTACTGAATTCCGGGATAATGGCTGCTTCTGCTCCGGAGGCGATGGCGCCGTTCAGAGCGAGGAAACCGGCATCGCGTCCCATGACTTCTACGAAAAACAAGCGCTCATGGGAAGTGGCTGTATCACGGATTTTGTCCACAGCATCCAGGATCGTGTTCAGCGCGGTGTCGTAGCCGATAGTGGTATCTGTTCCATAAAGGTCATTGTCGATAGTTCCCGGCAGCCCGATACAAGGCACGTCAAACTCTTGTGCAAAGATACGAGCACCGGTCAGCGAACCGTCGCCTCCGATAATCACTAAGGCGTCAATGCCTTCTTTCTTCATGTTGTCGTAAGCAATCTGGCGGCCCTCGGGAGTCGTGAACTCTTTGCAGCGGGCTGTCTTCAGGATTGTACCACCCAGCTGGATGATGTTGCTGACATTTTGGCTTTTGAATTCTTTGATTTCGCCGGTTACCAGACCTTTGTAACCTCTATATATACCTTTAACTGAAAGTCCGTTGTAAATAGCCGAACGTGTCACGGCACGTATGGCTGCGTTCATTCCCGGAGCATCACCTCCTGATGTCAAGATACCAATGCACTTAACTGTTCCCATAACAATCTTTTTGTTTAGTATTAATAATCATGATGAAAAATAGATTTGGACTATTTTTTCATGCCGCAAAGATAGTAAAAAGCTGAGGCGGTGACTAATAAATTACGTTAATTTGCTGTTCCAAAAGGATGACAAACTGTTATTTAAGTTTTGACTTTATGGCTTCTGAAATTTCTTCCATCAGCCATTTGGGGGTGGAAGTGGCTCCGCAGACACCGATGGAATTGGCACCGGCTAACAGAGAACTATCTATTTCTTCGGCACTGTCTATCAAATGTGAATTGGCATTGACTTTTTTACACTCACTGAACAGCATCTTGCCGTTAGAGCTTTTTTTGCCGCTGACAAAGAATATTAAATCATGGGAAGCTGCAAATTTCCGGATATTAGGTATCCGGTTTGCTACTTGTCGGCAGATAGTGTCATAGGACTCGAAAGTGACTTTCGGTGAGATATGTCCCTCTATGTATTTCACAATGTTTTGAAATCCGTCCAGAGACTTTGTGGTCTGGGAGTAGAGACGGATGTCTTTGCTGAAATCCAGTTTCCTTGCCTCTTCCTGCTTTTCGATGACGATGGCCTTTCCGGTGGTTTGTCCTACCAGACCCAGTACTTCGGCGTGTCCATTTTTGCCATAGATGACAATTTGCTTGTCGCGGTTGTCTTCCTGGACGTACTCTTGCTTAATCTTCTTTTGCAGGCGGAGTACGACCGGGCAGGTTGCGTCAATGATTTCTATATTGTTGCGGCGGGCAATGTCATAAGTTTCAGGGGGCTCTCCATGAGCACGCAGCAGCACTTTGGCGTTGTGGAGGTGGTTGAATTCCTCATGGTTGATGGTAATCAGCCCCATTGCCTTCAGGCGTTCCACTTCACGGCTGTTGTGCACGATGTCTCCCAGACAATAGAGGGTTCCTCCTTTCGCCAGTTCCTCTTCTGCCTTGTTTATTGCGGTGACAACTCCGAAACAGAAGCCGGAGCCTTCGTCTATTTCTACTTTTGCCATATCCGGTTCAGTTCTTCTCCTTTATAACCCGTTCGAATTGTTCCGCCAGCCATTCCTTTTGTTGGGAAATGCTCAGGTGGCTGTTGTCCAACAATAAAGCGTCAGAAGCTTTGCGCAGCGGACTTACATCCCGGTTTTGGTCAATATAGTCCCGTTGTTTCACATTTTCCAGAATTTCGTCAAAGCTGGCTTCTTCCCCTTTGGCCTTTAGTTCGTCATAGCGGCGTTGTGCCCGTATCTCGGGGGTGGCGGTTACAAAAATTTTCAGCTCGGCATCCGGAAAAACGGTAGTGCCGATGTCGCGCCCATCCATAACGATACCCTTGGCCTTGCCCATCTCTTGTTGCTGTGCCACCATAGCTTCGCGTACGAAATCCAATGTTGCAATGGGGCTGACACGTGAAGATACTTCCATGGTACGGATTTTGTTTTCTACATTTACTCCGTTCAGGTAGGTATCTGGGCGTCCGGTTTCGGGGTTCAGGCGGAAAGAAATATGTATATCCTTTATTAGACTTTTCAGTTTTTCGGCATCTATGCGGTCACCCTGGAAAATACCATTCTCTATACTATATAATGTTACTGCCCGATACATGGCACCACTATCTATATATATGTAACCGATTTCGCGGGCGAGGTCTTTGGCCATAGTGCTTTTCCCGCAAGAGGAAAAACCGTCGATTGCTATTGTTATCTTTTTCATGACTTTTATGCTATAGTTATATAGGTATAACACCTGCAAAACAGAAAATTTCAATATTTCATTTAAAATTCTTGCCAAAGATACGGTATTTTTAAAATATCTCGTTACATTTGTGGCACAAAAGCACATGGAGGTTTTTGAAGGATTAAAAAAATGAAAATGGAGCGCCTATTGTGTAAAAAAAAACAGCAGAGCGTGAACATTCTTGGGAAAAGTGCTATATTTGCCCCAAATGAGAAACACTAAAATTATATTATAAATTATGGAAATTAAGAAATCACCTAAGGCAGACCTGGAGAGTAAGAAGTCGACTTGGCTGCTTGTCGGTTATGTAATCGTGCTCGCTTTCATGTTTGTTGCGTTCGAGTGGACAAAGCGTGACATCAAGATTGACACGAGCCAGGCTATTACCGACGTATTTTTTGAAGAGGAAATCATCCCTATTACAGAACAGCCGGAGCAGGTTACTCCTCCGCCTCCCGAAGCCCCTTCAATTGCAGAGACGTTGACTATCGTTGAAGACGATGCTGACGTGGAAGAAACGGCCATTGTATCTTCTGAAGAATTGAACCAGGCAGTGGAAATCAAATATGTTCCCGTAGCAGTGGAAGAGGAAGAACCGGAAGAACAGACTATTTTCGAGGTGGTAGAACAGATGCCTGAGTTCCCGAATGGTGGTATGGCTGGTTTGATGCAGTATTTGAGCAAGAATATTAAATATCCTACTATTGCACAGGAAAACGGAACTCAAGGCCGTGTAACTGTACAGTTCGTGGTTAATAAGGACGGTAGTATCGTAGATGCTAAAGTTCTGAGAGGCGTTGACCCGTATTTGGACAAAGAAGCTGTCCGCGTGATTATGGGCATGCCGAAGTGGAAACCCGGTATGCAGCGTGGTAAACCCGTTCGTGTTAAGTATACCGTGCCTGTAATGTTTAGATTGCAGTAATAAAATATCTATAAGTGGGAGAGGCTGCCGGAATGCAGCCTCTTTTCATTATCCGCTATTCCCTAAATTCTGAAAATGCCATGTTTACAGCTTCCGAGCTTTTAGAAAGAATAAATTCTCATATTGCAGAATTGCAGTTTACCCGTACTCCTCAAGGTTTATATGCTCCCGTTACCTATGTGTTGTCCATGGGTGGAAAAAGAATCCGTCCGGTATTGATGTTGATGGCCTACAATCTGTATCAGGAGGATATTACCCGTATTTTTAACCCTGCAACGGGGATTGAAGTGTATCATAATTATACTCTTTTGCATGACGACTTGATGGACCGTGCAGACCGTCGCCGTGGTAAGGAGACGGTACATAAAGTTTGGGATGACAATGCTGCCATCCTTTCGGGGGATGCAATGCTTGTATTAGCTTATCAGTTTATGGCTCAATGCCCGGTTGAACACCTGAAAGAGGTGATGGATATATTTAGCCTGACTGCACTGGAAATCTGTGAAGGACAGCAGCTGGATATGGAGTTTGAACATCGGAAGGATGTGAAGGCAGAGGAGTATCTGGAAATGATTCGTCTGAAAACTTCGGTATTGTTGGCTGCAAGCTTGAAGATTGGCGCTCTTTTGGGAGGGGCTTCTTCTGAAGATGCGGAGCAGTTGTATGATTTTGGCATGAACTTGGGTGTCGCTTTTCAGTTGAAAGATGATTTCCTGGATATTTATGGCGATGCTGCCGTCTTTGGAAAGAATATTGGAGGTGATATTCTGTGCAATAAAAAGACCTACATGCTGATAAAGGCTTTTGAACATGCGGATGAGGAGCAGTTGACCCGCTTGAATGCTTGGGTGGATGCTGTTGCATTCAACCCGGAGGAGAAAGTTGCTGCGGTGACGGAACTGTATAACCGGATTGGCGTCAAGGAACTGTGTGAGAAAAAGATGGAAGAGTATTGTGAACGCGCAATGGAAAGTCTGTTGGCGGTGAAGGTGGCAGATGAAAAGAAAGAGGAATTGAAGAACCTGATGGCTAACCTGATGCATCGGGAAGTATAACTTTAAATCCGGGAGAAAATGCCTTATAGAAGATTGCCTAATACAGATCAAGCGAGAATACGGGCGCTGAAAGCAGTGGTCGTCAAGGGTGATATATGTAATGTGTATGATTTGGCCGTATCTTTGAAGGCGTTGACTGATGCGCGGAATTTTCTTACAAAGTTTGAAGCTGCGCAAGCTTATTATGCCGACTGTTTTGAGCGGCAGGCTCGGGCGGGACGTAAGCATCAGGCTAATGTAAAGACTGCCCGTCTGTATATTTCTCATTTTATCCAGGTGTTGAATTTAGCTGTCATCCGTTCTGAAGTGCGTATTGCTCATAAGGAATATTACGGTTTGGACACAAGCAACAATAATGTGCCTGATTTATCGACAGAGCCTGCCTTGGCAGAGTGGGGGCGTAAAATCGTGGATGGGGAAAACAAACGTATATCCCAGGGAGGAATTCCCATTTATAACCCTACGATTGCAAAAGTGAGGGTGCATTATGATATTTTCATGGATAGTTATGAGAAGCAAAAGAATCTTCAATCTTTGACAGCCCGCAGTTTGGACACCTTGGCTTCGATGCGTGCAGAGGCGGATGGTTTGATTTTGGATATATGGAACCAGGTTGAAAAGAAATTCGAGGAGGTCACTCCCAATGAGAAACGTTTGGATTTATGCCGTGATTATGGAATAATCTATTATTACCGTACCGGTGAGAAACGCAAAGAGTAAGTTGAAGAATGAGATTGATTGATTCACATTCCCATCTTTTTTTAGAAGAGTTTGCAGAGGATTTGCCTCAAGTGATGGCTCGTGCCCGTGAGGCAGGAGTCACGCATATTTTTATGCCCAATATCGATAGTACCACCATAGGACCTATGCTTCGGGTGTGCCGTGAATATAAAGGGTATTGCTATCCGATGATTGGATTGCACCCTACCTCTGTGGATGCGGATTATGAAAAGGAGTTGGAAATAGTGGCCCGGGAGCTGGCTTCACCGAATGAATTTGTTGCGGTTGGCGAGATTGGTATGGACTTGTATTGGGATAAGACTTTTCTTAGAGAGCAGCAAAGGGTGTTGGACAAGCAGATTGAGTGGGCTTTGGAATACGGTTTGCCGGTAGTGCTGCATTGTAGGGAAGCGTTCGACCATATATATAATGTGTTGAAACCCTATCAGCAGACTCCTTTGAAAGGAATTTTCCATAGTTTTACGGGAACCTCGGAAGAGGCCTGCAGGATTATGGAATTTGCGGATTTCATGATAGGAATAAATGGTGTGGTGACTTTCAAGAAATCAACTTTACCCGAAGTCTTGAAGAATATTCCTTTGGAACGCATCGTGCTGGAAACCGATTCCCCTTATCTGACTCCGGTTCCCAATCGAGGCAAGAGGAACGAAAGCGCATATGTTAAGGATACTTTGGTAAAGGTGGCCGGAATCTATGGGAACTCTCCTGAAAAGGTGGCCCAGGTTACTTCTGATAACGCTTTAAAAGTGTTCGGAATGCTCAAATAAGTTCTTTAAGATTTTAAAGTTTATTAATTTTGAGATTTTATTTAATATAAAACGGGGAGAATGAGGCAGAACAACAAAAAAAAGAATACATTTGTAGCTGAAAACGCTGGTGGTTCGCATTTTTTTTGTAATTTGCACCCGATTTCAGAAAAGGCGTCTATTGGAGAGATGCTCGAGTGGTTGAAGAGGCACGCCTGGAAAGCGTGTATACCCC
>ENA-OWPP01002895-OWPP01002895.1-human-gut-metagenome-genome-assembly--contig:-NODE-2895-length-10969-cov-3.442917_pt1 | contig 10969 bp, 8 predicted proteins | sample MGYA00248265_ERZ651848 | MGnify/ENA primary metagenome ERZ651848 (study PRJEB26924, sample SAMEA4378233) | human gut metagenome | biome: human gut; feature: human-associated habitat; material: faeces... | reverse complement strand
TCTCAATTTGAGCAGCATCCTTAGCAATTCGTAACCGTACCCCTAATTCCTTGACGCTGGGATCAATATAGGTTTTGCTCTTGGTGAAGCTTAGGGTAACGGCTCCATCCTTAGTGATGGTTGCCAAATCAGACCGTTCGTCTTCATCAAAGGTACCGTTTTGGTTAAAGTCAACCCAACCATAAATATTGGCTTGAGGCGCCCCGTCTGTATGAGCTTCAACAGTAATCGTATAATTTCCTGGTCTTGTACGATCCATCTTGATCAACTCATTGGTTTTTCCTTTGAGGTCAGCTGGAAGCAATTGGTCGATTCCTTCATCAGCCGTTGTTGCTTTATCGTCACCAGTCCAATCAAGGGTATTGTTTTCATCCATATCAGGACTCAAGTGACCAAGATAAGGTTGGTTCACTTTCTTACCAGTAATTCCATCTACAGTTGCGATCGAATGAATCGCCTTACCGTATGATTCAGGCGCATCTCCCTCATCAAGCGGGAAAAATCCTAGCATAGCAGACTGTTTACCACCTGAAGCAATGTAAAGACCGATTTCAGAAGCTCCCTTTGTCATAACAAGAGGAACATCAACATCTCCTGCAGAAATATTTGGACCGAAGACACCTGTACCGAGACCTCCAGTTATTAAATCAGCACTTCCAAAGTACTTCCAGGCAACCGGTTTTTTGTCTGGTCCGACTTGAGTACTATTACGAAGTTGATTAAGATTAGTCCTAGAGAAATTTATACCGTTTATATTGGTGGAAGGATTTGAACCAAATAAACTGTCTGTATCTTGTGGAATGTAGGTTACATTATATCTTCTGTTCCATTTTTTCCATTCCCCAATATGTTGCCAACCTTCACCATTAGTCGTAAAGAGGACCAACTCACCTGGGTTGGCGGACTCACCATCCGCCATGACAACAGCAGGTTTGACAGCTTTTCCACGGAAAGTGGCTGAGACTTCAAATTGAACCCCAATGTTCCCACCATTTAATTCTGAACTAATAGTAGTTTTCTTTGTCCCAGTGTCAATACCTTCGTATTTAATTTCCGTCCAATTGTTTTGAGGCTCGGCAATAACCTTGGCTTCATGACCAGCATTCAATTCTGCAAGTGATTTTCGGTCACTAGTCCCACTCACATAACCATTTTTAGCATTAGGATCATAGGTTGCTTTTTCTGCTTCTGTAGCTCCACGTTCTTCCATCCGTTTTTTATAGATTTCAGTCGCTTGGAAGGGTTTTAAAGACTTGACTTTGATGGTAACTACATAGCCAGGCATGATTTCCTTAGTATAAGTAGCACCAACTTGGAGGGCAAGTTTGCCGTCTGACGTTGTCGTTGTCCCTGTCCAGTTAGCTGTTTCTCCAAAGTCTAACCAAGAGATTTGACTAGCAAGGTCTGCGGCTTTTACATTTGTTGTAAAGCCTGGTTTTTCTACCTTTGGAGTTGAAGTTGCATCTTGGACATCATCCCCAATCAAGTTTGGATCATTTGCGTCACCAAGAGCACGACGAGTACGGCGTTTACCACCAGATGTTTCTGCCGTCACAGCAGGAGTTTCAGTTGCTGGTGCTTGGACACCTGACGCAAGTTCTTCCTTCTTATCTGTAGTTGTTGAAGCTGCTTCTGTTGCCTTGTTTGTTGGTGTATCTGCTTCTAAATTTGGTGTTGTTGCAGCAGATGATGTTTCTGGTGCAGTTGATGTTGCAGACGCAGCTGTGCTTATGCTACCTGCTTCACTAGTTGAAGCAGGTGCTGTTGATGTTGCTGGTGCAGTAACAGCTGGTTTTGCTTCATACGTTGTCGCTGCTGTACTAGTTGTTTGAGCAGTTGATGCCGCTGAAGTTGCCGTAGCTGTAGACGCTTCAGGCGCTTCTGACGCTGTTGCAACTGCTGCTACACTTTCACTTGTCGTATCTGTCTTTTCTTCTGCGGCTGCACTTGCTGCTGTACCAACCATGACAAGTGTTCCCAAGAGTACTGAGCAAACACCCACATTCAGTTTCCGAATTGAGAATCTGCTAATACGATCATTAAATAAGTCTTTCCCCATCTAATGGACCTCCATTTTTATCTGTAAATTAACATTTTATTTAAAATTGTTTAGTTTTTTCCAAACCTTACCTATTTTACCAAAAACCGAACGTTATTCAAAGTATTTTGTCTCAAAAATGAGTATAAATTTTTTGCTGCAATAATTTTAACTGAAAACTATTACCCTAATAAATAAAGGGATTGAAAAAGCTTGATTTTATCACTAAATCGCAAGATCGAACTTCAATTGTGGCTTGACTGGATCATAATCGACCAGTTCAAAATCTTCTGCTTTGATGTCAAAGAAATTGGTTCCATCTGGTACATTCAAAACCAAGTGCGGTTGGCAATCAGAGGGCTCGCGACGGAGCAATTCCTCTGCTTGTTCAAATTGGTTGTCATAGATGTGAAGGTTATTAATGAAGTAAAAGAACTTTCCAACCTTCCAGCCAAAGTGCTTGGCAATCATCATCTGTAGGGCTACATACTGCATAGCATTAATATGATGGGCCACTAACATATCATTGGAACGCTGAGTCAAGGTCGCATCTAGATAGATTTCTCCATCCATGCGCCGCACGTCAAACATGGTTTGAAAAGCACATGGCAAAAGACCTTCTGTCTCTTCAAAGGCATCATAATCCCAAAGCGAGATAATATTGCGGCGATTCCAAGGATTGGCTTCTAATTGTTTGAGGATCTTATTCGTAATGTCATGCTTTTTGACAACAGCTCCATAGCGCTGACCAATCGTCCGGCTATCTCCCACTTCCCAGTCATTCCAATAATGGACATTGTACTTGTCTTCTAAAAGATCCAATCTATTCGACTGATCCTGGTAGATCCAGAGCATCTCTTTGATGGCTGATTTAATCGCGATGGGACGAAGGGTCGTGATAGGGAACTCACCTTTTGCAAGGTCGAATTCCATAAAGGCTCCTGTGATGTACTTGGAGTTGGCCGTTCTACCATCCTTGTAATTGGGACGGGCTTGCTCTGACCAAACCCCTTCTTCCATGATTTTTCGAATGTTTTCTTTAAAAATTGTATCTGCTTTTGTCATATACTCTCCTTGAATCCAGTTTTGTCTTCATTATATCACAGGAGACAGAAAAAAAGGAGATCCCAGCACGAGCCAGATCTCCATTTCATCTTATTGTAATACAAGGGATGCAGCACCGATGACACCGGCATCATTTCCCAAAGTTGCAAGTGCCAATTGAGTAGATTCACGCACTTGTGGGAATGAGTTTTCTTCAAAGACCTTGCGCACACCATCCAAGAGGAAGTCTCCAGCAGCGGAAACCCCACCACCGATAACGATCTTAGATGGGTTCAAGGTTGAACCAATATTGGCTGCAGCAAGTCCGAGGTAGCGTGAGAAGTTTCTGTAGACGATCAAGGCAAGAGCGTCACCTTCTTTTGCTAGATCAAAGACTGTTTTAGCAGTTACTTCTTCTCCATTGTCGATCAAGACCTTCAATTGAGAGTCCCCTTCGTACTCATCTGCGTAGCGACGAGTCAAGTTGACGATCCCTGTAGCAGATGCGACGGTTTCAAGACAACCTTTTTTACCACAAGTACATTGGATTGGATCATCAAAGTCAACCGTGATGTGACCAAGTTCACCAGCAGCACCACGAACACCATGCAAGAGACGGCCTTCAGCGACGATACCTCCGCCGACACCTGTTCCAAGAGTCATGAAAACAACATCTGGTTGGTTTTCACCAGCTCCTTTCCAACGTTCACCCAAAGCAGCAACATTGGCATCATTATCGATAAAGAATGGAATATGAAGGGCGCTTTCGATCTTTTCTTTAACTGGTTGAAGGGTCTTCCAGTTCAAGTTGTAGGCACCGATAACAGTCCCCTTCTCACGATCGACAACACCAGGCGATCCCATACCAATTCCTTGGAATTCAGAAGCATCAAGCCCAAGCATGTTCAAACGATGAGCGATCGATTCGATCATATCCTCTACAATATGACTTCCCTCATCCAAAATATTTGTTTTAATAGACCATTTTTCTTGAACTTCACCATCTAGAGTGAGAATAGCAAACTTGATGGAAGTTCCTCCAAGGTCAATCCCAATAATTTTTTTAGACATCTGTTACTCCTTTCAAACTTGTAAACACTTACAGATCTATTATATCAGACTTTTTATCAAACGCAAAGGTTTGCACGTAACTTTTCTTAACTTTTTAACAAGAGGCTAAAGGACTGAAATCCTAATAATAAGAAAATCAAGCCAATAATATTCAGTAGGAAGACACTGATCGAGAGCGGACTAACGATTAAGAACAATCCGATGAAGAGCTGCACCAAGGCAAAGAAAATATAGCGTTTGGAAAGTTCTTCAACCTTCTTAGAATAGAAGTTAGCTTTTCGAAAATTTAAAACAGAGCGATAGATCAGCCAAATCCCTAAGGTGACTGGAAAGACAATCGGCAAGGTCTTGTAGCCATATAGTAGCAAGTAAACCGCAAATACTAAGGCAACCATACTGTGAAAGAGTTGCTGCTGCTGGACAAAACCTGCCTGACGCAAGCGGTAATAGCGTGAGAAACGTGAAAATGAGATTAAAAAGAAACCACAGGAAATCAACCAGCTAAATGAGCCAATGTGCTCAATCGGATTGATAAACAAGACGATACCGATAATAGTAAAAATAGTAGCTGAAATCCCAAGGGATATCCGGTTCAATTGATTCATAGGGCCTCCTTATTCATCTAATTCGCTTAGGTAATCATAACGATCATACTTTTCAAGTAGACGTTCGTTTTCCTGGTCCAGTTCTTTTTGAAGGGCTGACAACTTGCCAAAGTCAGAGCCGTTTTCATTCATCTCCACTTCAATCTCTGCAATCCGATTTTCAATGGCTTCGATATCTGCTTCAATACTCGCCCACTCCTGCTTCTCCATATAGCTCATGCGCTTCTTCTCTTCTTTTGGCTTGACGGGTTTCTCTTTTTCAACCCTGTGACTAGCCGTTACTTGAGCTTCCTCAAAAGCTTTTTCATCCAAGAAATCCGTATAGTTGCCAAAGAACTCACGAATGCCCCCATTTTCAAAAGCCAAGATCTTGCTTGCGACCTTATCTAGGAAATAGCGGTCGTGACTAACAGTAATGACGGGTCCACCAAAGTTTTGAAGGAAGTTTTCCAAAACCGTCAAGGTTGCGATATCCAAGTCATTGGTCGGCTCATCAAGAAGCAGCACATTCGGTTTTTCAATCAAGAGTTTTAAGAGAAAGAGACGCTTCTTCTCACCACCGGAGAGTTTTTCGATCAAGGTTCCGTGCATAGAGCGTGGGAAGAGAAATTGCTCCAAGAGATCTGCGATCGAAGTTGTTCCGACAGTCGTCTTCACTTCCTCGGCAACTTCCTGGAGGAAATTAATCACGCGCTTGCTCTCATCCAAACCATCAATCAGTTGCGAGAAATAAGCTACCCGCACAGTTTCCCCGATGATGACTTGCCCGCTCTGAGGCTGGAGGCGCTCAGCGATCAAATTGAGTAGAGTCGATTTTCCGACCCCATTATCCCCGACGATCCCGATGCGATCCTTGTTTTGCACCAAGAGGTTAAAGTTTTGTAAAATCGGCTTATTTTCAAAAGCAAAACTCACATCTTTAAACTCAATGACTTTCTTTCCGATCCGGCTGGTCTCAAAGTTCATCTCCAAATCCGTCTGGTTGCTTTGACCAGACAAGTCTTGTTTGAGATCATGGAATCGATTGATCCGTGCTTGTTGCTTGGTCGCACGCGCCTGAGGTTGCCGCCGCATCCAGGTCAACTCCTGCTTATAGAGTTGCTGCTTCTTATGAAGAAGGGCTGCATCACGCTCGTCTTGCTCAGCCTTTAAGCGGACATAATCCTGGTAGTTGCCCTGATACTCGATCAAGCTAGCTCGATCCAACTCAAAGATTCGTGTCGAGATATTATCCAAGAAATAGCGATCATGGGTAATGAAGAGCACGGTTTTCTTAGAATTCTTCAAGAAATTGGTCAACCATTCGATGGTATCAATGTCTAGGTGGTTAGTTGGCTCATCTAGTAAGAGCAGGTCGTGGTGAGATAGCAAAACCTGTGCCAGTTGCACCCGACGACGCAAGCCCCCAGATAGATCTCCAACTTTGGCATTCAGGTCTTCAATTCCAAGCTTTGAAAGGACCGTCTTGACCTGACTCTCAATTTCCCAAGCATTGAGCGAATCCATCTCCGCCATGACCTTTTCCAGACGTGCTTGGTTCTCTTCTCGGTAATCCGCCATTAAGAGTTCATAATCACGAATCAGCTGCATTTCGCGCAAATCACTAGATAGCACCGTATCCAGAACCGTCTTTTGATCATCAAAATCTGGCTCCTGCGTCAAGTAGCCAATTGTATAATCACTCTTGGCAGAAAAGGGACTCACATCTCCATCAAAGCCAGAGCGACCTGACAACACATCTAACAGCGTGGTTTTTCCAGTCCCATTGACCCCGATCAATCCGATCCGATCCAAGTCATGAATGATAAAGGAAATCTCACGAAAGACGGTCTTATCTCCGACAGATTTGGTTAATTTATCGACAATAAAATCGCTCATTTTTCCTCCTCTTTTACTTGCTGGATATAGGCAATGATGGCTTCTTTTTCATTGGCTAGCTCCCCATCGACAATGGCATATTCGATCTTTGTCAAAACCTCACCTAAAGCTGGACCAGGTTGAAAGCCGTATTCTTTGATCAGCATACCGCCATTGACCACCACTTCATGCTTATCATGAATGGTCAAGCTATCATAGACACGCTCGATGACCAAATAATCCACACTCAAGGCATACGCTTCACGGAGCTCTTCAGCTAGTAGCAACAAACGCTTCTCATACTTGTAACATGCACGCTTGTCTAGACTTCCTTTTTCTCGGAGCTTTAGAATCTCCACGATCTGCTCCACCGTCTTGGCAAACTCTCTAGAAGTCTTCCATTTTTTAAAGAATTTTGGAATATCTTGAATCTCAAGTGCTAAGATCAGAGCAGCCCAGGCTTGCTCAGAAGTTGAAAAAGTAAATTCCAGCTTTATGTCAAACAAACGCTCGATCGCTGCTTTCTGATCCTTCATCTCTGGCAGATAGTGATAGGCTCCACTTGCTAGCATAGCCTCCAAGCCTTGTCTCCAGTATGGAGAAAGCAAGAGCTTATCAAACTCGATGAAGGTGCGCTCTACAGAAATCTTCTCTAGTAAGGGAGCACACTCTTTCATAGCGTCAAAGGTTGCTGGTTCTAATTCAAAGCCAAGACTGGCCTGAAAACGAAAGCCTCGCATGATCCGGAGCGCATCTTCGTTAAACCGTTCATGAGGAAGCCCAACCGCCCGAAGGACCTTGTTTTCCAAATCTTCTAGTCCATGAAAGAGGTCAACAATCTCTCCTTTTTCATTTAAGGCAAAGGCATTAACCGTAAAATCACGACGCTTGAGGTCTTCTTCTAGCGAGCGTACAAAAGACACAGAGCTTGGACGGCGATAATCGACATAGACATCCTCCGTCCGGAAGGTCGTAATTTCATATTCTTGACCATTTTCAAGAACTAAGACAGTCCCGTGTTCGATACCGACATCTACTGTGCGATCAAAAATCGCCTTGGTCTCTTCTGGGTATGAGGAAGAAGCGATATCAACATCGTGAATGGGACGATCCAAGAGGGCATCTCGAACAGATCCCCCGACAAAATAGGCCTCAAAACCAGCTGCTTTAATCTTCTCTAATATTGGTAAAGCCTCCTGAAACTCAGAAGGCATCTTTTCTAATCTCATAGTAAGTGTTCCAAACCATAAACAAGCTCATGACGCTTGACAACTTCTTTAATCCCTAGATTTACTCCTGTCATGAAGGAAACACGATCATAGGAATCATGTCGGAGAGTCAAGCCTTCGCCTTGGCTACCAAAAATCACCTCTTGATGAGCCACTAGGCCAGGCAATCGAACTGAATGGATGCGCATCCCTTCAAACTCTGCCCCTCTTGCTCCAGGCATCAACTCTTCTTCATCTGCTGCACCTTGCTGGATCTTCTCGCGCTTCTCAGAGATCAACTCAGCGGTCTTAATTGCTGTTCCACTCGGTGCATCTTTTTTCTTATCGTGGTGCAATTCGATAATTTCCACATTCGGGAAATACTTGGCTGCTTGCGCTGCAAATTGCATCAAGAGCACAGCTCCAATGGCAAAGTTAGGGGCAATCAAGCCACCCAAGCCCTTTTCACGCGAAAGGTCTGTCAATTCTTGGATCTGCTCAGGAGTGAATCCAGTCGTTCCCACAACAGGCGCAAAGCCATTCTCAATTGCAAAGCGAGTATTCTCGTAAGCGACCTTGGGCATGGTAAAGTCGACCCAAACATCTGCCTCTAGACCCACAACATCTTCTTTGCGGTTAAAGACAGGGACTCCTGCAACCTCTGTCTCATCAGTAAATGGATCGATCAAGCCAGCTAATTCTAACTCAGGGTCTTCAGAAACCATCTTGTAGGCGGCTTGTCCCATTCTTCCCTTGAAACCTGCGATAATGACTTTAATTGACATAGAATTCTCCTTAAACGATAGGGATATACCCAACTGCTAAGCTATGGTCACCTAAGTGCGTCCCAATAACTCCTCCAAAGGTAGCAAAAGGAATGTCTCCTTCTACTCCTTCTTCGATGAGTAGTTGGCGAAGTGCTTCTGCTTTTTCAGGGACATTGGCATGGATGACAAAGACTTGGTAATGACCATCTGCGATATCTGATACAACAATCTCTACCAAGCGTTTCATGGCTTTCTTTTCCGTCCGGACTTTCTCAAAGACCTCAATCACGCCTTCATCATTAAAATGAAGAATAGGCTTGATGCTCAAGAGGTTCCCAAGAATGGCAGCCCCATTTGACAGACGACCACCTTTAACCAAGTGGTTCAAATCATCCACCATGATATAGGCAGAGGTTCCATCAATCTGGTGTTGGACATTGGCAACAATCTCGTCGAAGGAACGGCCTTCACCAGCCCATTTCAAGCAGTCTTCTACCATCATCCCTAGAGGAGCACTGGTGATTTTTGAGTCCGGAAATTCGACGGTCAAGCCTTCAAATTCGTCCTTCAAATATTGGATATTTTGGTAGAAACCAGAAATACCTGATGACAAGAAAAGACCGATAGCATGCGTATAGCCCTTAGCTGTCAAATCAGATAAGACTTCTTCTAAATCTGCAACACTCGGCTGGCTAGTCTTTGGCAATTCCTTAGAGGCAGCCATCTTTTGGTAGAACTCATCGTGTGTCAGGTTCTTCCCTTCAACATAAGACTCCCCATCGATATAGATCGGGATCTCTAAAATAAATAAGTCGTCGTGATGGAGCACGTCTTGCGGTAAATAGGCAGACGAATCCGTGATCACTGCTAATTTCATTGATTAAAACTCCAAATTAATACCCGGTAAATCGAGGGCAATTTCTGTGACTTCATAAGTCAAACGGTTGAGCATATTCAAGCAAGGGCGAGCCAATTCTTCCACTTCGTCTTTGCTGAATTCACTTGGTTCATTGACATAACGACCAAACAAGTGGTTGATTTGAGTGATGGTTCCACTGATCACAAAACCGTCAAAAACGATCATGTAGCTCAAGATGACAATCAAAGAAGTCGTGTTTTGTTCTTGATCACGATTGATCAATTGAAAGTTTACATCTACTTTTGTTTCAGGGATGCCATTTTCTTTTTCCCACTCAAAATTACGAGCATCATAGTGGTATTGGCTGACAAATTCTTTTTCACGTTGAATATCCATTTTTATTCTCCTAAAAATATGCGATAGGCTTATTATATCATAATTCAGCTCAAGATACCAACGCCGAATGAGGTGATTTTTTCACTTGTACAAAAAGAAAAGGCCGGGGAAGTTTGGCAAGTCTTTAACTTGTTTTGCTCAATTCTTCGCTAACTCTTTTGTAAGGATCGAAAAAACAAGATAAAGACTTTTGAATGACGATTAGTCATAATAATACCAACCGCCATCCCTATAAATTCTTATGGGTTGCATCTCATAAATTCCAAATTCCTTTGGTGTGCTGGTAGCATTATCTAAAGAAAAGCCAACCATGAATTTTGTTTGTTCATTATGATTCACCTTTCCTCTAAAGGTTAACATATAACCACCACCTTGAGGTGTTCCATTGCCTACCTGACCAACTTCCATACTCTCCCAATCAAACTGAACACTTTTAACCTTAGGACTCAACGATTTTACAAAATCAGCCATTTCTTTTTCGTGTTCCTTTAAATAAACCAGTTGCTTCTCTCTAGCGCTAATTTGCTTACTTGGTTTAGTGTCATTTGAAAAAATGTTTTGTTTTTGACTAGCAATGATCACACCCCCCGCAATTACAGCAGCGGTGGTCAAAAGAATTGCCAGTTTACCTTTTTTCATGCTTCAACCTCCTTGATAAGGAAAAGTTATAATAATTGTATCGAAATCTATAGAGATAAGCAACTTCATCACTAGTTGGTGTTTTTGCGCAATAAAAAAGGTTGGAAATTTCCCAACCTTTTAATCATATTTAGTTTTTAGGTTTGCGAAGCAATCCGAACAAGATACCACTTACGACTGCACCGATCAATACGAACAAGATGTAAAGAAGTGGGTTTGAAGTAAGGGCGATAACGAAGATTCCTCCGTGAGGAGCCATGAGTTTCAAGCCTGCAAGACCAACAAGAGCACCTGTCAATGCTGAACCTGCGATGAAGCTTGGGATGGCACGAGCTGGGTCAGCTGCACCGAATGGAATGGCACCTTCTGTGATGAAGGAAAGACCCATAACAATGTTAGTCAAACCAGAATCGCGTTCTTCTTTAGTAAATTTGTCTTTGAACAAGACTGTAGCTACAAATACTGCCAATGGAGGAACCATACCA
>ENA-OWPP01002889-OWPP01002889.1-human-gut-metagenome-genome-assembly--contig:-NODE-2889-length-10978-cov-2.560469_pt1 | contig 10978 bp, 8 predicted proteins | sample MGYA00248265_ERZ651848 | MGnify/ENA primary metagenome ERZ651848 (study PRJEB26924, sample SAMEA4378233) | human gut metagenome | biome: human gut; feature: human-associated habitat; material: faeces... | reverse complement strand
GATCGCTTCTCCTTCACGGTCCTCATCGGATGCGAGCCATACCTGTTCGGCAGACTTGGCTTCGGACTTCAGTTCACTGACCAGCTTCTTCTTGTCGGCAGGCACTACATACTGCGGAGCATAATCGTGCTCGATATCAATACTGAACTCTTTCGTCTTCAGATCGCGGATGTGGCCGTAACTTGACATGACCTTGTAATCTTTTCCGAGGAACTTTTCAATGGTTTTTGCCTTAGCGGGTGACTCCACTATTACCAGATTCTTTTGCATAATAACGTCTTATCTATTTGAAATCGGGTGCAAACTTACACAAATAATTAACGTAACCGTACATCAGCCACAAAAAAACAGTTTTTTTAAACTGTATTATAATGTATAGAAGGCTATCTGATATATCTTTGTTGCTTATTTGTTATAAATGTTACACGATGGAAACTATTAAACAACTTTTTATTAAATATAAAGAAATTATTATGTACCTTATTATGGGTGGTGGAACCACTGTTGTTAACTGGGTAGTTTACAGTCTTATGGTTATGTTTTGCCATCCGGGCAACAATTTAACAGGGCCCCTTCATATTTCAGCAAGCACTATTGATGTTTTTGTTGCCAATGTGGTTTCATGGGTTTTAGCTGTAACTTTTGCTTACATAACAAACAAGCTTTTCGTATTTGAAAGTTATTCATGGAATCCTAAGTTTGTTCTTAAGGAATTAAGCTTATTCCTGTCTGCGAGAATCGCAACAGGTTTAATCGAAATCTTCGGTGTTCCTTTCCTTGTAAGCCACGGATTTAATCAGGCAATCTTCGGATTGGAAGGTAGCGTGTGCAAGATTACAATGTCATTCCTTGTTGTATTACTTAACTATGTATTCAGCAAGCTTGTTATTTTCAAAAAAGATAAAACAGAAGCTTAATATTAATACTAAGTCCGTCGGTGCGTTGCATAATCGTTTTCCGGTGGATTTTTTTTGCAATTTTTTTGTTTTTCAATATACAATTTTTTTACAAAATTTACTTAATTTTTTTACTGTTTGGAACTATCAGCAACAAAGTTTATGTTGCTTTTTTTCGAATAATACAATAGAATTGTTATTTGAGAATGAAAATATTAAAATGAGGTGAAAAAAAATGAGCAAAAATTCGGTAACAAAAAAATTAATTACAACTCTTGCTTTGCTGACATGTCTATGTGGCATTGGTACATTAAGCGTACATGCAGCTCCAAAAGCTGTATCTTTTAACAACAATAGCAAAAAGATAACAATGTTTACTACACAGCGCAAGCAGCTTAAAGTCAAGTTATCAGGCAAGTACAAAAAGAGTGATGTAGTTTATTCTTCATCAAACAAAAAGGTAGCCACTGTAAATAAGAAAGGGGTTGTCAAGGCTCTTAAAAAAGGTAACATTACAGTATATGCCCAGATTAAAGGTACTTCAAAAAAGGCTAAATGCAAGGTTAAAGTTTTTAAAAATGTAAAATCAATCAAAGTTGTTGGCAGGAAGAAACATTATTACGTAGGTCAGCAGTATCAGTTAAATTACAAGACTACACCTAAGAAAACATTGGAAGAAATAACTTGGGACAGTTCTAACGATGATGTTGCCACAATATCTAAAGATGGTTTACTTACAATAAAGGAAAAAGGTAAAGTCAAAATCACTGTTTACTCCAAAGAAACAAAGGTTAAAAAGACTTATAAAATTAAAACTGAGGAAGTTCCACAGATTAGTTTTAAGAATGGCAATAAAGCAACAGTTAAATACGGAAACAATTATCAGATTGTTCTTCAGTACACAAATCACGACATTGAAAAAATACAGTATAAATCTGAAGATCAATCTATAGCAACAGTTGATGCCAATGGTCTTGTAACAACAAAGAGACCGGGTGAAGTTTACATTACTGCAACTCCTTCAAAAAGGAAAGAAACATTAAGAATGCTCTTAGTTGTAGAAAATAAAACAGGCTTTTTTGAAAATTCATTATTATATGACAACATTGATACTAGCGGATGTAACAAGCTTATGATTGTTGCCCATCCTGATGACGAAACATTATGGGGCGGTGCTCATTTAAAATCAGGTAACTGGTTTGTTGTATGTCTTACAAATCATTTCACAGATGTTAGAAAGAATGAATTTAAGTCTGTAATGGAAAAAGCAGGCATTAAGGGAATTATTTTAGATTATCCTGACCTTGTTAGAGATGCTAATAGGAAATGGGTTAAATATGATTGGGATTCTGTAAAGGACGGTGTTGCTGCTGATGTAACTAAACTTATTAAGAGTAAGAATTGGGATTTGATTGCAACACATAGTCCTGCCGGAGAAACAGGTCATATCCATCACAAAAACACAGACCAGGCTGTAACAAACGCATGTAGAAGCACTGGTAATTATGATAAATTATGGTACTTTGGCAAATGCTACTGGACAATACCTTCCGGTCTTAAGAGAATTACAGATGAAGAATTAACATTCAAGCAATCTTTAGTTGACTTATACAAGAATGAAACAAAACCTATCAATACATATTGGGCTCAGATGATTCCTTATGAAAACTGGGTTAAGGCAACAGATTATGTTGCAGGAAAATAATAATAACCGGACTATAAAAAGTTCTTAATTAACAGAGCTGCATTGGCAAACGTCAATGCAGCTCTGTTTTTGTGCTAAATATGTTGGCCCCACGGAACCAATCCAAATTCTAAAATATATTATACGCAACCACTTTCTATTTTGCCGAATATATAACCCACTGTTGGTTTTTATCTCCGGTATACTGTTCAATTGAAAGAGTCTTTTTCTTCTTGTCATATGTTAATGCCAGATTGTATTCATCATATATTTCATAAGTATTGTCTTTTACCTTTTTAACAATCCAACGCTGGAATATTGAACGGTCTGTTGCACTTAGTCCTACTGAAGTTCCAGGATCAATTTTGCCTTCCAGTATTCCAAGTGACTGTTCAGATATTTCGTTGCTGTTCTTACCACAAAGACTTATAAGTGAACAGTCAACTACAAACTTATCTGAATATTTTTTATCATTACCTATTAATCCTGCCAGTGTTACTGATGAATCATTTGCAGGTATTATAGTATAATATCCATCATCCAAGTCATCAACCTGATGGCTCATATATGACTCATATCTTTCCTTATCGCCATTTAGCTTTATTGTTTCATTTACAACTTTATTATTTGAAATGCCTATTACTATTACAACTAACGCAATGACAACCACAGGAATAATTGTTCCTCTCTTTTCTTTAGCCTCTTTTTCGCCAAGGCTTATGTTGCATACTCTTCTGAGCAATAACTGATAGCCTCTAAGCATATATGGAATCATAAGATAAGCATAAATTATTGTATACTGACCTTTTGCTTCCCAAACAAGATGGAATAAGAATCCTCCTATAAATGTAATTGCAAAAATCAACTTATAAGCATCCAGTTTTCGGAAATCGAATATTAAGAATAATATTATTCCAAGCCACAAAAATACAATAAAATAATTACATATTGTAGTAACTGCACGATTGGCTGAATGTCCGTCCACCATTAGATTCTTCACCGAATCTGTCCATGTTGGATTAGAAAGTCGTCCTCTATCCAAGTTTGTTATATAAAAACATTCAAATGTTCCTTCACTCCATTGAGATGCTGTTTTTTTGCTAAAAAATGACATTGTATAGTCTTTATCTTTTTTTAATTCTTTCATTCTTTCAGAGATATTTTGAGAAATGGCTTCTTTTGTTTTTGGAATATCATATTCATTGTCTGCAAAAACCTTAGCATTATACCCGTTCCACCATCCCGGAGCCTTGTAACTTTCCTGCAATCCCATAGCTACCCAAGCTGTATTTGGAGTTCCCTCATCTACTTTCTTTCCTGTAAGATGATAAATAGTTGAAGAAATTGAAGTTGTAATAATAACATAAAAAACAATTCCCCATACTAAAGTGATTACTGATTTCAAACTCTTTTTTACTATTGCATCAAATAATAATAACAGACAAGCTGCAACAATCATAATCAGATAGTTTGACTTAAATCCATATCCTATTGAAAGAAGTGAAATACCTACAAGTCCGTTAACAATATTTCTCTTTTTGAAATATTTAATCAAAAGAAATATTCCTGCAACTGAAGCCGCAAGTCCATATAATGTTCCATAAACAAATGTTACATAACAATTCAACTGGAAGAATCCCAAAAGCAAAATATATGAATAACGTGCCAGTTTCTTATCATTAAATAAAAGGTAAATGGTTTTGCTTAAAAAGAATGAACTTAATATAAGCATCGGTATGTTTAAATATTGGAAAACCATCTGATTATCTGCGCCAAACATTTTCAATCCAAGTGCCACAAACAAAACAAAACCGTTCTGATTAGGAAATCTATAGCAATATGCTCCTTTATCCCACATATCAGGTACATTGTTAAGCAAGTCATTGGCTGCGTTCAAAATAAGTTCCTGGTCGTCCATTGCCGGAATGCCTGTTTTGTACACAAACATAATCATTAAAATCGTATAAACTACCGTTACTATTCCAAGGAAAATATAATTTGGAGTAACTATTGAAATAGAATACTTCTGCAGAATAATCTTTACGATTATGGCAATTAAAATTGGAATCAGCACTATAAGGACTGTACTCCAAAATGGTTTTTCAATAAAAAAAGATGATTCACAAAAATCTAAAAGCGTTGATCCAAAAAAGCTCTGTAAAAAAATAAATCCTAAGAATAACATAGAAATAATTACGATTATATATTTAATAAATATTTGCAAAACATCTGTTGCCTTGTTTAATATGGCATTTTTGTAAATTGATGTAGTTTTATCTTTCATCTTTCTCCCTCTCGTAAAAATATTTACAAAAAGTATAGTCGGTATTACCAACTATACTTTCTTCTGGCTTTTTAATTTCTGTCTTATGCATTTAAATGCTGCATCTTCTCCCTCATTGGCAGTTATAACAAGTAGCTTTTCAATTTCATCACTGGTTTTTGGATGAATAATTCTACTTGATTTTCTTCTGACAAAATATTCTAACGGATCAGTCTGTTTGTATTTGTCACCGTTATATATTTTGCTTGCTGCCAGTCTGTCACAGTACATTTCCGCTACATAATTATAAGGCATTTCAACAGGTTCGTTCTTATGACTTTTCATATTGTAATCAACCCAATATTCAAAATGATGTCTGTTACGTCCCTTATGATGTAACCATGCCTTAGAATAGCCCTTGTCTATTCTTTCCCCTTCATTGGGACTTCTGTCTCCCATGTAATATTTTACTCCAGGGATAAACTCAGTTGGAGTATATTTTGACAGGTCGTGTCTAAGTCCCTGCCACAATATTCCCGCCTTTGCACAATGGGCAATAACCTTATGTCTATGGCGTGTTATTGTTGAAAAATGTCCTGTTAATTTTTGAAAAAAATTCATAATGCTTACTCTTTCCTGTTACTATATTCTATTCAAAAATTTCAGATATCTTGGCTGATGGATTTTCACCCCAATCATATGAGAAATATTCGCAAAACTTTTCGTTCTCTGAAGTAAATTCTGAAAATTTTGTCATATCAATGTCTTCAACGTTTTTAATGTATAAATTTGAAAACTTTCTCTTCATATATTTTTCAAACTCACAGTTAGTATATTTTAGGCAATAAATAGGTTTCTGTCTAACTGCAAAATATGTTGCATACAATCCACTATTTGTTACTAAACATTCAGCAAATGATAATACTTCTCTTGTATCAAATGTTCTATTGGAATATACAAACTGGTTTCTGTGTTCGTAACCTATATGAGTCATATTCTCCAACAGCTTCCCACTGTTAGTAAAAATAATCCAGTCATCATCTAAGTTATCAAAAATCTTATTCCAGTTAACTTCTGCATATGGATTTTCCTCATCTTCATCCAACTCTCCAGTTAATAATATTGCCAAAATCTTTTTGCCTTTTAACATTGGATAATGTTTACAATACTTATCATAATGTTTTTTCTTAAATTCTTCCTGATTCAATCTCCACGAGTATGGTATACACACCTGATCAATTATTTCTGACTTCGGTGTATTATAGCATTTTTTCAAAAGCTCTTTTTCAAAAGGTGAACCTACAATAATATGTGTAAAATTCTTATACGTATTCTTTTTCTTAAATGCTCCCTTGTCATATTCATTAATTGCCTTAAACTGGTAATCATAAGGTGTTGCTATAAGAACCCTCTTTCCTTCCGGTGCATTCTTAGGTAATTTTCCTGCAATTGAACCGTCAACGCATATTATGTCAGTATTGTTTTTGCAATACTCCTTTCTTATGCTTATGTTTCCTTTTTTTACAAGGGAATTTTTTGCATTTTCATTTGCAACCACATCCTTAAATTCAACTTTCTCATCATTTACTCTGAAAAAGTCCTTTACTACTAACATATCAAGGGTTATCCCTCTATTTTTTGAACTTACAAAAGATATCTTTTTTCCCATTTATTTTCTCCCCACATATGAATTTATTAAACCTGCCAAACGTTCACAACTGTGTCCGTCACAACCTGACATATATTTTTTAATAAATGTATCGTACTTTTCTGTTAACTTTGTATTTTCGGAATCTTGCAAAAACTCTTCCAATTGTTCCTGATTTTCATATACTTCACCCGGAAGGTCATCCGGATAATTCAAATAAAATCCTCTATCATATATGGCCAAATCATAACAGAAGAATCCAATAGGCTTCTTTAATAACGCATACTCAAAAATAACTGAAGAATAATCTGTTATTAACATATCTGAAACAAACATAAAATCGTTTGTTGAGAAATCTCTTACAACCTTAATATTGTCGTATTTCTTAGGCACAATATCATTCTTCATTACCGGATGAGGACAAATAATAAACTGCTGGTTAGGCAACAGTTTTTCTGATAATCTATCAAAATCAATCTTTGGATTAAACTGACTTCTTCCCTGGCCTTCATCTCTAAATGTAGGTGCGTATATAATAACAAATTTTCCCTTTAATTCAGGATATGCCTTATATATTGCCTCTCTCTTCTGTTCTATAAGTTTCTTATCAAAAAATTCATCTGTTCTAGGTACGCCTAAAGCTTTAACCTTCTTTAAGTCAATGTCAAAAGCATCTGCATAAATAGGTCGCACTTCTGCACCACTTACTGACACAAGATTGTACTGGGCATGAGTAGCTAAGTCTGTTTTTAATTCCAGATTTGTCCCTCTCTGTCCAAACTTCTTAAATGCTCCACAGGCATGCCACAACTGTATAACTCTCTGTTCAGGCTTTAAATCAAAATATCTTAAATATTTTACATAATCATCTGTTACAATAACTTTACTTGTGCAAATCAATTTGACAGCTTTTAATATCTGTAACGGATTATGTGGTAACTGCTTAGCGAAAATCACTTTATCACCCTTTACATAAGGATATAAAGCCTTGGCATTTCCTTCAAGCTCTCCGTTCTTTCTAACACTGATAAACAATGTTCTGTTTATCACTTCCTTTGTCTTGTATCTTTCTATTGCAAACTTAATTACATTGTTAACAAAAGTTTTCTCTTTAAAATTAGAAATGTCCTGTAACTTAACTAATGCTTCTCCCGGATTCATTGCTAAATCCTCACTATTTAAGTCAACCTGTGCATCTTCAAAATATTTTTTTATATATTCTGTACTTCCGTCATGTTCAATGAAAGAAATAAATTCTCTTTCTTTTCCATCAAAATGAACTATGCCATCATTAAAGAATGTATAGCAACCCTTTTTATAGAAATCTTCAATATGTTCCTTTATTCCTTTTTTATCCGTTATTATTTCACGGACAAAATACACATCAAAGAACTTGTTTGCCAATGTATAATCCATGCAAAGATTATCATTATATCCAACTTCATTCATAACTGATTCCTGAGCTATTCTGTTTAAATAAACAGGCTGTGGCTCATTAAAATTAGTATGATAAATAAGTTCTATTAAAAAGTCCTTATGAGTCTTTATAAATCTCTTAAACACATATTTGAATGTGTTATTTGAATATAAAATCTTACTATCACAAAAAGTTATATATCTGGTCTTAGTTGTCTCAAGTGCTTTTCTAAACAACTCTTCTTCAGACTGCGCCTCTATGAAAATCATATTTTTCTGGAAGCAGTCATTGTCCTCAACTATTTTCTTCATACTTTCAGGTAAAACAATATTTACCCCAACAAGATTCTGGTTAGCCAGACTGTCTAAGCACTTAATAAACTGTTCTTCATCATTTTCTTTGCCATATAATACTGCTGTAAAATGTGCATTTTCCTTCATTTCTTCCTCATCTGTAATAATATTATATAAAGAAATATCAGGGTTTTCGTCGGCTACCAAAGATGCATTCTGTAAATCTAAGATTTCTATTTTTTCTAAGATTTCGTCTTTAATTTTTTCAATTGTGCTTTTTTTCAAAGACCAGAATTTTGAATAAAACTGCTTAATGAGAATATTTAACTCTTTATAAATAATTCTATTTAAATACTCTGTTAATTCCTTATCTTCTGCTCTTACCTGATTAATAGATTTGTATTTAGGAAAATCCCTTAATATGCTATCTCTTGCAGCCTGCAGAATAAGTCTGTGAGCTTCAATATAATCTTCCACCTTAGAATCTGATATATTCTGTGTTGCCGCATTAGTGTCACCAATCATTCTTCTGTAATGGGTAACTACCATTTCCAATCCGGTGATTTTAGTGACATGATAAACATAATTCATTGAAAAAACGCCGTCTTCAGAATAAGATATTGGTGGCAATCTTAAATTATATTTTTCTATTATATCTCTTCTAAACAATTTGTTTGTTAAAGAGAATGTTTTTAAAATGTCTGTATCATATTTATCTATTTTTTCTAATTCAAGTAAGCTGTTCAACTCTTTTACTTCTGTAGTCTTATACTGGTCAAACATATCATATCCGGCAATTACCAACTCTGCCTTATTATTTTCAGCAGCCTCATACATCTTCTCTAAGGCTTCCAATTCTAATATATCATCAGCATCATAGAAATAAACATACTTACCCTGTGCCACGTTTAATCCATCATTTCTTGCAGCTGACACCCCGCCGTTTTCTTTACTTATTACTGTAAAATTAGGATATTCTTTCTCATATTCCTTTAATATATCCAGTGTTCCATCTTTAGAGCCATCATTTATTGTAATGATTTCATAGTCATCCAATGTCTGATTAACTACACTCTGCAACGTTTCTACCAAATATTTTTCTGCATTATAAGCTGCAATAATTACTGAAACTTTCATTTATTTTCCCCTTCATTATTTTGCTTTTTTTAATATTTATGTTCCACCACTTTAATCTTTAGGTCCTGTGAAATATTGTAAAATAACTTATATCTGTATTCCCATATTTCCTCACTAGGTGATGGTGCGTGAAGATATCCCTCATAAGGAAGTCTCTGAATAGTAACTTCTGATTTTCCTTCACTTTCCGCTTTTCTTACTTTATCAAGTCTTGCTCTATCAGCTTTATAAATCGGTGCATATACTGCAAACTGCATTCCCATAACAATTACAAGGGCTGCAATTTCCATTTTTGTCAGGATACCATATATATCCTCATTTATATTAACCAGATTACATACTTCTGCAATAAACCATATTGTTAAAACGAATGTTGCAAAGAAACATCTTGGTCCAATTGGTGTAACCATAAGTAATGGTCCTGACACACACGCTATGCATCCCAATATAAAAGACAATCTGTACTTTACATATTTATCCTTAAAAAGGCTTAAAACAAGTACAAGTAATGAAATCCAGAAAATAACATTAAATACGCCGTCAAGATACTTTCCATATTTCCAATTGTAAATCCATTCTGTATCAACTCTTGTTACAATTCCATATACCAATGTTCCCATAACCAATGTTAACGAAATACATGAAACAATCTTTGCCATGTTACTTTCCAGCTTGTCATGGTATTGAATAAAAGCTATTAATACAACAATTGCCATTACAACACACAAAACAATATTATCAAACATCATTTCTTTTCCAATTACATCAAAGTAATTAGTTATAATTCTCTCCAATGTTCCGCCTTTACTTGCTCCGACAGTTCTGTAACCATCGCTTCCGCTTCCAATAGATGAGTAAACAGAATTAGAAAACATTGTTGCTGTTCCTGCAATTGTTCCCACGAAATATGCCACGTGAGACAATTCTATTTTTCTGTTTTTTATAATATTAAATGCAATAATATATACTGCCATTATAACTGCAAGTATTGTTACGTGTTCTACAATAAGTGTTGTCAAAAATCCTAATATAAGCATTGGAATTGCCCATACATTAGAATGCTTCTTTCCATCTTCTATGAATAAATTTCTTACAAACAATCCGTACAAAAGAATAAGAACAATGGATGTAGTATAATTTGAAAATCCGGCTGTCCAAACAATACTCTGTCTTATAACTGCCTTAGGTGCAGTAAAAATAAGTATTGTAACCAAAGTAGCCATCTGCCACTTACCTTCATTTGTTTTTGTAATCATCCAGACAATTAATGTAATACATGCTGACATTACAATTGTCTTTAAAATATTTGATCTTGTAAGTGCAAGTACAATTAAATTGCCGAAATAACGTCCGCTATAATTATCGAACCATGTGTTTAATCTTTCTATTCCTATGCTGCTTCCCCATGCCCAGTCATCACCTGTGTATGGATACAAAAAGCATAATGCACATAGTACAACAAAAAGTAGTCCCCATTGCCATTTTTTAACTTTGTTCATCCTCCCAAAATCATACATTTAAATATGTATGTTTCCTTTCTGTATTTTTCTATTTTCTTCCTGTGTTACATTTACACATTACTTTTAAGTTTACCATAAAAATATACAAACTTCAATTAATGCCCATTACCATAAATCTTG
>ENA-OWPP01002888-OWPP01002888.1-human-gut-metagenome-genome-assembly--contig:-NODE-2888-length-10978-cov-2.660350_pt1 | contig 10978 bp, 5 predicted proteins | sample MGYA00248265_ERZ651848 | MGnify/ENA primary metagenome ERZ651848 (study PRJEB26924, sample SAMEA4378233) | human gut metagenome | biome: human gut; feature: human-associated habitat; material: faeces... | reverse complement strand
TCGGCGGCCAACAATCTGCTTACGGCTATCGAAGGCCGGGAAGTCAAGTTTTTCTGATCCGAATGGGCGGATGAATTAAAAAATAGCGGCACCAAGAAGTGCCGCTATTTTTCTTGGGAAAGGTTGGGGAAATTACCGCATCGGTACCTCGATCAGAAGCAGGCTGGCTTTCCCGTCCGTATGGAGGGTGATGTCGTTCTGCTCCCAAATGCCCATGCCGTCCCGGGAGGCCAGCTTTTCGTTCTCGACCGTTATGTCGCCTTCGAGGACGAAGACGTAAAGACCGTTCCCTTCCCGGCGCATGGCGTATTCATAGGTATCTTTCTCCAGGTTCAGGGTGTGGAACCAGGCCGACTGATGAATCCAGGCCGTATGCTCGGAACCATTGCCTTCGGGAGCCACGATCGTGCGTAGCTCATTGGTGCGTGCCGGAGCGAGCGTGATCTCCTCGTAACGGGTCGGCAGCCCGTGTCGATCCGGGAAGATCCATATCTGGAGGAATTTGACAGGACGGTTGGGGCTGTTGTTGAATTCGCTGTGAATGATTCCCGTTCCGGCCGTCATCACTTGGATTTCCCCGGTGCGCAGCACCGAAGTATGCCCCATGCTGTCCTGATGTCGTAGTTCGCCCTCGAGCGGGGTGGAGACGATCTCCATGTTGTCGTGCGGGTGCGAGCCGAAACCTTCCCCGCCCGCCACCGTGTCGTCGTTCAGCACGCGCAGCGCACCGAAATGAATCCGTTGCGGGTTGTAGTAATCCGCAAAGCTGAATGTGTGGAACGTCTGTAACCAGCCGTGGTCGAAGTAACCGCGCGTGGCGGCCCGATGAATGACTTTTTCCATAATGCCTTTCGTTTTGTCCGCGTCCGGTGCAAAAGCCGTTCCGATTCGGTCGGGAGCGGGTGTCCCGGTTCCGGTTGAGAAAGGTACTGTTTTTTCTTGAAAATACGGCGGCTTCGGGTACGAATCTTTTTCGGCACGCTTCGCCGGTCAGGCTAAGGCCGGTTTCGGAAACACGGACGGACTGCCTGAAAAAGGCAGTCCGTCCGTTTGTGCGGGAGGGGTGCGGTCAGTATTTTTCCGCCTCCGTGAAGTCGTTGTCCGCAGTGAAGGTATCCTGCGTGTAGACATGACCGAAGCTGTCGGTCGCACGCACCTCGATGGCAGTGGCGGCTGCATCTTTCAGTTTGTACTGATACTGGTGATAGCAGGGGCTCGTACCGCTTTCGGTGGGGTGGTGTTCGACGCCGATGTGGTATCCCCGAATCCAGCGGTCGCCGTAGTTTTGCTCGATCGGACTCATGTCGCTCCACGTTTTGCCGCCGTCCTCGGAGAGCTCCACTTTCCACGTCGTGCCGTCCATGCCGGCGGCGAAGACGTTGGCCACGACGACGTCCGCCCCCAGATCGTATTTGTAGGTGGCGTAAGGCCCCGCGAAGACGGCGTCGCCGTGATAGAGGCGTATCTGATGATCGTCGGGACGCTGCGAGGCCTTGAAATAGGTGTCGACGATCTTCGTTCCGTCGATCTCGTAGACCATGAAGCCGTTGGGCGTGCCGTCGCCGCCGCAGTTCGAGCGCCAGAAATAGCCGCACGTACCGCCGTGGATACGTTCGAAGAGGTTATGCGAGCGCATGTGATAGGGCTGGAAATAGTGCGTGTGGGCGCACATCAGCGTAGGGTTCTGGTATTTGGAAATCAGGTCGAGCACCTTCTGGCGGTTGCGGTAGTTCGTGTCGCGCAGCGGGATGTGGTAGTAGAGCACGATCATCTTGCTCGTGGGGACGAAGGACAGATCCTTTTCGAGCCACGCCACCTGCTCGTCGGTGAAGCCGCCGGTGTAGTCCTGACCCGAGAAGAGGCAGTTGTCCATCGCGACGAAATGCACTTCGCCGCGGTTGAACGAGTACCACCGCGGGCCGAGCACGTCGCGATAGGTGTCGCCCGTGTAGTCGACCGAGCTCTTGTCGTGGTTGCCGATGGTGGTGAAGAAGGGGACGCCCGTCTCGCCCAGCGCACGCTTCATCGAGGTGAAGGTCTGTGCGTCGCCCTTGCCCAGGATGTCTCCCAGCGCGATGCCGACGGTCGGGATCGTGTAGTCGGCCTTGATCTTCTTGACATCGGGCACGGTCTCCGTGCGGAAACGCTTGATGTGCTCGTCGTTGTCGGGCTGGGGATCGCCCAGTCCGAAGAGCAGGAAGCGGGTGTCGCTCTGGGAGAGTTTCGTCAGCGTGAAGTCGGCGCGGTAGGGCTTCGTGCTGCTGCCCGTCAGCGAGTTCGCCGCCTGGTAGGTTCCCTGGTAGGAGCCGTAATTCGCCTGCGTGGGAATTTCATAACCCGACGGGGCGGAGATGAAGACGTACTTGGCGTTGGCGCTGCGCACGATCTGGTAGACGCCTTTCGCATCGGTGGCGACGACGCTGTAACCGTCGCTGACGACGACGCCTTCGAGGGGATTGCCTTCGCTGTCGCTCACCAGCCCGTAGAGGGTGATGCCCTCGTCGGGCTTGATCTCGGGTTTCTCCTCTTCCGTGCCGTCCTGGCCGTTATTGCCTCCGCCGGGCAGTTGGGGGACGACCGGATCGTCTCCGCCGCAGGCGATCGTCGTTGCGGCCAATGCTGCGAACATCGTGCGGCGCAGCAGATTGAAGATCGGATTCATTTTCATAGCAGTTGCATTTTAATTTCAGACCAGATGTCTGCCGGACATCTGGTCTGAGGATTGTCTACCAATTCGGATTCTGTTGGATGTTAGCTCGTTGCAGCTCTTCGGTCGGGATCGGGAAGAGATAGTGCTTTTCGAGGAACACGCGGTCTTCCTTCCAGAAGCGTTCCATGCGGTATTTCTTGCCTCCTACCGAGATCTTGCCGTCGGGGTCTTCCACGGGCCTCATGCCGCAGATGCGGTGCTGCGTCTTGGGATAGGCGCCGTACTTGGCGAAGTACTGCTGGGCCTTCTCGTCGTTGCTGCCGGGCAATGCGTTCCATTGCGACTCTTTGGCCAACTCGGTCGGACTGGTCGGTTCGAGGTAGAAGCGCGTGGAGAAGAAACGGCTCTTTTCGTGGTAGAGTTCGACGCGGCGTTCGCGCAGGATGTAGTCGAGCAGCAACTCCTTGTTGGTCTTCGCGGCGGGCGGAATGGGAGCCATGAACGAGCGTGCGCGCAGGTCGTTCATCATGTTGTAGACTTCGTCCGTCGCGCCCTTCGAACGGGTGACGGCCTCGGCGTAGACGAGGTAGATCGTCGCCAGACGGATCAGCGGAGCGTCCATGTTCCAGTCGCCCGACATGCCCTTGGTGTAGTAGCCGTCGAAGAATTTGTGGGTGAAGTAGCCCGTCGTCGTCGAGTTTGCGGCGTTGATCTCATCCGAACCCGTCGCGGTGTTGATCCACTTGCCCTTGAACATCGCGCCGTGGTAGGTGATGTCGCGGTAGAAGCGCGGGTCGCGGTTCTCGTAGGGGTTGGCGTCGTCGTAGGCCTTGGCCATATCCTCCTCGGAGATCAGGCCGCCGTAGAGCGCCTTGTGGTTCTCTTTGAGGGCGTAGATCGGATAGCCGTAGCCGTCGGGGCCGATTACCTCGTATTCGTCGACATGCTCCTGTACGGGAACTTCGCGTGCCTGTCCCTGCGACGAGGGGGGATACATGTCGTTGTGATAACCGACGGTCTTGGCTTGAAGGAAGAACCAGATCCATTCGCATTTCTTGGCGTCGAGCGAACGGGCGGTTCCGCTGAACAACTCCCACAGACGGGTGTAGACCTTGCCGTTGCTTTCGTCTACGTTGCCGAAGTTCGTCGTGTTGCTCTTATCTGCTCCCTGGTAGAGCGAATAGCGTTTTTCGCCGGTGTTGGTCGTGAAATCGATGACGGCCTTCGCTGCCGCCGCAGCGGCGTCCCAGCGGGCGGGATCGTAACGCTGGTACTCGGAGGCGTAGTTGCGGTTATCGCCTTTGAGCGTCGAGCCGTTGTAGAGCGGCGTGGCGGCGATCCAACGCGCCATGGCTTTCAATGCCAGGCAGGTGCCCTTCTCCACACGGCCGAACTGCTCGGCCAGATAGCGCTCCGGAACGCGCGAAAAGGCGTTGTCGCAGTCGTTGCATATCTTTTCGACGATCGAGTGGACGTTCTCGCGCTCGAATTTCGGCAGGTTGTTGGGATCGACCGTGTAGTCCACGTAGGGGCATTCGCCGTAGCTCTTCAACACGCAGTAGTGCAGGTAGGCGCGCAGGAAATAGACCTCGCCGATACGCTGCGACAGCGTTCCGGGGTGTACCTGCGAGTCGGGCGTGTTGTATTTCTCGATACCTTCGAGAATGACGTTTGCACAGCGGATGTCCTGATAGAGCGCAGGCCAGAAAGTGTGGCAGGCTCCGGCGTCGGTCGTGGCGTTGCATTTCGAGTAGAGTTCCGCACCGGGTTCCCAGTCGCCTTCGTTGAACTTGTTCGACCAGCCGTTCTCGGCCGACGAACCTTCGCACTCGTCGGCGAGCGCCGAGTCGCTGAAATAGCGGATATGCACCAGCGGCTGGTCGGCGGCGCGCACGTAGAAATAGAGACGGTTGATAAGTTGTTCCGTTTCGTTGAAACGGGTGAAAACATCCTCTTCCGTCTTGTCGCCCTGCGGCGTCTTGTCGAGGTAGTCCTCGCAGCCGAACAGCGACAGGGCCGAACAGCAGAGGAGCAGGTATTTCAATATGTTTTTCATAGTCGATTCGAATGTTTTGGAATGGTTAGAATGTCATGTTGATGCCGAGGTTCACGACGCGCTGCACGGGGAACCAGCTTCCGTCGCCGTTCTTGATTTCGGGGTCCATGTCGACGTCGCCCAGGCGGTCGAACGTCAGGAGGTTCTGTCCCTGTGCATAGATGCGGACGCTTTGGATGCCGGCCTTCGACGTCCAGGCCTTGGGCAGCGTATAGCCGATCTCGACGTTTTTCAGACGGATGTACGAAGCGTCGTAGAGGAACAGGCTCGAATACTGCTGTTTGTTGTTGTTGTGGATGCCGTAGTGCAGGGCGGGATAGGTCGCCGTGGCGGCCGTTTCGGGCGTCCAGCGGTTGAGGTGCATCTTACGCACCTTGCCCGTGCGCGACTGGTCGTAGAGCGGGAAGTCCCATACGGCCGGGCCGCTCAACTGCACCGAACAGAGCGCCGAGCCCTGCCACAGCATACTGAAATCGAATCCCTTGTACGACAACCCGACCGGAATACCGTACTGGATTTCGGGAGTACGGGGGTTGCCGACGGCCGCACGGTCGTAGTTGTTGACCACGCCGTCGCCGTTCATGTCTTTGTAGACTACATCGCCCGGTTGTACGGGGCCCCAGATAGCGAACCCGCTGCCGCCGTTCATGGCGTTCAGGCGATCGGCTTCGTCCTGGTCGGCGACGAAGTGATCGAAGATGTAGCAGAAATTCTCCCCCACGCGGCGGCCGGTCTGGTAGCGCCACGGGCAGTCGCGACCGTTGTTGTCGATGTAGCTGATCTCGTTGCAGAATTTCACCTTGTTGCGGGCGAAGGTGAAGTTCGGGCGGATCCAGTAGCGGAAATGCTGTCCGATGCGGCCGTCCCAGCCGAGCTGGAACTCGATACCGCGGTTGTCCACGATACCCGAGTTGACGATCGGGGCGGTCTGTCCCACGATATAGGGGAAGCCGAGTTTATCGTCGGTATTGAGCGAGGTGAGGATGTCGTAGCGGTGCTCTTTGAAGACGTCGACCGAGAGGGTCAGCCGCTGGTGGAAGAACTCGGCGTCGATACCGAAGTTGAACTTGCGTGCCTTCTCCCATGTCAGCGACGGGTTGGCGAAGATGCCTTCGATGAGGGTGGTTCCGAATGCTTTCTTGTCTTCGCCGAAGTAGATGTTCATGTTGCTGCCCGACGTGTAGTATTGCAGGTAGGCGAAGCGGGTGCTCCCCATCTGGTCGTTACCTACCAGACCGTACGATGCACGCAGTTTGAGGTGGTCGATCCAACGCACGTTCTTCATGAATTCCTCCTGCGAGACGACCCAGCCGATCGAACCTGCGGGGAATACGCCGAAACGGTGTCCGCGTGCGAAGTTCTCCGAACCGTTGTAGCCGATGTTGAATTCGAAGAGGTATTTGTTCTTGTAGTCGTAGGTCGCACGTCCCGAAAAACCCATGTAACGATAGGGAACCTCCTTGCCGACGATCTTGTTCTGCATGTAGTAGAGTACCATCGCCGTCACGTTGTGGTCGCCGAACTTGCGGGCGTAGTCGAGTCGGGCCTGGAAACGCGACGTCCCTTCGGGGTTGGCGTGGCTGAGGCTGTTGCCCTGCGCGTCGTCGGTGGTGCGCTGGTTGGCCGTCACGTAGGAACCGTTCTGAATCCAATAGGCCGAGTTGTTCTTCCACTCGTCGATACTGTACTCCTCGGGCAGCATCCACGTCGAGTAGCCCGGGTAGGTCAGATTACCTGTGCTGTGGGTCGGTACGCTGTTGTTGATCGTGTGCTGGTTGAAGGTGTCGTAGGAGAACTGCGCGGCGATGCTCAGACCTTCGGTGATGAAGTCCAGATCGTGGCTCAGTTTGAACGATCCTTGCAGGTAGCGGCGCGTGCGCTTGCTGAAACCCGAACGGCTCAACTGACCGAGCATGTTGTAGCGGTAGTCGTTGTCGGCGTAGAGCAGGTAGCCTCCGTTCTCCTCGAAATCGCCCTGATTGACTTCGTTGCCGTTGTTGGGCAGTACGATCGGCAGGTAGGGCGGCTGTGTGTTGGCCAGCGAGATGATGTTGGCCGCCGTGGCGCCGGGATAGGTATACTCCGTCACGCGGGCACCCAGATCGACCGAGATTTTCAGCCGTTTGGTGGCGTCGACGTCGACGTTGGCGCGGAAGTTATAGCGCAGGAAATTGTTGGCGTTGTCGGAGTTGGAGTGCTTGTAGTTGCCGCCCTGCTTGTAGTAGCTTCCCAGGATGAAGTAGCGGGCGCGGTCCGTGCCGCCGCGTACCGAGAGGCTGTAATCCTGCAATACCGAGGGCTGGAACGCATAGTCGAAATAATCCCAGTTGTAACCCAGCCCGTCGGAGTTGTCGCCTTTGGCGCGGCGGTAGTTGTCGATCGCCGTCTGCGTGAAGAGCGAAGGCGAGTCGGCCGCGAGCGAGGGGTTGTCGTTGAGCATCGCCTCGTTGTAGAGCGTCGCGTAGTCGGCCGATCCGAGGTAGTCGGGGTAGCGGATCGGTTCGCTGATGCCCACCGAGGCCTTGAAGTCGACGGTCGGTTTCTCGCCCTTGCGGCCGCGCTTGGTCGTCACGACGATCACGCCGTTGGCGCCGCGGATACCGTAGGGTGCCGTCGCCGATGCGTCTTTGAGGATCGTGAAGGTCTCGATCTCGTCGGGAGCCAGATAGCTCATGTCGCGCTCGATACCGTCGACGATCATGATGACGCCCGACTGTCCGTAGGTCGAGATACCGCGGATGTTGAGCTGTGCGGCGTCGTTGCCCGGTTCGCCTCCGGAGAACTGATTCACCAGCAGACCCGGCATACGTCCGGCCAGCGCGTTGTTGATGTTGGCCGTGGGGGACTGTTTGAGGTCTTTGGTCGTGATCGTGGCGATCGAACCGGTGATCGTCTCCTTTTTCTGGACGTTGTAACCCACGACGACGACCTCTTCGAGCGCCTTGCTGTCTTCGAGCAGCGTGATGTCGATCTTCGTGCGGTTGTTCACGTTGATCTCCTGCGGTGCGTAACCGATGTAGGAGACCATTAGCGTCGCGCCGCCGTAGGGGACGTCGATGCTGTAACTGCCGTCGGCGTTCGACACGGTGCCGAAGTTCGTACCCTTGACGATAAGGGTCACGCCGATCATCGGGTCGCCCTTGTCGTCCTTGACGAATCCCTTGACCGTCAGTTTCGACGACTGAGCTTGTGCGGCCGGTGCCGCATCCGCCTTGCCCGGAGAGGCCACGGCGGCCTCTCCCAAGCAAAACAGACACAATATCAGTGTTAAAAAACCGTATTTCTTCATGACTGTATTGTAGTTCTAAATAGGGTTAATAGGTTACTCTCTGGTGGTAATGTTGATCGTCGTTCCGGCCGAATTGCTCTTCGACGCTTCGTCGCAGACGGTCTTCGTGTCCTCCGTACCATTTTCCCAGGTCTTCTGGAAGACGTAGACCTTGTCGATACTCGTCGCACGGTAGACCGTCGCGTCGATGACGCAGTCGCTGGTACAGTTGGTGATCGTGGTGGTGACGTCGTTCTCGATCGCTACGATGCCTGCGACGCACGGACGCCACCGGTCGCCTTCGTTGGGCTTGTGGTTGGGTGCGACAGTGATGTTGCCGTAGTTTTCGCAGTTCTCGAAGACGGCGTCGTTGCCTCCCGATACGGCGATACCGGCGATGTCGCGCTCGACAGCCGCCGTCAGATTACCGCGGTTGACACAGTTGCGCAGCGTGAATGCGCCGTTGACCTTGCCGGCGATGCCGCCGAAATAGTAGACGTCGTAGTCGGCCATCGACGGGCTGCTGATGTGGCCCTTATTTTCGCAGTTCTCGATCACGGCCGGTGTGTCGATCTTCTCGGCGATACCGATGATACCGCCCAGCGATGCCGTCGAAGCGGCCAGGTCGCCTTCGTTGCGGCAGTCGCTCATCGAGAGGGTTCGTTGGAAGTCGATGGCATCGTCGTTTGCGCCTACACAGCCGATGATGCCGCCCGTACGGCGATAATTCGTGCCTTTGGCCGTGCCGAAGGTGATGTCGCCTTTGTTTATGCAGCGGACGAAGGTGCCGTAACCGTTGCCCAAAATGCCGCCCAGTGAGTGGTATTGGTGGCCGGGATCGGCGAATGTGACGGAGAAATTGCCCTCGTTGGTGCAGTCGGTGAAATTCCAGAATGCTTTTTCGGCCGAGCCGACCAGACCGCCGAACATACCGCTGTCGGGTTTGTTCGAGAAGTTGAATTCGAATTTGCCGCTGTTCGAGCAATTGGTCAGCGAACCCTTCGTGTTGATGAGTGCGCCGCCGACGATACCGCCGATAAACATCGTACGGCCCGAACCCGGGATGTTGAACATACCGGCAACCCGGTTCAGCGGCAGGTTTAAGGCATACGACAAATTCCACATGACCTGACCGACCAGTCCGCCGAGGTAACCCGAAGTGGAGTTGGTCTTGTCGGCCGAGTAGGTGACGGTCGCCGTGTTGGTGACACCGGTCAATGCGGCGCCGTTGTTGTAGATGGCGAGGGTTCCTGCTACGCCGGGATTGGGCTGTGTAACCGTCATGCTGCCGGCCAGTGTCAGATTCTTCACTGCGGCCGTTGCATCGAGCGTGTGGAACAGGCCCAGCTCCTTGGCGTCGCCGTCGTTGAGGCTGACCGTGAGGGTATGTCCCTTGCCGTCGAAGGTGCCGGTGAACGGATTTTCGGCCTGCCCGACGAAGCAGGTCTGGGAGAATGCGCTCAGGTCGACGTCCTGCAACAGGATCACCGTGCCCTCCTGCATGAACTCGTCGAGCGGCGCGGCCTCCGTGACGGCTTTGCCGAAGGCCACGAAATCGTCGCCCGTGGCGATGCCTTTCAGCGAGAGCTGCGTTTCGAACGATTCGGTCAGCTCCTCGGCCGAAACCGCATCCAGCGTGACCGTGCCGGCGGGGATTCCGACCCCTTCGGCAGGTGCGGTGACTTTGAGCATCGATGCGGCGATATCCAGTTCGACCGTCCAGCCTTCGGGGGCCGTGATGTCGCACTTGTCTACATACTGCATCGTGCAGGGGATGTCGCGCTGTTCGCCGAAGACGAAGCGGTCGATCGGCTCTGCGAACTGGATGACGGGCATCTTGGTCGAAAGCTCGACGCTGATCGACGACGATTCGCCGGCCGTGCCGCGGACGCTCAGCGGCGTCACCTTGACCGCACCGGTCAGCGTCGGATTCTGACTGTCGGGCATCGGCGCCGTGACGGTCAACTGGCTGTTTTCGAGGTCGGTTTCCGTAGTCCAGCCCTCGGGAGCTTCGACTTCGAGCGAAGAGGTGTTTTCGCACGAGAAGGGGAAGACGAGGCTCTTGCCGTAGGAGAAGATGTGGTTTTTGGTCGTCGCGTCGCCGTCGAAGGTCAGCGAAATACTCTCTTCGAGGGCGGCTACGCTGAGCGTGTAGCTCATCGTGCGTCCGGCCTGCGAGGTGATCGCGATCGTGATGTCGCCGCCGGCTTCGGCTTCCAGATCCGAGGCGACGGGAGCCGTCACCGTGCAGCTCCGCGAGCTGGGGATGACGCTGCATTTCCACCCTGCGGGAGCCGTGACCTCCGTGTAGGTCACGAATGCGCTTTTCAGCGTGTAGGCGGTCGTCGCGCCGAACTTCATGCTTTGGAGACCTTCGATGAGGGTGCCCTCCGTGTCGTAGAGTTCGAATTGGATCGCTCCGTCTTCCGCGTCCACGTCGTCGATGCCGCACGATACGACGCACAGCGTCGCGGCGGCAAGGAGCGTGTTCAGAAGAAAAAGAAGAGATTTTCTCATAGATGAAAGTTTTAGATTAGAGTTAGAATTGTAGAAATGATCGCACATTGCGAGTCGGTCGCAATGCGGAAATGGTTCAGGTCGGTGTATATATAAGGAATCATTCGGAGAATGAAGGTTGGTTGCGGAAGTATCGCGTGCGGATGCCCTTTTCCATTGGAAATAAGGGCGAAACGAAGTCCGATTCAGGTAGATCAAAAGTAGACCTTTGACCGATACGAACCAATGGCGTCAAAAGAAAATATAAATCCGATTTTGCTGTAATATATTCGTAATCAGATAGATATTTCGATTCGTCCGGTTCGATTATATGAATTGCGTATGAATCGGAACAGGCCGCGAACCGTCGGATCGGTTACCGGATTTCCAGTATTCGCTTTTCGAACTCCTGCGGAGGGATCGTCGCGGCGTTTCGCAGCCGGTTGCGGTAGGTGTAGACCGTGTTGATCGAGATGTGCAGGAATTGTGCGATCTGCGCATTGTCGGT
>ENA-OWPP01002879-OWPP01002879.1-human-gut-metagenome-genome-assembly--contig:-NODE-2879-length-11012-cov-18.977731_pt1 | contig 11012 bp, 9 predicted proteins | sample MGYA00248265_ERZ651848 | MGnify/ENA primary metagenome ERZ651848 (study PRJEB26924, sample SAMEA4378233) | human gut metagenome | biome: human gut; feature: human-associated habitat; material: faeces... | reverse complement strand
GCAGTAATGTGAGAATCTCCAACTGTCATATTGAATGCGCAGATGACTGTATTGTATTTAAGAATACGGCGGCTGCCATGGAATATGGTCCCTGCGAAAATATTGTAGTGGATAACTGTACCATGATCTCCACCAGTGCCGCTATCAAGTTCGGCACGGAGAGTGAAGCACCTTTCCGGAACATTTCCGTGACCAACTGTAGTATCCAGCGCACCAACCGTGCAATTTCCCTGCAGTTACGTGATAAAGGCTGTATAGAAAATGTGACATTCTCCAATCTGAATATCGATACCCGCCTGTTCTCCAAGGTACATTGGTGGGGCGAGGCAGAACCCATTACCATCACTGCGGTGAAGAGAAATGCACAGACGAATGTGGGATATATCCGGAATGTCCGTTTCCAGAATATCAACTGTGTCGGAGAGAATGGCATCCTGATCTATGGTGACGATTCGAAAAATATCCGGGATATCACATTTGACGGTATTCATGTCCAACTGGAGAAGAAGACGGACTGGCCGAAGAATTGCCATGATCTGCGTCCCAATGAGGGGAATGTGATCCTGGAGGATTCTCTCAGAGTGCTGTATGCCCGCAATGCGGAAAAAAGCTGGAGATCCCGGCGGAGCTGGAGGAATTTTCCTGCCTGTACTGCGGGGCGCGCATGCGCACCGAGGCCCTGCAGGCAAAACCCGTGCAGGCGGAGGCCGTTGAGGAGCTGCTCGCGCAGCTGCCCGGCTGCATCACGCGCTATCCGGACCTGCACCTGCGCATCGGCAAAAAGGACTTTTTCCCGACGTTCGCGCAGTATGAGCAGGACAACACTCCCCTGCTGCTGCAGCTGGACGCCTGCTGCGCCGGGTATCCCGGCGGGGCCGAGGCGCTGGCCGGGCATGCGGCGGCCGTGATGCTGGACGGCCTTGCCGCCCATATGGAGAAGGACCCGCGCTGGGGCAGGCGCACGCGGGACAATGTGTTTTTCGACACGAAGGTCGCGCTGGCCATTTTCTTCACGCCGCTGCTGCGCAAGCTGCAGCTGGAGCTGGCCGAGCCGCTGCGCACGCAGCTGCAGACGCAGTGGCTCGCGCGCTGGCCGAAGCAGCTGTGGAGGCCGGGCGACTATGACACACTCGCGGGCGGGTTCAAGAAGTTCCGCTTCTGCTTCATCACGACGGCGACGTGCGCCGCCGAGGGCAAGCCCGACGACTGCGCGGAGCTGACGGCCTTCCGCGCGTTCCGCGACGGCTGGCTGCGGGAGCGGCCGGACGGCCCCGAGCGCATCGCGGAGTATTATGCCGTCGCACCGTCCATCGTGGCGGGCGTGGAATACTGCGACGATGCTCCGGCGCGCTATGCCGAGATCCGGAGCCGCTGGCTCGGCCCGTGCTATGCGGCGCTGCAGCGCGGCGAGATGGAGCGGTGCTATGACACATACCGGGACATGGTGCAGACGCTGCAGGAACGGTATGGGGTGCAGTGATCGGATGATATGGTAGGGGAGGGGACAGCCGGGCCCGGCGCATCGGCGGCGATCAGGACAGGCTGTCGATAAAACGGTGAAAGCCAAAGGTTTGTCATTGCGAGGAGGCCAACGGCCGACGTGGCGCCCTGAGCGCGCAGCGCGAGGAAGTGCCCTTGGGGTGCAATCTCGCAGGGCCGGGGTGGATAACAGGGCACTCCCGGCGAAAACATAACTGCCTTCCCGAGATTGCCACGGCCCCTTTGGGGCCTCGCAATGACAATTCGGGGGCGTTTGCCATTTTGACGGCGGCCTATACGGGTCGGAAGTGCGTCGCCGGGAGGGGACAGCCCGGCCCCTACATCGCGTGACCGAAGGCCCGTGAATGATTCATTCTTCATTTTTCAGTCTTCAGTATTCATTCATTTCTGCATGCCGCCCCCTGCAAGGCACCTCATCGCCCCAACATTTGTGTGCAAAAAGCCGCTGCGGCAGAACCGCAGCGGCTCGTTCTGTTTTCTTACGCCTCGCCGGGGCGGGGGAAGGTGACGGTGACGGTCGTACCCGTGCCGAGGGTGCTCTCCAGCGCGACGCGGGCGTGGTGATAGGCCGCAGCATGCTTCACAATGGACAGGCCGAGGCCCGTGCCGCCGATGGCGCGCGAATGGCTCTTATCCACGCGGTAGAAGCGCTCGAACACGCGGTCCTGCTCCGCCGCCGGGATTCCGATGCCGGTATCCGCCACGCGGAGGACCGGCTGGCCGTTCTCCTCCGCCGTGCTGACGGTCACGCTGCCGCCCTTGCGGTTATACTTGATGGCATTGTCGCAGAGATTGTAGATCAGCTCGTCCACGATCTGCGCAATGCCGTGCACGCGGCAGGGCTTCAGGTCCGTGCGGAGCGTGACGCCGTGCTGCGCGGCCGCGTCCTGCAGACGGGAGACGACGCTTGCGGCCATGCCGTCGAGGCGCAGGTCCGTCTTTTCGCTGCCCACGCTGCCCTCGTCGAGCTGGGACAGGCGGATGATATCGCCGACCAGAGCGATGAGGCGCTGGGCCTCGGTATAGATGTTCCCGGCAAAATGCTGCACGTCCTGCGGCTTTGCGATGCCGTCGCGGATGAGCTCGGCAAAGCCGGAGATGGACGTCAGCGGCGTGCGCAGCTCGTGGGAGACGTTCGCCGTGAATTCGCGGCGGAGCTGCTCGCGGTCCTCGCGCTCCGTCACGTCCAGCAGCACGAGCACCGCGCCCGCAAGGCGGCCGTCCTCCATAGCCGGGTTGGCCATGAGCTGGTAGATGCGGCCGTCGAGCGTCAGGGTGCGCAGGTCGTGCTCGCCCGACAGAGCGCGCTGCACGGCCTCCCGGAAGTCCTCGCTGCGGTTCACGGCCAGCACGGACTGCTTTTCGACATTTTCGATCTGCAGCAGGCGGCGCGCGCTCGGATTGCAGAACAGCAGGTTCGTCCGGGCGTCGACGATGAGCAGGCCTTCGTTCATGTGCTCCGTGATGGCGGTGAACTCCGTCTGGCGGCGGCGCAGCTCGTCCATCTGCGCGGCGATCTGCCTGTTCTGGGCGGAAATTTTCTCCAGCAGGGGGGAAAGCTCGTCATAGGCCTCCGCCTGCTCCGGATGCTCCAGGTCGAGGGCATTCAGCGGGCGGACGATGCGCTTCGACAGACGATAGGACAGCAGCCACGCCAGCGCAATGGCGACAAGCACGGCCGCAACGGCCGGGCGCAGCATGCGCAGCAGGATGCCGAGCACGGAATCACGCGTTCCGGCCAGCCGGAGCACCGTGCCGTCCTGCAGGCGGCAGGCATAGTAGAACGTCTTCTGGGACAGCGTCGCGGAATAGCGCTCGCTCTCACCCGCGCCGTAGCGCAGGGCATCAGCCACCTCGGTGCGCGCGGCATGGTTCTCCATCTGCGCGGGGGCAGCCTCGTTGTCATAGCGGACGGTGCCGTCGGCGCCGATCCAGGTGATGCGGATCGGTGAGATCTTATCCTGCTCCAGCGAGCGCAGGTAGTCCTCCTCCGCAAGGCCGCCGTTGATGGCATGGGCCATGGAGAGGGCCTCGCTCTTCAGCTCCGAGCGGTACTGCACGGCATAGTCGTTATAAAACACGACGGACAGCAGCGCCACGCTCAGCAGGAGCACGACGAGGGCCACCAGAAAAATGGACCGGAAAATTCGTTTTGTCATACCGCAGTCTCCCGCAGGCGGTAGCCCACGCCGCGGACCGTCTCGATCTGGCCGCCTGCTGCGCCGAGCTTCAGGCGCAGGGAGCGGATATGGACGTCCACGGTGCGGCTCTCGCCGTCAAATTCATAGCCCCAGATGCTGGAAAGCAGCCGGTCACGCGTAAAGACCTGCATTGGGTGCTCGAGCATCAGGTGCAGCAGCTCGTATTCCTTCAGCGTGAGCGTCAGCTCCTCGCCGCAGGCGCGCATGGTGTGCGTGGTGGTGTCGCACTCGATGTCCCCGCAGCGCAGCGTCTCGCGGCGCTCGCGGCCGAACTCCGCCCGGCGCAGCAGAGCGCGCACGCGGGAGATCAGCTCCATCATGCCGAACGGCTTTGTAAGATAATCATCCGCGCCGCCGTCCAGCCCGATGACCTTGTCATATTCGCTGCTGCGCGCAGTGAGCATCATGACGGGCAGGTGCTCCGTGCGCGGGCTGGCGCGCAGCCGGCGCAGGATGGAAAGCCCGTCCTCCTCCGGCAGCATGATGTCCAGGATCAGCAGCTCCGGCAGGGCGCGCTCCATGGCGTCATAAAACTCCGAGGGCGCGGCGAAGCCCGTGGCCTCCAGCCCGGTGCTGCAGAGCGTGTAGACGACAAGCTCGCGAATGGCGCTGTCGTCCTCCAGCAAATAGATCATAAAAGTTCCCCTTACTCTCCGGCATGTGCGCCGGTGATGGAATATTCGACCCACTCTGCCACATTCACGGCATGGTCGCCGATGCGCTCGAGATACTTTGCGATCATCAAAAGATCGAGGCACTCGCCGCTCAGGTCCGGGTGCTCGGTGATCTGACCGACCAGCTCGTTTTTCACGGTGTCGAACAGGCCGTCGACGATGTCGTCCTCCTTCTGGACGGCACGGGCCTTGCCGAGATCCTTGCGGACGAAAGAGTCGACGCTGTCCGTGACCATGCGGCTGGCGGCGCGGGCCATTTCATAGATGTGCGTGCCGGACTTGAGCTGCTCATCCTCGATGTAGCCGGTGATGCCCGCGATGTCCGAGGCCTGGTCGCCGATGCGCTCCAGATCGGAGATCATTTTCAGGGCCGAGGAGATCGTGCGCAGGTCGCGCGCAACGGGCTGCTGCTGCAGCAGGAGCTTCATACACAGGCTCTCGATCTCGCGCTCCTTGTGGTCGATCTCGCGCTCCAGCGCGGCCGCCTTTTCGGCGCTTTGCTTGTCCGTTTCATTTTTCAGCGTGTGCATGGAGGCGGAGATCGCGTCCTCGCACAACGCACCCATTTCAATGAGCTTTCGATTGAGCAGCTCCAGCTGCTCGTCAAACCGGATCCGCATCAGCCAAACCTCCCCGTGATGTAATCTTCGGTGCGACGGTCCTGCGGCATGGAGAAGATCTTCTCCGTCGGGCCGAATTCGACCATATCGCCCAGCAGGAAAAACGCCGTTTTGTCCGAGATGCGGGCGGCCTGCTGCATATTGTGCGTGACCATAACAATAGTATAATCCTTTTTCAGCTCCATGGCAAGCTCTTCGATGCGCGAAGTGGAGATCGGGTCGAGAGCGCTCGTCGGCTCGTCCATCAGCAGGACCTCCGGCTCGACCGCAAGAGCGCGCGCGATGCACAGGCGCTGCTGCTGGCCGCCGGACATGCCGAGGGCGCTCTTTTTCAGGCGGTCCTTGACCTCGTCCCAGATGGCGGCGCCGCGCAGCGATTTTTCGACGATCTCGTCGAGCTTCACACGGGAGCGGATGCCGTGGGTGCGCGGGCCATAGGCCACGTTGTCATAAATGCTCATGGGGAAGGGATTCGGCTTCTGGAAGACCATGCCGACGCGCTTGCGCAGCAGGTTCACGTCCATTTTGCGGGAGAAAATATCCTCGCCGTCCAGCGTGACGGTGCCCTCGATGCGGCAGCCCTCCACGAGGTCGTTCATGCGGTTGAGGGACTTTAGCAGCGTCGACTTGCCGCAGCCGGACGGGCCGATGAAGGCCGTGATCTCATTGGCGGGCAGGCGGAGGTTGATGTCCTTCAGCGCCTGAAAGCTGCCGTACCAGAGATTGAGGTGCTCGATTACGATCTTATCCTGTTCCATATGGGAACTCCTTCCTGTTTCGGTCACTGCGTGCGCCGGGCAATGCGCTTTGCCGCGGCGCCGGACAGCGCGTTGATGCCGATGACCATGACCAGCAGCACGACGGCCGTGGCATAGGCCTCGCTGCGGTGCAGGCCCTCGTTGAGCAGGCAGTACATGTGCACTGCCAGCGTGCGGCCGGATTCCATGACACCGCCCGCGACGCCGCTGAACGTACCGGCCGTAAAGATGAGGGCGGCCGTCTCGCCGACGATGCGGCCGATGGCCAGAATGATGCCGGAGAAGATGCCGGGCACGGCGGACGGCAGCACGATGCGGAACACCGTGCGCAGCTTGCCCGCGCCGAGGCCGAAGCTGCCCTCGCGGAACGAATCGGGCACGGCCTTCAGGGCCTCCTCCGTCGTGCGGAGGATGGTCGGCAGGACCATGATGGCCAGCGTGAGCGCTCCTGCCAGCATGGATTTGTCCATGTTCAGGGCGATGACGAACATCAGGTAGCCGAACAGGCCGTAGACGATGGATGGGATGCCCGAGAGGGTCTCTGCCGTAAGGCGGACGACCTTGACGAGCTTATTGCCGCGCTTGGCATACTCCACGAGGTAGATGGCAGCGCCGATGCCGAACGGGACGGACAGCAGCAGCGACAGCACGACCATGAGGAGCGTATTGATGATAGCGGGCGTCATGGAGCAGTTGTCCGACGTATAATGCCAGGCAAACAGGCCCGGCTTCAGGTTCGGCACGCCCATGATGAGGATATAGGCCAGCAGCGCGGCGAGAATGGCGAAGGTGATCACGGCAGAGGCCGTGACGGCGATGCGCTGGACAAGCGACATCGGATGGCGGCGGTAGGACGCGCGGCTCGTGCGCCCGGCGCTCGGTTTCGAACGTTCCGTTTTTTTCATGTTGCGTCAGCCTTTCGTTTCACGGCGGAGAAGCACAGGTTGATGAGCAGGATGAACACGAACAGCACCACGCCGCAGGCGATGAGGGCCTCGCGGTGCAGGTCCGTGGCATAGCCCATCTCCAGCACGATATTGGCCGTCAGGGTGCGCACGCCGCTGAGCAGGCTCTTGGGCAGGATGGGCTGGTTGCCCGCGATCATCACGACGGCCATGGTCTCGCCGATGGCGCGGCCGACGCCGAGGATGATGCCCGCGAGGATGCCGGAGCGCGCGGCGGGGAACACGGCGGAGAACACGCTGCGCTCATGCGTTGCGCCCAGCGCGAGCGAGCCCTCGTAATAGCTCTCCGGCACGGCGCGCAGCGACGATTCCGAAACGCTGATGATGGTCGGCAGGATCATGATGCCGAGCATGATGGAGGCCGTGACGATGCTCTTGCCGCTGCCGAACATGGCCTGCAGGGCCGGGACGAGCACGACAAGGCCGAAGAAGCCATAGACGATGGACGGGATGCCGGCCAGCAGATCGACGGCGGGCTTCAGCACAGCATACAGGCGCTTCGGGCAGAAGCGCGCCAGAAACAGCGCGCACAGCAGCCCCAGCGGGACGCCGATGAGGATCGCGCCGCCCGTGACGAGGATGCTGGCGATGATCATGGGGAAGATGCCGTAGAGCTCCTGATTCGGCGCCCAGGTCATGCCGAACAGGAATTTGCCGAGGCCGATCTTATGCATGGTGGGGATGCCGTTGGCAAACAGGAAAATGCAGATGAGCGCCACGGCAAGGATGGAGATGCAGGCCGTCAGCAGGAAGACGACCTTCATGGTCCCTTCCCGAATGGCGTGGAGATTGTGTTTCATAGTTCCTCCTGAAAGAAGACAGGATCGTGGGAAAGTGGAAAATGCAGGGCTCTCAGATTTGTCATTGCGGGGAGGCCAACGGGCCGACGCGGCAATTGCTTGCAGTTGGCACAGAGTACCGTCAAAATGGTGCACACCGATTGCGTCTGTAGCGGCGCTCCCTGAGCGCCTATGGCAGCTGCAGGTATTGCAGCAGTGATTCGGCGGCGCGAGGCTATCAGAATTGTCATTGCGAGGGCGCTTTGCGCCCGTGGCAATCTCGGGAAGGCAGTTACGTTTTCGCCGATGGCTTCCCAGTTGTCCGGCCGTGTTCTGCGAGATTGCCACGTCGCTTCGCTCCTCGCAATGACACGTCAGGAGAGCGCGCGGTGCACCAGTGCACTTGCGCGGTTGAATTACCCTCCGCGAGGTGCTCAGGGAACGCCGCTGCATTTCCCATCGGGGCCATTTCGCGTTTTCTGCGCAAAAAACTACCGGAAGCACAGGCTTCCGGTAGTTTTTCAAACACAATCAATCACAATCAATTATTTACTTCGCGAAGACCTTCTTCAGGCGGGCGAAGCGGGGCAGGCCGTCCTCATAGCCCAGAGCCGTCTGGCCCTCGAGCAGCGGCGTGCAGTAATCGATGAAGGCATCGGTAACATAGGCGTTGTCGCTGGTGATCCACTCGAGCGGGATCTTCTTCTCGGCGTTGGCAACACGGCGCAGGTCGAACAGCTCATAGGAGACGCTGTAGCCGCCGTCGCGCTTGCAGACCATGCCGACCATCTTGCCGGTCTCGCCGCGGAGCGCAGACTCGACGGCGACCTTGCCGCACTGGAAGGCTTCCTCGATATCCGTCGCGGAGGCGCAGTGGGCGGCGCAGCGCTGCAGCAGGGACAGCTCGATGCCGCGGACCTTCGCGCCGGTGGCAGCGGAGACGATGCCGGCCAGACGATGGGCCAGGCCGCCCAGCTGGGCATGGCCGAAGCCGTCGGTCGAGGAGGTCTTGGCCTCGGAGACGAACGCGCCGTCGGAGTAGTGGATGCCCTCGGAGACAGCGACAAGGCACTGGCCCTGGCCCTCATAGACGCGGATGACGTCATCAAGGAAGTCGGCCATGTCAAAATCGACCTCGGGGAGATAGATGAGGTCCGGGCCGTCGCCCTTGGCGGCGGGCAGGACGGTGGCGGCGGTCAGCCAGCCTGCATGGCGGCCCATGCACTCGATGATCGTGATCATGCCCTTGTTGTAAACGCGGCAGTCACGGGCAACTTCCATAACAGAGGTCGCGATATACTTGGCGGCAGAGGCAAAGCCCGGGCAGTGATCCGTGCCGATGAGGTCGTTGTCGATGGTCTTCGGCACGCCGATGACGCGGCACTCATAGCCGACCTTGGCCATATAACGGCTGATCTTGGCGCAGGTGTCCATGGAGTCGTTGCCGCCGATGTAGAAGAAGTAGCGGACGTTGTACTTTTCAAAGATCTCAAGAATGCGCTTATAGTCCTTGTCGTTGTCGGACGGATCGGCGATCTTGTAGCGGCAGGAGCCGAGGGCGGAGGACGGCGTATAGAGCAGGCGCTCAAGCTCTGCGGGATCCTCTTCGTCCATAATCATGAGCCGATCTTCCAGAACGCCGACGATGCCGTGCTCGGCACCATAGACCTTGGTGATGTTCTCATCCTCGAGGGCGGTTTTGATCACGCCGTAGGCACTGGCGTTGATCACGGAAGAGGGACCGCCGGACTGACCGACGATCGCTGCACCGATCAGGGGTTTCTTCGTGGGCATGGGATAACCTCCAAATCAAGATATGATGAAGTCTGTGTGAAAGATTTTTCACCGATTGCTATTATACCATACGAGGCTAGGCTTTGCAAGGAATTCATCACGGCAGTGTGACAATTTTCGCGAATTTTGATGCATTTTTTGCAGCTTGTGCCGAAGTCCCCCAAAGGCAGGTTGACAGTCCCGTGCCTTATGCGTATAATAAAAGTGAATCACTGCGGGCAGAGAACCGCAGAATTGAAGGAGGATCATCCATTATGGCAGGATTTTGCACACGCTGCGGCCGCCCTCTGCCGGAGAGCGGCATCTGCCCCTGCACGCAGCAGCCCCAGCAGCCCCAGCAGCCCCAGCAGCCCCAGTATCAGCAGCCGCAGGCTCCGAAGGAGCCGAGCGCGTTCGGCCTTGCGATCAAGGGCCTTCCCCAGCTGTGGCTGAGCTACTGCAAGGACCCCATCGGCACGACGCGCAAGGCCGTGGAAAAGCACGACTTCCTCAGCGGCATCCTGATGGCCGCCGTGACGTACATCGCCGTGTTCTTTGCCACGCTCGTGTATGCGCTGCGCCTGGACTACCATTTTCCGGCCGTTGCATGGCTCGGCGCGAGCCTGCTCATGCCCGTCGCCGGCTTCGGCCTCACGCTGCTGACCACGCTCGTTCTGACGAAGGTGGCGAAGGTCCCGTCCGATTTTAAGGGAATGCTCGCCTCCTCCGGCCTCGGCATGACGTTCCCCGCAACGCTGGCCGCCGGCTCCATCGTACTGCTGCTCGTGTACCCCGGCCTCATCTCCCTGCTCGGCGTCGCGTCGTTTGCCGTGTGGGCCGTCGTCACCGTCGGCACACTGCTGCAGGTCTACGGGGTAAAGCTGAACCTTGTAACCATTTTGCTGTGCGTTGCGTTCTGCATCGCCGGCTACTATGTTGTGAGCGGCCTGCGCGACTGGTTCCTGCACGCCTGCTATTCCTACGACATCAACGACGTTCTGTCCGGTCTCGGCGATCTGTTCGGCTGACCCAAAAGGTCCGTCAGGCCCTGCAGGGCTTCTGATCAGAGCTTCCCTAAAAAATGCGCTGCTTCGGCGGCGCATTTTTTATTCGATTTGACATACCGTCTTCGTCAAGTTTGCTACAGAGATATTGTAATTTAGAGCGTATTTTGCATTCCTTTTTCATGCAGCATTGGTTAATTTTGTGGAAAACATCCATGATTTTGTAAAATTTTGCAGAGAAAGCTGGTTGGTTTGCACAGAATTTTCTATGCAATCTGCGCATTGACAGGACAGGCCGCCCATCATATAATACGCTTGCAGGAAATAAGTGGTGGAGTCTGTCATAAAGTGTTATGCACTTTATTTATTCCTGCCATGCGCGACACGGCCGAACGGAAGTGGGCATCCGGAACGTTGTGGGAACGCAGCATGCAAAGGGCAGAACTTCCATGCGGAGCTCTGCCCTTTGTCTATCTCACCCGAGATCGTCGGGAGCCGCCTCAACAACGGGGCGGCTTCCGTATTTTTAGGGGCGCTCGGAGAGCGCCATGGAGGCTTGCAGCATGCGCTGCATTGCTTCTGGCACAAGGCCCCCAGATTTGTCATTGCGAGGAGGCCGGAGGCCGACGTGGCAATCTCGCGGCACATGCCGAATAATAGGAAAACCATCGGCGAAATCGCAGCTGCCTTCCCGAGATTGCACCCCAAGGGCACTTCCTCGCGCTTCGCGCTCAGGGC
>ENA-OWPP01002878-OWPP01002878.1-human-gut-metagenome-genome-assembly--contig:-NODE-2878-length-11013-cov-3.042435_pt1 | contig 11013 bp, 7 predicted proteins | sample MGYA00248265_ERZ651848 | MGnify/ENA primary metagenome ERZ651848 (study PRJEB26924, sample SAMEA4378233) | human gut metagenome | biome: human gut; feature: human-associated habitat; material: faeces... | reverse complement strand
TGTAGGGGCTGCCGGTGTTCAGTGCGGTCAGCACAAAGACGGTGGCCACGATGGTGACGGGGACAGTGGCCTCGATGGTGCGGGTGGCAACCAGATAGGCAAAGCCCAGCAGGATCGCCAGCACGCAGACCTCGCCCATCATGCCGCCGTGGAAGCCGAGGAAGATGTCCAGCAGGTTCAGGCTGGTCTTGTCAGCCACGGCCAGCGGCGTGGCGGAGGCGTCCTTGATCGGCTTGACCACGCCCACGATCTTCAGCTGCTCCGCCGAGTCGAAGCGCTCTGCGATGGCGTCCGCGTCGTCGCCGATGTACGTGTAGTCGCCGTTCGCGTCCTTCACGTACTGGTCTGCGGCGGGTATCATGGCCAGCTTCTGCCCCATCGCCGTCGCGTAGTCGATCTTGCCGGTGGGTGTCTTGACCGTCTCGCCGTCGTTGAGCTTGTTCATCATGTCGGTGTAGTCGCTGGCCTTGAGCAGGCCCAGCTCATACAGCGTGGTGAGCGGTACCTTGTTGTCGTCGTCAAGCACGAGCACGACCTGGTCCTTGCCGGTCGGCCATGCGCCCTTGACCACGCGGTAGTTGTCGGTGATGACCTTGCTGATGAGCTGATCGTCCTTCGCCCCCGGCATGATTTCATGGAACGAGTTGGGCGACGCGCTCGTGTCGGTCTTGCCGGTCAGCACCGTCATCTGCATGCTCGTCATGTCGGACATGCTCGACGACTGGCCCATCGAGCTCATCCGCGCAGCGTTCGATGTCGAATCGGACTTGGCACCGATGGTGACGCCGTTCGCGGTGACCAGCGTGCCGTCGGGATCGTGGCTGAACACGGAGAACTTCACGTCGTACGTGTATTGGATGCCGGTTTCGCCGACATATTGGCGAACCTCGCTGTTGGGGTCGTCCAGATACTTCTTGAAATCGGCGAGGTTGTTCTTCGTGATGCTGCTCGTCAGGCTGGAGGTCTGCTTGATGCTGCGGTCGTCCGGGTAGATGCCGTCGTTCTTCGCCGATTTGCCTCCGGTCTCCTTGCCGCCCGCCTGGGCGCCCATGATGCTGGTCATGTCGAAGGTCTGCGAGTCGATGGTGATCGGATAGGCGGTCATCGTGTCGCGCTGGATGCTGTCGATGTACGCGTTAACGCCGGTGGAAACCGACAGGATCAGGGCGATGCCGATGATGCCGATAGACCCGGCAAACGAGGTGAGCAGCGTACGGCCCTTCTTGGTCCTCAGATTGTTGAAGCTCAGCGCGATGGACGTGGCGAGCGACATCGAGGCCTTGCCCAGCCTCTTGTGTACGGGTGCCTCGGACGCGCCCTCCTCGACCTCGTACGGGTCGGAATCGCTGCGGATCACGCCGTCGCGCAGCTGGACGGTTCTGGTGGCGTACTGCTCGGCGAGCTCGGGATTATGTGTGACCATGACCACCAGACGGTCCTTCGCCACCTCCTTGAGCAGGTTCATGATCTGCACGGACGTGTCGGAGTCGAGCGCTCCGGTCGGCTCGTCGGCCAGCACGATGTCCGGGTCGTTGACCAGGGCGCGGGCGATGGCGACGCGCTGCATCTGCCCGCCGGACAGCTGGTTCGGCTTCTTGTTGATGTGGTCGCCCAGCCCGACCTGTTCGAGGGCCTTGCGGGCACGCTCCCGCCGTTCGGTACGGGATACGCCGGAGATCGTCAGCGCGAGCTCCACGTTCGACAGAATCGTCTGGTGCGGAATCAGGTTGTAGCTTTGGAACACGAAGCCGATCGTGTGGTTGCGGTACGAATTCCAGTCACGGTCCTTGTACCGTTTGGTGGAGACCCCGTTGATGATCAGGTCGCCGCTGTCGTACCGGTCCAGGCCGCCGATGATGTTGAGCAGCGTGGTCTTGCCGGAACCCGACGGGCCCAATATCGCCACGAATTCGCTGTCGCGCAGGTTCAGGCTGACGTCATCCAACGCCTTCTGCACAAAATCGCCGGTCTTGTATTGCTTGGAAATCGACTTGATCTGCAGCACGATGCTCCCCTTATTACCCATGGGTGGTTCGTCGTATGTCTCCATGATTTGCGATATGACACCACTGTATCCGACCCGTTCCCCCAGCGCCTCGTGATTCACCGCAAGCATGGGGAATAAAACCGACAACAAACGACTTTGCGTCGCTTTGACATGACGGAACCGTGACGGCCCTCGCGCGTCAAGTGTGTGTATCAAGCATGCTTTGCGTTTTTTTAGCGCCCCCCTCAGCAGTTTTCCCATACAGTCGAAACCATGACAGGACTCACTACATCTGAAGTCGAAGAACGCCGCGCGCGAGGCGAGGGCGAAACCGGGGCGCGAAGCGTCACCAAATCGACAGGCGCGATACTGCGCGAGAACATCTGCACGCTGTTCAACGCACTGAACTTCGCTATAGCGATACTGCTGTTCGCGGTCGGCGCGTACTCCAACATGCTGTTCATCGCGATCATCATCCTCAACATCGTCATCGGCATCGTGCAGGAATTCAAGGCGAAGAAACTCGTCGACGAGCTGACGATCCTCAACCAGCCGCACGCGGTGGTACTGCGCGACGGCAAGGAGACGACCATCGAGGCCGGCGACATCGTCAAGGATGATGTCATGGTGCTGGATTCCGGCAAGCAGATCTGCAACGACGCCGTGGTCATCGACGGCCGTCTGGAAGTCAACGAATCGCTGCTGACCGGCGAAAGCGACTCCATCGACAAGACCGCCGGCAGCGAGCTGTATTCCGGCAGCTCGGTGATTTCCGGCCGCGCGTACGCCCGTGTGACGCACGTCGGCGACGAGAACTACACGAATTCGCTGATCAACGAGGTGCGCCAGGAGAAGCGCGTGCACTCCGAGCTGCTGGATTCGATGCGCAAGGTCACCCGGTTCACCAGCTTCCTGATCATCCCGCTGGGCGTGCTGCTGTTCGTCGAGGCGATGTTCCTGCGGCACTCCGGCACGTACGACGCCGTGGTGTCGTCCGCCGCGGCGCTGCTCGGCATGCTGCCGAAGGGACTGGTGCTGCTGATCTCCGTGTCGCTGGCCACCGGCGTGATCCGCCTCGCGAAGGCCAAGATCCTCGTGCAGAACATCTATTCGCTGGAGACGCTGGCGCATGTGGACGTGCTGTGCCTCGACAAGACCGGCACGCTGACGGACGGCAACATGAGCGTGGACCGGATCGTGCCGCTCGGCGAGCGCGGTGCCGCCGAGGATTCCGACGCGCTGCTGCGCGCCTACCTGGACGCCAGCGAGGACAACAACGTGACCATCGCGGCGCTGCGCGCCCATTTCGGTGCCGACGGCTCCACCGCCGATGCCAGGCAGATCGCGGCACCCGCCGGCGACGGCCGTTTCGCCGCGCAGGCCATCATCCCGTTCTCGTCGAAGCGCAAATGGGGCGCCATCACGATGCGCGCAGCGGCTGGTGCGGCAGACGCGCCTCGCCACGCGCAGGAGGGCGAGTCGGCCGCGGCGGCGACCGGAACCGTGTTCCTGGGCGCCCCGGAGCGCATCCTTGGCGCGAATCTGCCCGATGAGGCGGCCGCGCTGATGGGTCAGGGACTGCGTCTGATCGCCGTCGGATACCTGCCCGGCGCGTGGACGGACGAGGAGCGTCTGCCGGATGCGCTGCAGCCGATGTTCCTGATCGCGCTGCGCGACAACATCCGCCCGCGGGCCAAGGAGACGCTGGCGTACTTCCGCGACCAGGGCGTCGACGTGAAGGTCATCTCCGGCGACCATCCCGACACCGTCGCCGCCGTCGCCCGGCAGGCCGGCCTGGAGCGTTGGCGTGACGTCATCGACATGACCTCGGTGCCGGCGGACGCCCCGGATTCCACGTTCGACGACGTCGCCGGCCGATACACGGTGTTCTCTCGCGTCACCCCCAAGCAGAAGCGCCAGCTGGTGCAGGCGATGCAGCGGGCCGGGCATCAGGTCGCGATGACCGGCGACGGCGTGAATGACCTGCTCGCCCTGCGCGAGGCCGACTGCTCGATCGCCATCGCCTCCGGGTCGGACGCCGCGCGCCAGATCTCGCAGGTCGTGCTGCTCGACTCCGATTTCACCTACCTGCCGCAGGTGGTGCTGGAGGGCCGCAAGGTCGTCAACAACGTGACCCGCACGGCCGCCGTGTTCTTCATCAAGACGATCTACTCGGTGCTGGTGTCGTTCTTCTGCCTGGCTTTGAACATCCCGTTCCCGTTCATTCCGATCCAGATCACGCTTGTCGACGCCTGCATCGAGGCGTGGCCGTCGTTCCTGACGATATTCGAATCGGACACGCGACGCATCCGCGGCCGGTTCCTGCCCACTGCGCTCGGCAAGGCGGCGCCGTTCGCGATCGCCGTCACCGGCATGATCATCGCATTCAGCCTCATCGCTCCGTTCGGCGAGACGCAGAACCGCACGGTCATGTTCGCGCTGCTGATCGCCGCGTCGATGGTCGCCGTGATCAAGAGCTGCGTGCCGTTCACGAAGATCCGCGTGTTCGTCTGCGTGACGATGGTGCTGGGCACCCCGTTCGCGCTGCTCATCCTGCCGCACCTGTTCGAGGTGGTCGCGATGACCGGCCCGATGTGGGCATGGTTCGCGGTGGCGTTCGTGGTGATGACGGCCGTCACCGCCGCGATCATCGCGGCGCAGCGGGCATGGCTGCGGTCCCGGCGCTGACCGGCGAGCGATTCCCCGTGATGCCGGCGTGGGCCCGGCCCGGAGCGATTCGGACATTCATGTTCGATGCGTTCCGGGCCGGGCCCACGTGTTTTCCCTGACTGCGCGGTCACGGCAGAGAGCTGTTACAGTGAAGCCATGCAGATGATACGACACGCCGATATGAGCGATCTGGGTGCGCTGGCAGCGCTCGAATCCGAATGCTTTCCGCCGGCGGAGGCGGCGAGCCGCGACGCCATCGCCGACCGGTTGCGCACATACGCCGACCATTTCTGGCTGCTGTTCGACGACGACCGGCTGACGGCGGCCATCAACGGCATGGTCACCGACGAGCCGGATCTGGTCGATGCCATGTATGCGGACACGTCCATGCATGACGAGCGCGGCGCGTGGCAGATGCTGTTCAGCGTGTGCACCGACCCCGGGAGCCGACGGGAGAGGCGGGCGAGCCGCCTCATGCGCTCCGTCATCGAAGACGCGCGCGATGCCGGGCGAGACGGCCTGGTGCTGACGTGCAAGGAACCCCTGATCGGCTTCTATGAGCGTTTCGGGTACCGGGACGAGGGCGTCTGCGGTTCCCGTCACGGCGGCGCGGCTTGGCATCAGATGCGTCTGGACTTTCGGCGGGAGCGGCAGCAGTCGTGTTGTCCACAGGGACGATAGACAGTATGCGGTTTCATTGTTTTTCCGTGAATCCCCGCAGGAGCTGTGTCGCCGAACGGCCGCAGCGGCGGTCTGGCAGCAGCAGCCGAGATCGGCCGCCCCCCCCCCGAGTCTCGCGAGGTATGCATGCAATCGAACATATCCGATACCGCCGTAGCGCAGTCGAATTCCATGTCGAAGCGTGATCTGGTCCCGATCATCGTGATGATGGTCGGCAGCTTCACCGCCATCCTCAATCAGACGCTGATGACCTCGGCGCTGCCCCATCTGATGCACGATTTCGACATCACCAGCAACACTGCGCAATGGCTGAGCACCGTGTTCATGCTGACGAACGGTACCATGATCCCCATCAGCGCGTTCCTCGTCCAGAAGTTCACCACACGGCAGCTGTTCTTCTACGCGGTCGGCATGTTCCTGTTCGGCACGCTCGTGTGCACGGCGGCGCCCGGTTTCGGCGTCCTGCGCTGCGCCTCGATGGCGGCGCGACGGTCCTCAAGCAGTGCGACGATGTCGTCGATATGCTCCGGTTCGTCGGCCTCGAACGCGAAGAACCGCTTGAGGTCCTCGATGGACATGCCCGCGTGCTTGAAACAGCAGATCGTCCTCATGCGGTTGATATGACACTGGAGGTATATGCGCTGCCCGGCCGGCGTCCGGCCAACGTTGGTGAGCAGCCCCGCATCCTCGTAATACCGCAGCGTCGACGGCTCCATATGGAACATGTCGGCGACCTCGCGGATTGTGTATCGTTCCATGCTCGACATCGTAGCCGCGAGGATGACACGCCGGCGCCCTTGCGCTCAAGCCAACTTGAAGCGTGACAATGGAGACATCGGACCGATCGACGACACCTGGAGGCACCCATGTTCGAACCCACCGGCACCTACGCGCCCGCCACGACGCGCTACGACACCATGCTGTACAAGCGCTGCGGCGCCAGCGGCCTGAAGCTCCCGGCCATATCGCTGGGCTTCTGGCACAACTTCGGCGACATCACGCCCTACGACCAGATGAAGGCCCTGGTGCTCACCGCATTCGACCACGGCATCACGCACTTCGACCTGGCCAACAACTACGGCCCCGAACCCGGCGCCGCGGAGAAGAACGCGGGACGGCTGATCCGGCAATACCTCGCCGCCCACCGCGACGAACTGGTCGTCAGCACCAAGGCCGGCTACGAGATGTGGTCGGGCCCGTACGGCGATTGGGGCAGCCGCAAATACCTGCTCGCCTCACTCGACCAGAGCCTGGAACGCCTGGGACTCGACTACGTCGACATCTTCTACCATCACCGTCCGGACCCCGAGACCCCTCTGGAGGAAACGATGGGCGCGCTCGCCCAGGCCGTCGCCAGCGGCAAGGCGCTCTATGTGGGCCTGTCGAACTACGACGGGCCACAGCTGGAGCGGGCGGCGACGATCCTCGATGAACTGCACGTGCCGTTCATCATCAACCAGAACAAATACAACATCTTCGACCGCACCGTCGAGCGCAACGGGCTCAAGGACACCGCCAAGCACCTGGGCAAGGGTCTCATCACGTTCTGCCCGCTCGCGCAGGGTCTGCTGACCGACCGGTATCTCAACGGCATCCCCGCGGATTCGCGCGTGGCGCACGATCCGCGCTTCCTGCACGCCGACGACGTGACGCGCGTCCACGGCCAGATCATGGCCCTGAACGAGATCGCCAAGCAGCGCGGGCAGACGCTCGCCGAGATGTCGCTCGCCTGGCTGCTGCACGACGACGCCGTGACCAGCGTGCTCGCCGGCGCATCCAAGCCGCAGCAGATCATCGACAACATCGGGGCGCTGAAGAACACGGACTTCAGCGACGAGGAGCTGAAAGCCATCGACGAGATCTCCATGCAGTGACGAATACCGCTGGAAGTCGCATCCGGAAACGGCTCCCAGTGTACCGGAAGGAAACGTACCGGCATATATTCATGCCAATCACAGCACAGCTTCCAAGATGGTGGAGTGATATGGAGGTTGTCGGCAAGAGCCGGCGAGGTCACTCAAGGTAACCCCACAATTGAAACCCCCCTTCTCTCCTCTCCTTCTCACCCGGCCCTTTTGGGCCGGGTTTCCTTTTCTTCGGAGCCTGCGACACCGGAAAGCCGACGACGGCGAATCGTATCGCAATGGTGATGTACAGTAGTGAGTTCGCCACGACCATTACGAGGCGGCTTCATGCCGCCGGGAGGAGACACCGATGCTGCCCGACGGGACACTGCCCGACGATTATGTCGTACTGGATCTGGAAACCACCGGTGTCAGCTGGTATCGGGACACCATCATCGAGTTCGGAGCGGTGAAGGTCGTCGACCGCAAGCCCGTCGACACCTATCAGCAGTTGGTCAATCCGATGCGCAACCTCAATCCGTTCATCACGCAGCTGACCGGCATCACGCCGGACATGCTCGAACCGGCGCCGACGCTGGACACCGTGCTGCCCGACTTCCTGCGCTGGTGCGGCGACAACGCGATGATCGGGCACAACATCCTGCGGTTCGACATCAAGTTCATCGATCTGGCGGCGCAGCGCATCCTGCATCATGCGGTGCCGAACCGCATCATCGATACGTTGCAGATGAGCCGGAGCATGTACCCGCAGTACAACCGACACCGGCTGGTCGACCTGATCCAGCGTTTCGACATCGCCGACGTCGAGGAGCACCGCGCGCTGTCGGACGCCGAGCAGACGCAGATGTGCTTCGAATACATGCGCGACGAGCAGCGTCGCAGAGACTGCTGAGAGCGGAGAGAGCTGACTGATGGCATTGGGCGTTGGCGCGCGGTCTCTGACGCCGCCCGCCAACACCCAATGCCATCGGCGCAGTTTTCTGCTTCCGTCAGCGCTGATTCAGGGGGATGTAGGCGCGCTCCACCTCGCCGGTGTACACCTGACGCGGACGACCGATCTTCGTGTTCGGGTCGGCGAGCATCTCGCGGTACTGGGCGATCCATCCGGGGATGCGGCCAAGCGCGAACAGCGTGGTGAACATCGCCGGATCGAAACCGATCGCGCGGTATATCAGGCCGGTGTAGAAGTCGACATTCGGATACAAATGACGTGACACGAAATACTCGTCGTTGAGCGCGATGTCCTCAAGCTCGACCGCGACGTCGAACAGGGCGCGCTCGTCGGCGGGAAGCTTGCGGGTGTCCTCACGCGCGATGATCTTTTCCAGATACAGGCGCGCGATCGCGGCACGCGGATCATACGACTTGTACACGCGATGCCCCAGGCCCGAGATGCGATGCCCCTCGGCCTTCGCGTCCTCCACGAACTGGCGGATCGCCTTCAACTGACGCAACACGGCCTCGTTCGCGCCGCCATGCAACGGCCCGGACAGCGCGTTGATGCCGGCGGAGATCGCCGCATACAGGTTCGCGTGGGCGGAGCCGGCGATGCGGACCACCGACGTGGAGCAATTCTGCTCATGGTCGGCATGGATGATGAGCAGACGGCCGAGCGCGTGCACGTACAGCGGGTCGGAATCGAACCGCTCGTATGGCACGGCGAAGCACATGCGCAGGAAATCGTCGACGTAGCCGCGGGCGAGGTCCGGGTAGAGCATCGGCTCATCGCGGCGGCGCCGGAAAATGTAGCTGACCACCGTGCGCGCCTTCGCCATGATGATCTTCGCGGCCTCATCCAGCTGGTCGGAGTCGGTGATGTCGGTGGTGTCGGGGTAGAACGCCGCAAGCGCGTTCACCGCCGCAGCGAGCACGCTCATCGGATGGGCGGCACGGGGGAACGAGCCCATGAACGTGCGGAAATCCTCGCCCACCATGGTCTTGTGGTTGATGTCGGTGCAGAACCGGTCGTATTCCGCCTGCGTCGGCAGGTCGCCGTGTCGCAGCAGCCACGCGACCTCAAGGAAATCGGAATGCTCGCACAGCTGCTCGATGGGGTAGCCCCGGTAGCGCAGGATCGACCGATTGCCGTCTATGAACGTGATCTTCGATTCGCACTGCGCCGTGGTCAGGAAGCCGGGATCAAGCGCGACCCAGCCGTCGTTGCGCAGCTTGGAGACCACGATGCCATCCGGGCCGGCCGAAGCCTTGACGACCGGCAGCGTGTACTGATTCGAATCCACATGAAGTTCAGCTGTCGCCATGCACGCTCCTTAATCCCTTGATTGAGTCGTTCGAATTGTCAAGTCGTCGAAATTATCGAATTCGTCGTCCCGGTGCCTTGTATTGGACACACTATATTGCGTGCATGTTTCCACCAAAAACGCCGCTCCAGCACGTGGACATCATCACATGCCAAAGCGGCGACGGCATCGCCCGATACAGGCCGTGGGCGATGGACGACCGGTTGCCGGTCAGTCGCGGGTGGTCAGGATGACCGGACCGTTCTCGGTGATGGCGATCGTGTGCTCGCTGTGGGCGCCACGCGACCCGTCCTCGGAACGCAGCGTCCAGCCGTCCTTGGGGTCCTGGTAGATCTCGTCGGTGGTCTTGAGGAACCACGGTTCGATGGCGATGACCAGACCCGGGCGCAGGCGGTAGCCGTGGCCGGCCTTGCCGTCGTTGGCGACGTGCGGGTCGCCGTGCATGATGTGGCCCACGCCGTGACCGCCGAACTCGAGGTTGATCGGGTAGCCGTATTCGCGCGCGACGTCGCCGATGGTGTTGGAGATGTCGCCGAGACGGTTGCCGGGCTTGGCCACGTCGATGGCGGCGGCGAGCGCTTCCTCAGTGCACTTGATGATGCGCAGGTCTTCGGGGTCCGGGTCTTTGCCGACCACGAAGCTGACGGCGGAATCGGCCACCCAGCCGTCCACAGAGATGGCGAGATCGAGGGAGACGAGGTCGCCGTCCTTCAGGCTGTAGTCGTACGGCACGCCGTGCAGCACGGCGTCGTTGACGGAGGTGCAGATGTAGTGGGCGAACGGGCCGGTGCCGAAGTCAGGAGCGTAGTCAACATAGCAGGATTCGGCGCCCTTGCGGTCCACGATCTTCTTGTGGACGAACTCGTCGATTTCGAGCAGGTTGGTACCAACTTTGGTGGTCTCCTGCAGTTCCTTCAGAATGCCGCCGACAAAACGACCAGCCGGCTTCATTTCCTCGATTTCACGAGGGGTTTTCAGTTCGATCATGAGATTCTTTCTACCTTGTTGAGACTTGTTCTCAACTCTAGACCAGCCCGAGGTCAACCGCCAGAAGCCTACCTGAAATCCACTCGCAGCCCATTAATAGCCAAGGCCGAGAAAAAGCGCCCGGCAGCACATAGCCTGCACGGGCGCTTTGGATTGATTGTCTGGGGACTGGTTGCATGAAGCGTGAGATTACTTGCGACGCTTGCCGAAAGTGAACGCGCGAATCACTGAAGTAATCCCCATCACCACCATGGCGCATCCGCCGAAGATAATCATGAATACGGCGGAGCTCAGCGGGCTCATCAGCACCACGAAGCCGGCGATAATCGAGATGATGGCATAGGCGATGGCCCAGCCGGAATGCGGGATACGCCACGATTCAACCAGCGACAGCACGCCTTCCATAATCCATCCGAAACCGACCATCAAAGTAATGAGTAATGCCAGCGTCTGACCGGTCATGCCGTAGTTGCGCACAACCACCACGCCGCCAAAGGTCAGCAGAATGCCGACGAACACGTCCAGCACACGCCAGCCGCCCGGCAGACCCGGCTCCACGAGA
>ENA-OWPP01002873-OWPP01002873.1-human-gut-metagenome-genome-assembly--contig:-NODE-2873-length-11031-cov-2.475583_pt1 | contig 11031 bp, 9 predicted proteins | sample MGYA00248265_ERZ651848 | MGnify/ENA primary metagenome ERZ651848 (study PRJEB26924, sample SAMEA4378233) | human gut metagenome | biome: human gut; feature: human-associated habitat; material: faeces... | reverse complement strand
GAGCATGATCATCACAAAGCATAAAGTCCCCAGTGCAGATGGATTCGGAACTATAAGCTGTCTGAGCTTGGATTCGCCGAGCATCCATGCAGCTCCCATGGTCATGCACCATCCAAGATATTCCATATCGAATTTTCTGTCATAGACAATTCCGAGTGCGATACTGAAAAGGATGGTAATGATACCGGCGAACAAGATAAAGAAAGCAATAATAGTCTCAAGCCCGTAAGATTCAAAAATATATTCCCAGATATCACTCTTGTCTCCGAAATAGATCTCATTGACTACACCGGAATAGTTAGAGGTATTGGTAGTCAGCTCAATACGGAGTTCTTTTCCTGCATCTGCTGCTGAAGTAGGACAGAAAACATAACAGCTGGCAGAATTTTTCCCAGTCAGTCGATGGTCTTTGGTTGAGTATTCAGTGCGAAGCACTCCGTCAATATAGAAACGGATATCCTGCAGAGAGGAACGTATAGCAAGTGAACTTTGTGTATAATTTTCAGGAAGTGTTGTGGTAATGACCATAGTCTCTTTTGCAGGAACATTGTAATGTCCGGGGACGGCAATCTGTTCTTTGCTTCCATCGGAGTGAATCCAGGTAAAAGTACCACGATATGTGATGTCGCTGGATTGGATTCTGGCATTGTGATTGTTAATTCCTGTGAATTGTATTACCAGAAACCAGATAAGTATCAGGAACATCAGAAGATAGTAAAATCCGATCTGGATTTTGCTTATTTTATAGTTTTCTTTTGTCAAAACAGAGACTCCTTATCTACAATTTTGGTCTATTTGAAGATATTATACGATGTGAGTGTCAAAAGTGAATTTTGCCACTTACTGATGTAACCGGATTGCTCCATTGCTACGCAATTCCCACAATCCTTAAACATCATTATACTATTTGCGGACAATATTTGCAATTAAAGAGAAGGAGGAATGGTGGAAAAAGACAGGTCATGGAAGTTGAGAAATACCAGAAGATAGATTATAATTTTCATAAAATATTTTGTGTATGAAAGGGAACGTAAAATGGTAAAATTAAGCACACTTTGTTATATTGAACAGGATGGAAAATATCTGATGCTTCACCGGACTGTCAAAGAAAATGATATCAATAAAGACAAGTGGATCGGAGTAGGCGGTCATTTTGAAAAAGGGGAAAGTCCGGAGGAATGTCTTCTTCGTGAGGTATGGGAAGAGACGGGATACACGCTGACATCCTGGAGATATCGTGGGATTGTAACCTTTGTATATGGCGAAGATGTAGTAGAATATATGTCGCTTTATACGGCAGATGGTTTTACAGGAACGCCGATTGCGTGTGATGAAGGAGAACTGGAATGGGTAGAAAAGTCTAAGATCGGAGAACTGGAATTGTGGGAAGGGGACCGGATCTTTTTTGAACTCCTTGAAAATGAGCAGCCGTTTTTCTCATTAAAGCTTGTATATAACACAGATGATGTTCTGGAATATGCAGCGTTAGATGGAAAAGAGATGAAAGATTTCAGAAGAAGAGAGTGGAATGTCGAATAGTGTGAAAAAGTTACGAAAGTAATGTTTTGGCATGGAATGTTGAGTCTGCTCATTTGGATAGTGTATGATGATAAAGATTCTCATTAAATGAAGGGGGAAAAGAGAATGTATAGTGAGTTGACAAAGATGGAAGGGAAAAGGATTGTAATCCGCACATTCGGTTATTTTGATATTTTTGTGGATGGGGAAACGATTCCTTTTTCATGTAAGAAAGCCAAAGAACTGTTGGCACTTCTGGTTGACAGAAGAGGAGGATTTGTGACGACGGGGGATGCGATCAGTTATTTATGGGAGGATGAATGTACAGAAAAAAGAATAAAAGATAAATTCCGCAAAGTGGTAAAAGAGCTTCGGGGAACGTTAGATGCATACGGAATCGAAAGAGTCCTGCACCGGGTAAATCAGGAGAGCCGTATCCGTACAGAGCATGTGGAGTGTGATCTGTATGACTACCTGGAGGATGAGGAAAAACATAAAAAGCTGTTCAAAGGAGTGTATATGACGAATTACAGCTGGGCGGAAAACACTTTGGGAACGTTGTTGAATCAAAAAGAATAATGGGGAATATAGCAAAAATCGGGAGACTGTTATCAGACAGCCTCCCGATTTTTTTGAAGAGATTTTATTGGACTACACATTCTTTGTACAGTTTTTTGATTGTGAATGTCTGCTGTAAAAGGAATAAAAAATGAATGGTTCAAAAGATTTTGTAAAAGAAACGAAAAAAGGATGAAAAAGAAACGGTTTTTGGACGGAAAAGAAACGGAAATCGGTTGTATGGATGTGTAAAATGAGGAAAGGATCCGAAAATAAAAAGAAAGAGAGGAAAAAGAATGAGACAATTGAGACGGCTGTTATCCGTTTTGGTAATGGCAGTAACGATCGTGGGGATGTCGATGACGGCATTTGCACAGGAAAGTGTATCGGGGGCAGGAGGTAATGGCAGTATTACGATTGAGAATGCATCAAAAGGGATTCATTATACAATTTATAAGATATTTGATGCAAAAGTGAATGCGGAAGGGACTTCGGTAGCATATACAAAAAAAGATATTTCTGAAAATCCTTATTTTAAAAAGGATTCAGCAGGAAATATAACTGCGACTGAGGATGCATATGAAGCTGGATCTAAAGAGCAACTTTCTGAAGGGGCAATTGCCTGGATAAAAGAAAATGGAAAGGAAGTATGCAGTGAAACTTCCGATGGCTCTATATTAAAATTTACCGGTCTTCCATACGGCTACTATTATGTCACCAGCACTTTAAAAGATGGCGGTATGATCATGGTAACGAGTGTTGCAAAAGACGCGCTAATCGTGGACAAAAACAGTAAGGAGCCGCAGTGGACTCCGGGGAATGACGGGAATGCCGGAGGGAAAAGTATTGTACTTGACGATGGTAAACAGGTAAAGGAAAATAATGTCAGTATCGGTGAAACGGTTCATTTCCGTTTACAGATCAACACCTCGAATTATGTTGCAGACAAGCAGATCAAGGAATTCATCATTGAAGATACTCTTCCGACCGGATTTGATGCAGCAAAGATCACATCTGTGATGATTGAAGAAGAACCGCTGGAACAGTTTGAAAATACAACTTTCCCGGTTACGATCCCTTGGGCAGCGGATGAAGGAGAAAATGGCTGGAAAAATCTTTATGATACCGGGGCAAGAATTACCATTGATTATACGGCTGCGTTAAACGATAAAGCAGTGATCGACGGTGAAGGAAATAAGAACAGTGCCAGATTTTCATGGAATTATACGACAGAGGAACCGGGAAAAAGCTCGATAGAGGATTCTACAACAACAGATACCTATGCGGTTGTGATCCAGAAGGTCAATGAAAAAGGAGAGGCACTTACCGGAGTGGAATTTGAAGTGCCGTTCCCGGTTCAGGCAGAAGAAGAAAGCGGTGTGTATACTGTAAAAGGCGGACAGACCGGAAACGGAAAGGTGAAAGCCGGAAGTGATGGAGCTGTGGTGATCAAAGGTCTGAAGATGGGTGATTACAGAGTTACAGAAACAAAAGCACCAGAAGGATATAACAAGCTGACGGAGTCATTTCTGGTAAGTGCCGAAAAGATCAGGGCGACAAGGACGGACGCCAGCACATATCTTGATGAAAACGGAAATGTTACAGAAAGCGAGACTGAGACAAAGGTAACTTATACAAATGCAGATTTTGCAGCAAAGGTAAAAGTTGTTGTAAATAAATCAGGAAAACTTCTTCCGGGGACAGGTGGAACAGGTGAAATGATCTTTACGGTCAGTGGAGTACTGATTGCAATTGTTGCAGGAATTGTCCTGTTGAATACAAAAAGACGAAAACGAATTGTATGATAGTGAATGAGCCGGAACGAAGGGGAAGACTTTTCTTTTTTATATGGACAGGAATCCTTCTTGTGGGAATCGCGGTCATGCTCTATCCAAAAGTCGGAAAGCTCTGGAATGCCGGTCGGCAAAGCAGGGTAGTGGATGGATATGAAAGGTCAGTGGAGAAGCTGGATGTCAGGAAGGAAGAGGAAATGATCGCACAGACAAGAGCGTATAATGTGATGCTTCTGGAACAGAATAACCCAGTGCCGAATGACAAAAATGCTGATAGTTATGGAGCACTTTTGAATATGACATCTGACGGTGTGATGGGATATCTGGAAATTCCGGCAATCCGGGTGAAACTTCCGATTTACCATGGAACGGGTGATTTTGCAATCTGCAATGGCGCAGGACATGTGGAAGGAAGCAGTTTCCCGATAGGCGGAAAGGGAACACATGCGGTGCTTTCTTCCCACAGAGGACTGCCGGGGGCGAAACTTTTCTCGGATCTGGACAAGCTGAAGGTGGGAGACTATTTTACAATTACAGTGCTCCGGCAGACGATTTTCTATCAAATCGATCGGATCGATATTGTAGAACCGGAGGAAACGGGACTGCTTGCCCTGGATAAGGAGAAGGATTACTGCACATTACTGACATGTACGCCTTACGGTATCAATACCAAACGGCTTCTGGTGCGGGGCGTACGCTGTGAGGTGACGGAGAGAGCGGAGCCGATCCGGACAGGCGAGAAGACGTATCGGGGATGGTACGCTGTGATCGGACTGAATCTGTTTGTGGCAGGCGTGATCTTGTGCTGGAAAAGGAAGAAAAAAAGAAGAGGATAAATATAAATGAGGGGGATAAAAATGCAGACAGTATTTGCTGAAAAAACAGAAGACCGGTCACTGGATGATAACAGACATATCGGGGAGCTTTTCTTTATCCGGATGTACTGGGAAAAAGGGAGGATTCCGTCTGGAAATATTCTGTACTGGAAGGATGCCAAGAGAGGATGCACAGATCAATTTCACAGGATTTGACGGGCTTTTGCTGTATCTGGATGAAACTTGCGAGCAGAATGGTGTATTACTGCGGAAAGCACAGGTCAGGAGAAATCAGAAAAGAAGACGGTATCTTGAAGCGGGAAAGGAACTGGAGCTGGTAAAAAAATCGGAGCATGCAGCTGTTTTCTGGTTAAAAGTAATGGGACGGGAGTTCGCATCTTTTCAGGGAATAGTGCATATCTGGGGAAGAGATTATCCGTACCGGAGCGGATTTGAACTGATTATACTGTTGAAAGATATTGTAGGATTTACAGAGAGAAGGAGTGTAAGGAAAAACTGGAAGGCAGAGAGAAACTGACGATAAAGGATTGTGAAGTTCTGAAAGACATATTATAATGACATAAGAAACTACAGACAAGAAGAACAGGAGATGCAGACAATGGAATTATGGGATATTTATGATGCAGATAAGAAACCAACAGGAAGAACGATGAAGCGCAATGACTGGTGTCTGAAGAACGGGGAGTATCACCTTACTGTTCTTGGCGTTGTAGCAAGACCGGACGGGAAATTTCTGATCACTAAAAGGGTAATGACGAAAGCCTGGGCACCGGGCTGGTGGGAGGTATCCGGCGGTGCTGCGCAGGCGGGAGAAGCGTCTTACGATGCTGTATTAAGAGAAGTCAGAGAAGAAACAGGACTGGATGTAAGCCGGGCAGACGGAGGTTATCTTTTCACTTACAAGAGAGAGAATCCGGGGGAAGGAGATAATTATTTCGTAGATGTGTATCGTTTTGTGATGGATATTGATGAAAAAGATCTCCATCTTCAGGAGGCGGAGACAGATGGTTATATGTTTGCAACATTAGATGAAATTAAGGCATTTGCGGCAGAAGGAAAGTTTCTGCATTATGACAGTATAAAGAAAGCATTTGAGATGTAAGTAAAATAAAAATCGGATTATCGGGGAAATGACAGATCGCCTGATAATCCGATTTTTTATAAAACAGAAACTCTGAAAAAATATGCAATACATAGCGAGTATCTGTTTCTTTCTGCTACTTGCAATATGATGCAATCACTTTCAACACCTTATCCATTTCCAGTGGCTTTGCGAGATGCTCATTGATTCCGGCATTCTTTGACTTCTGGATATCTTCCGCAAAAGCATTGGCGCTGAGGGCAATGATTGGAACCGTTGTGGCATCAGGGCGGGAAAGTCCGCGGATCGCCTTTGCGGCATCCAGACCATTCATAACCGGCATCATAATATCCATAAGAATGATGTCGTATTCATATGGCTTTGATTTTTCAAAAAGCCGGACGGCTTCCAGTCCGTTGATGGCTGTGGATACATTAAGTCCTGCGGCTTCCAGAGAGAAAACAGCAATCTCAAGGTTCAGTTCATTATCCTCTACAACAAGAATATGAAGATCCGTAAGATCTGCGGGAGTATCAGTGGCAATTTCCGCAGAGGCGGAAGGTTGATGCTCGTCAATGGTAAATGGCAGGATCAGAGTAAAAGTTGAGCCGACATTTTTTTCACTTTTCAACTGGATCGTACCGCCCATTTCCTGTACCAGTCTGTGAACGATCGCCATACCGAGCCCGGTCCCTTTGTAAATCGTCCGGGCACCGGTATCTTCCTGTGCAAAAGGTTCAAAAATATGCTTCTGAAATTCCGGACTGATACCGATACCGGTATCAGAAATTATAAATTTGTAAATAACATTCTGATGTACCTGCCTGATGATCTTTGCGTGTACAGAGATCGAACCACCGGGCTTATTGTATTTAATTGCATTGCTTAAAAGATTCATGAAAATCTGACGGATATGTAATGGACTTCCGATCAGATAAGGATATTTTAAACTGCCCGGTTTTATTTTTTTCAGAGTGATATCAAGCCGGGAAGCCTGTGCCTCCAGCATACTCCAGCAATTGTCAAGGATCTCGCGGATGTCGAATGGTATCTGTTCAAGGAAGAATCGGTCTGTTTCCATCCGCTGCATATCCAGGACATCGTTGACAAGAGCTTTTAAGTGAAAAGCAGCAGTACGCATTTTCTCATGACACTCCAGCAGTGCTTTGGGATTTGTTTCATTTTTCTGTGCAATATCAAGCATTCCAAGAATTCCGTTAAGAGGGGTGCGGATATCATGTGACATCCGGTTGAGGAAGTCGGTCTTGGCTGTATTTGCCTGATTTGCGGATTCGACCGCCTTAACCAGCTCCTGCTGGTAAGCCAGTTCTTTCTGCTTGTAATCATCGATGATCTGGGTTACATAAAGAATTTCTGTAACATCGTCATCAGTGTCGCGGTTCTGGACGATAAAGGTGGCACGGCGCCAGATCCCCTGGGGAGATGGATACTCCCGGCTTATAAAAAGCTTTCCGTGTAGCCGGTCATTTACCGTTGTCAGATCAAAGAAATACTGCATGATCTCGTGATGTGACGGTGCAACCATTTTCTCAAGGATATCATTTAACTGCGCAGTGGCGGAAGTGACAACTCCGGTCGGTGTATAGTTCTGGTTGGCACCGGCAAGCTTTTCAATCCGGTCTTGAATCAGATCGATATGGTAAATTGCATGATAAATCTGGCTGGTTGCAGCGGTCAGGTTCTGATATTTACGTTCATTTTCGATATTACGGGTGACATCCTGATGGTATCCACGGATGCATATTCCATTTCCCTGATAATCCGGATAGAGGATACCGCCACATCGTATCCAGATCTGTCCAAGTAACGGATGATTCCATGGGTATGTGATTTCTGAATAACTTTCGTGAATGACCTTCTGTATATAATCAAGCACCGGGGTTACGTATTTGGGAGGAATCCGGTGATACCAGAACTGATAAACTTCTTCAGGAGACATCTCTTGTGACACACCAAGAAGAGTACACATTGTAGGATTTGGGTGCAGCCGGGGAGCTTTAACGCCATCCATCTCAAGCGTCCAGATACCGATCTGTGCGCCACGAAGAATTTCGTCCATCTCCAGCTGATAATCCAGACGGGATTTGGAGGCAACAACCTCCAGGCGCATCTGCTCATTCTTATGATCTTTGATCATGGTTCCGACATATTTTCCAAGAAGGGACAGCAGGCGGTGGATCAGGCTGGATTTCTCCATATCCGGATTATCTACGCCAACGAAACCAATCAGCTTTTCGTGTACAGAAATAGGAAAGGCGATCAGGGTAGAAACGTTCTGAACTTTTAACAGTTCATATTCCAGAGGCATAGATTCACGGTAAGCCTCCAGATCTTCGATCAGAATATTTTCACCATGAAGAAAAACCTCGATCCATTTTGGCATGCTTTCAAAAGGAATATCATGCAGATTCCGGATCTGCGGGGTGACTCCTGCGGCGCACCACTCATAAGTATTGGTAGAAGTATGATTTTCACTGGTTTCAAATACATAAGCACGGTCGGCGTCTGTAAATTCTCCGAGCGATTTGAGCATAAAATTGATACCGTCAGCCAGATCCTCTGCTTCATGAAGCAGGGAAATCTGATCTGTCATAAAACGTTCGGCTTTCAGCTCAGCATATAAAGTTGCATTATCCTTGTCATTATTCATAAGGAAGTTCCTCTCAAGAAAAGTATAAAGTTTATAAAATTACTTTACCTTGTTTTTGCGAATTCGTCCACGAAAAATTTGAAATACAAACAAATTGTCTGGTAGTTGAAAAAAAGAAGGAATGATTCTATAATTTCAATTAGACGAAAAAGATTTTGTCAGGAGATAACAGGAGGAAAATGAAATGGCTTGTACAACAATACTGGTTGGAAAAAAGGCATCGTATGACGGTTCTACGATGATCGCAAGGAATGATGATTCACCGTCAGGCGCTTATATGCCGAAAAAATTTGTGGTGATCCATCCGGAAGATCAGCCGAAGGTATATGAATCAGTGATTTCGCATGTGAAAATAGAATTACCGGAGAATCCGATGCGTTATACCGCCATGCCGAACGCAGTCAAGGGGGAAGGAATCTGGGCGGCAAGCGGGGTAAATGAAGCGCAGGTAGGAATGACGGCAACCGAAACGATCACATCCAATCCACGTGTGCTTGGAGCGAATCCGCTGGTTACATATCAGCCGAAGTCAGACGACCAGGAAGAAATTGCAGGTGGAATCGGGGAAGAGGACATTGTATATATCGTGCTTCCTTATATCCACAGCGCAAGAGAAGGCGTGCAGAGACTTGGAAGTATTCTCGAGAAATACGGTACTTATGAGATGAATGGAATTGCATTCGAGGATGTAAATGAGATCTGGTGGCTGGAAACAATCGGCGGACATCACTGGATTGCCAGAAAAGTGCCGGATGAGGTTTATGTGGTGATGCCGAACCAGCTTGGAATGGATGAATTTGATCTGGAAGATGCACTTGGTGAGCAGAAAAATTATATGTGTTCTCCGGATATGAAGGAATTCATTGAGAAATATCATCTGAACCCGTCCATGGATGGAACCTTAAATCCAAGAGATGCTTTTGGAAGTCATGATGACTCGGATCATGTATACAATACACCGAGAGCCTGGTTTATGGAACGTTACCTGAATCCAAATTCATACAGCTGGGACGGACCGGATGCAGATTATACACCAGTATCCGATGATATTCCGTGGTGTATGGTTCCGGAAAAGAAGGTTACAGTAGAAGATGTAAAATATGTTCTGTCTTCACATTATCAGGGAACACCTTATGATCCGTATGGAGCTTACGGGGACAAATCAATGAATGGTGCTTATCGTTCCATTGGTATCAATCGAAATGATTTTATGTCTTTGATCCAGATGAGACCGGATCAGCCGGAAGATTCCCGCGCAATTGAATGGGTGGCATTTGCATCAAATGCATTTAATGTAATGGCTCCATTCTATGCAGATATTGATGAAACACCGGAATATTTTGCAAATACGACAGGGGAAGTTTCAACAGAGAACTTCTACTGGTCAAGCAGAATGATCGCTGCGATGGCAGATGCTTCTTATAAAAAGTCTATTTTCCATATTGAGCGTTACCAGGAACATGTGATGGCAAAGGCACATCAGATCATAAACCGGTATGATGACGATCTTACGAAAGAAAGTGATATAGCAAAGCGTATGCAGATTAAACGGGAAGCGAACCGGGAGATTGCGAAGATGGTGAAGAAGGAAACTTCGGATACATTGTCTAAGGTTTTGTACGAACTGAGCAATCAGATGAAGAATTCTTATGCGAGATCGGATGCATAAATAAAATACGAGTGGGAAATGAAGAGGGCAGAAAAATCATAAAATGATGTAAGTGTTAAAATAAGAAAAAAGTTGATAAAAAAATAATTTTATAAACAGAAAGGTTTGAATTTTGTAGACTAAGGTATTATAATAGCGTAGGAAGTTGAAAACTTCTTAATCAAATTCAAACAAAAGGCAGGTGAACAGAATGGACAGTTGTGATTCTCATGGGCGAAGTACCAGCATAGGACGGGAACCGGAAAATATGCAGGATGACGGCCATCCTTCTGTCCTGCTTTAATCTTAAATATTTTCCCTTCTTATCCTATGAAAACCCGAAGTAAGACACATGATCCAAACCAGTTTTGAAACGTAATTCTCTGGTTCTTTTTTCGTGTGCTTTTACTGCCCTGTGAGGGTTCCAACATGCTTTTTCGCACCGACAGCACGCATGTTTTTTTCTGCTGTCAAAAAAAAGAATGGAGGATAACGAAAAAATGGAAAAACGAGTACAGGATTATACCCAGGAGATCCTGGATACAATCCGCAGTAACTCTTCTCCGGCTGTCATGGGCAGCCGCCTGGAAGATTACCACGAAAATGACCTGGCAGATGTTCTGCCGCTTTTAACGGTTCCGGAGCGATGCAAACTGTACCGCATTCTGGACACGGACATGCTGTCCGATATTTTTGAGTATGCTGAATCCGACAACGTAGCCGAGTACCTCGAAGAGATGGATGTCAAAAAAGCCGCTTCCATCCTCTCCAAAATGGAGACCGATGCACTGGCCGAGGTTCTGCAGAAACTCGACAAAGCAAAGAAAAAACTTCTGATCGAACTGCTCGATCCGGAAGTACGCCACGATATTGAGATGATCGCCTCCTTCGATGAAGATGAAATCGGTAGCCGCATGACGACAAAC
>ENA-OWPP01002872-OWPP01002872.1-human-gut-metagenome-genome-assembly--contig:-NODE-2872-length-11036-cov-2.236773_pt1 | contig 11036 bp, 5 predicted proteins | sample MGYA00248265_ERZ651848 | MGnify/ENA primary metagenome ERZ651848 (study PRJEB26924, sample SAMEA4378233) | human gut metagenome | biome: human gut; feature: human-associated habitat; material: faeces... | reverse complement strand
ATTCCTGAAACTGTTGAAGAACCAGAAGTTTTAGATGAGGTTGTTGAAGATTTCCCTGAAGCAGATGATGTGGAAATTCCACAGGTTGAAGAAGCTACTGATTTGAATCAGGATGTTGTATTAGATTTAGATGACATAGAAGATGCGGCAGAAACAACTGAAGATGAAATAGAGAAAGAATCTGAAAAAGCTCAGTTAGAAGCGGAAGAAGATATGAAAGAAACATTAAAAGACATGCTTCCGGATGACGATGAGGATGATGAAGATTTTGAATTTATTGATTTAGATTAATTAGGAATACCCCAGACTTCGGTCTGGGGTATGTTAGCAGAAAAATATGGAGGAAAGGTAATGGAAAGAGGTAATTTTACCAGACAGGCTATTGAAGCTATGGAATATGCTAAAGAAGTGGCTATAAGTTTTGGTATGAATTATATCGGCACGGAACATTTATTGGCAGGCATTTCCAAAGTATCAGAAGGTGTGGCAGCAAATATTTTGTATAACTATAATCTTGTTTATGCAGATATAATGAAAGCCATTAGTGAGGACATGGGAATAGAAGGCAGAGTGCGTACAAGGTCCAGAAGCAGAAATCTGGAAACAACAGCAAGGGCCAAGGCAATATTGGAAAGAGCTTATGTAGAGGCATCAAAACAGGGATTGCCTCAGATTGGAACAGAGCATATTCTTCTTGCCATAGTTGCAGATCCTGATTGTGAGGCACATTGTATTCTTACAAGTTTTCGGGTAAATATTAAAAAGATTTGTGCAGATATTTTAAAACTTACAAATAGAGATCCAAGAGAGATAAGACAGTACATCCAGACAGAAAAGCGTCAAAGAGATGACAACGTTTCTACAACACCAACATTAGACCAGTTCGGAAGAGATTTGACTAAGGCAGCAAAGGCAGGTCAGCTTGACCCTGTAGTTGGAAGAGATGTTGAAATAAGAAGAATTATTCAGATTTTAAGCAGAAGAACAAAGAATAATCCTTGTCTTATAGGAGAGCCGGGTGTTGGTAAGACAGCAATAGTTGAGGCAATAGCCCAGAAGATTGTACAGGGACTTGTTCCTGAAACAATGGAAGGAAAAAGATTAATAAGTCTTGATCTTTCAGGTACTGTTGCAGGCTCAAAATATAGAGGCGAGTTTGAGGAAAGATTAAAAAGAATAATGGATGAAGTTGAAAATTCAGGAAACATTATTCTTTTTATTGATGAAATTCATACAATTATCGGTGCCGGTGGCGCAGAAGGTTCAATGGATGCCTCAAATATTTTGAAACCATCATTAACAAAAGGACGTCTTCAGGTTATAGGGGCAACAACAATTGCAGAATACAGAAAGTATTTTGAAAAAGATGCAGCCCTTGAGAGAAGATTTCAGCCGGTTACTGTTGAGGAGCCTACAGAAGCCCAGACTATTGAGATTTTGCATGGATTAAAAAGTGCTTATGAAGAATTTCACAAGGTTAATATTTCAGATGAAGCAGTGGAAGCTGCAGTAAAACTTTCAACAAGATATATTAATGACAGAAATCTTCCGGACAAGGCAATTGACTTAATAGATGAGGCATGTTCAAAAGTAAGAATTAAGGAAAAACCAAAGCCAAAGTCAGTAACAAATAAAGAACTTGATGTAGCTGAATTAAATCTTGAACTTGAAATGTGCGTAAGACACGGAGATTTCAAAGGAGCAGCAGTGCGCAAAAAGGATTTAGACAAAGCACAGACAGCTCTTGATAAGGCTATTGCAAAGTGGCAGGGAACAGAGAAAGAATACAGACCTGTTATTGATGAAAATACAATAGAAGAAATAGTATCAATGTGGACAGGAATCCCGGCAACAAAAATGGGAAAGAACGAACAGCAGAGATTATTAAAGTTAGAATCAATATTGCATAAGCGTGTTGTAGGCCAGACAGAAGCTGTAACTGCCGTGGCAAAGGCTGTACGAAGAGGAAGAGTGGGACTAAAAAGTGCCAATAGACCAATTGGTTCATTTCTGTTTTTGGGACCTACAGGTGTTGGAAAAACAGAACTTTCAAAAACATTGGCAGAAGCAGTTTTCGGTTCAGAAGATGCAATGATTCGTGTTGATATGTCAGAATATATGGAAAAACACAGTGTATCAAAACTTATTGGTTCACCTCCGGGATATGTAGGATATGAAGAAGGCGGACAGCTTAGTGATAAGGTTAGAAGAAATCCATATTCAGTAGTTCTTTTTGATGAAATCGAAAAAGCTCATCCTGATGTATTTAACATATTGTTACAGGTTCTTGATGACGGCCAGATTACAGATTCAAAGGGTAGAAAAGTTAGCTTTAAAAATACAATTATTATTATGACATCAAATGCAGGAGCAAACAGAATAATAGACCCTAAACATTTAGGCTTTAGCAGAAACATAACAGAGAAGCAGGATTATGAAAAGATGAAAGCAAGTGTTATGGAAGAAGTTAAGTTAATGTTTAAACCTGAGTTTATTAATCGAATTGATGAAATTATAGTATTCCATGCTTTAACTGAAAAAGAAGTAAAGAGTATAGTTAACATTATGCTTAGAAATCTTGCAAAACAGGTTAAGGAACAGATGAATATTGAGCTTAAATATACTGAAACACTGAAGAGTGCCCTTGCAAAGGAAAGCTACGATAAGAAGTATGGTGCAAGACCTTTAAGAAGGATGATTCAGAACAAAATAGAAGACAATCTGGCAGAGGAAATACTTGCAGAAAAAGTTAAGCAGGGAGATAAAGTTACAGTGTCATATAAGAACAAATCCGTAACTTTTTCTGTGGCAGAATAGTTTAAAATGTATTATACTAGAACTACCAAAAAAAATAGATAAAGTCACATTAGATGATTTAATAACAGGAGGACAAAATGGCAGTAATTAAGGAATTAATCAGAAAAGAAAATAATGGTTCAATCAGCTTCGGTAATTATGAATTACCACAGAAAACAAAGTTAGCAGACTTTGAAGTTAATGGAGATTTATATAAAGTAAAAACATTTAAGGAAATTACAAAACTTGAAAAGAACGGAACTTTTGTTTATGAATCAATTCCGGGAACAGCAGTAAGCGTTTTTAAGGAAACAGCAGATGAAGTAAGCTTTTTCGTAGACGGAAAAGGTCAGACACAGATTACATTAGAATTAGAATCTAACAAGGAATACAGAGTTTTTGTTGGAGACAGAGATCTTGGAGTATCTAAGACAGACGTTGGCGGAAAGATTACATTGGATGTAGATTTAGAAAACGGAAATCTTACTACTGTAAAAGTTGTAACAGCATAATAATTAAGATTTTAAATTAAGATATAAAATAAAGCTACAAAACAAAATAGGAGAGCCATGGCAAAATCAAAAAAGACGGTTTTCTTTTGCAAAGAGTGCGGTTACGAGTCAAGTAAATGGTTAGGACAGTGTCCGGGATGTAAAGAGGTAGGAACTTTTGTAGAAGAACCGATGGGGGCAAAGACCAACAATAACATTAGAAGGGGATTAATTAATAATAAACCGGTAACAATAAATCAGGTTACGGCAGATGATGAGGAGAGAATCACAACAGGTTTTGGAGAACTGGACAGAGTATTAGGAGGGGGAGTAGTTCCCGGCGGGCTAATACTTGTAGGCGGTGATCCGGGAATAGGAAAGTCCACATTACTTCTTCAGGTATGTAGAAATATGTCAAATAATGGCAAGAAGATTTTATATATTTCAGGAGAAGAATCCCTTAAGCAGATTAAGCTTAGAGCAAACAGAATGGGACAGTTTTCCGATAATTTAAGTCTTTTGTCAGAGACAAGTCTTGATATAATAGAGTCAGTTATTTTAGAAACAAAACCTGATGCAGTAGTAATAGACTCAATACAGACTATGCTAAGAGAGGATATAGGCTCAGCTCCAGGCAGTGTAAGTCAGGTTAGGGAGTCAACTAACTTTCTTATGCAGTTAGCTAAAGGTAATACCATTCCAATATTTATTGTAGGTCACGTAACCAAAGAAGGGGTTGTTGCAGGACCTAGGGTTTTGGAACATATGGTTGACACGGTTTTATATTTTGAAGGTGACAGACATGCAGCATATAGAATAATCCGAGGAGTTAAGAACCGTTTTGGTTCAACTAATGAAATTGGAGTATTTGAAATGAGTTCAGAAGGACTTAGGGAAGTATTAAATCCGTCAGAATTTATGTTAGATGGAAGACCTGAGGATGCTTCAGGTTCAGTTGTGGCATGTTTAATGGAAGGAACAAGACCGATTCTTGTAGAAATACAGGCATTAATATCCCACACCAACTTTGGAATGCCAAGACGAACGGCGGTAGGAACAGACTATAACAGAGTTAATCTTTTAATGGCAGTTATCGAAAAAAGAATTGGAGTTCAGATGTGCGATTATGATGCATATGTTAATATAGCAGGTGGAATGAAAATCAATGAACCGGCATTAGACCTTGCATTAGTAATGGCATTAATCAGTAGCTTTAAGAACAGAGTAATAGACCCAAAGACAATAGTTTTCGGTGAAGTAGGGCTTGCAGGAGAAGTAAGAGCGGTATCACAGGCAGACAAAAGAGTACAGGAAGCTAAGAAACTTGGTTTTACAACGTGTATAATGCCTGCTGTATCCAAGAAAAATCTTACAGAAATCACTGGAATCAATATAATTGGGGTAAATAATATAAAAGAAGCTGAAGAACTTATTTAAAAAAGTTGACAACTGATATTCGTTAGATTAGAATAACAAGGTAAGAAAAAGTCCAAAAGGACAATAAAATAATAAAAGCGTTGATAGAGACAGTAGTTGCCTTGCATAAATAATGCATAGTGAACGTTATAGAGAGTTCGGATAAGGTGGAAGCCGAATACAAGTAGCAGGTATATGAACATCACTCTGGAGTTGCAGCCCAAAGAACGTATAAAGTTTAGTAGGCGCTGACGGTATCCACCGTTAAAGGGAACACATATTAAGGGAGAAATCCTGCGTATGCTGTAAAAGGTGGTTAACGAAAATACAGGCTTTCGTCCTTTACAGGGCGGGAGCCTTTTTATTTAGTGCTCCATAGTGGACGCACAATAAAATAAATACACAGATATCATTGGATGTTTGCGAAAACAATGCAGATAGGATATGCGACAGATTTTTCTGCAAGCAAACAATAGGCAAATTTTCGTAATTTTGCGAGCATAGTGTACAGCGATAAAACGACTGTCTGAGCAAAGCGAGTTTAGTTTTTCGCTGTACCATAGGCGGCGGAGCAAAATAAGAAAATTAACGTGTTTGCGGTAGAAAAATCTGTCGCATACCGGGAATACATTATTTTCGCAAACATCTGATGACAAAAAAGAAAGGAGATTGAAATGTACAAGAAGGTATCAACCAATTTGAACTTTGTTGACAGAGAAAAAGAAACAGAAAAATTCTGGGATGACAATCACATCTTTGAAAAAAGTATGGAAAATAGAAAAGAAGGACCAACATATACTTTTTATGATGGACCTCCAACAGCTAACGGAAAACCACATATCGGACACGTATTAACACGTGTAATTAAAGATATGATCCCTAGATACAGAACAATGAAGGGATATATGGTTCCAAGAAAGGCAGGATGGGACACACATGGACTTCCTGTAGAACTTGAAGTAGAAAAATTATTAGGTTTAAATGGAAAAGAACAGATTGAAGAATACGGTATGGAACCTTTCATTAAGAAATGTAAGGAATCTGTATGGAAATACAAGGGAATGTGGGAAGACTTCTCAGGAACAGTTGGTTTCTGGGCAGATATGGAAAACCCATATGTAACTTATGATGATAATTTTATTGAATCTGAATGGTGGGCTTTAAAGACTATCTGGGATAAGAAATTATTATACAAAGGTTTTAAGATTGTACCTTATTGCCCAAGATGTGGAACACCTCTTTCATCACAGGAAGTTGCACAGGGATACAAGGCAGTTAAGGAACGTTCAGCTATCGTAAGATTTAAAGTTGTTGGTGAAGATGCATATTTCCTTGCATGGACAACAACACCTTGGACTCTTCCATCTAACGTAGCTCTTTGTGTTAACCCTAATGACACATACTGCAAGGTTAAAGCAGCTGACGGATATACTTATTATATGGCAGAAGCTTTACTTGACACAGTATTAGGAAAGCTTGCAACAGAAGACGAAAAAGCTTATGAAGTATTAGAAACAATGAAGGGTGCTGACCTTGAATATAAAGAATATGAACCATTATATGATTGTGCAAAAGCTATTGCTGATAAGCAGAGAAAGAAAGGTTTCTTTGTAACATGTGACACATACGTTACTATGAGTGATGGTACAGGTATTGTTCATATTGCTCCTGCTTTCGGTGAAGATGATGCTAATGTAGGACGTAACTATGACCTTCCTTTTGTACAGCTTGTAAATGACAAGGGTGAACTTACAGAAGACACACCTTATGCAGGTTTATTTGTAAAGGATGCTGATCCTAAGGTATTAGTAGACCTTGACAAGAGAGGACAGTTATTTGATGCACCTAAGTTTGAACATGATTATCCACATTGCTGGAGATGTGATACACCATTAATCTATTATGCAAGAGAATCATGGTTTATTAAGATGACAGAAGTTAAGGATAAACTTGTTGCAAATAATAACACAGTAAACTGGATTCCAAAATCAATCGGTGAAGGACGTTTTGGAAACTGGCTTGAAAATGTACAGGATTGGGGTATTTCAAGAAACCGTTATTGGGGTACACCACTTAATATCTGGGAATGCTGCGATTGCGGATGTCAGGAATCAATTGGCAGCCGTGCAGAATTAGCAGAAAGAAGTGGAAATCCTGATAATGCTAATGTTGAATTACACAGACCTTACATTGATGAAGTAACATTTAAGTGTAAAGAGTGTGGTGGCACAATGAAGAGAGTACCTGAAGTTATTGACTGCTGGTTCGACTCAGGAGCAATGCCATTTGCACAGCATCATTATCCATTTGAAAATAAAGATTTATTTGAAAAACAGTTCCCTGCAGATTTTATCTCAGAAGCTGTTGACCAGACAAGAGGATGGTTCTATTCATTAATGGCTGAATCAACATTATTATTTGATAAGGCTCCATACAAGAACGTAATCGTACTTGGTCACGTTCAGGACGAAAACGGACAGAAGATGAGTAAGTCAAAGGGTAACGCAGTAGATCCTTTTGAAGCATTAGGACAGTACGGTGCCGATGCCATCAGATGGTATTTCTACACTAACTCAGCTCCATGGCTTCCAAACCGTTTCCATGGAAAAGCAGTTCAGGAAGGACAGCGTAAATTCATGGGAACACTTTGGAACACATATGCTTTCTATGTTTTATATGCTGAAATTGACCAGTTTGACCCAACAAAATACACACTTAATTATGATAAGTTAAGTGTTATGGATAAATGGTTATTATCAAAACTTAACACTATGGTTAAATCAGTTGATGATAATCTTGCAAATTACAGAATCCCTGAAGCTGCAAGAGCATTAGATGATTTTGTAGATGATATGAGTAACTGGTATGTAAGACGTTCAAGAGAACGTTTCTGGGCAAAAGACATGCCACAGGATAAGATTAATGCTTACATGACATTATATAAAGCACTTGTTACAGTATCAAAGGCTGCTGCACCAATGATTCCATTTATGACAGAAGATATTTATCAGAATATCGTAAGAAGCGTAGATGAAACAGCACCTGAAAGTATTCATTTATGTGACTTCCCAGAAGTTAATGAATCTTACATTGACAAAGAATTGGAAGAAAACATGGAAAGAGTACTTGATATTGTAGTACTTGGTCGTGCATGTAGAAATGCATCTGCAATTAAGAATAGACAGCCAATTGGAAAGATGTTCGTTAAGGCAGAATTTGAATTATCTGATTTCTACAAAGAAATTATTGAAGAAGAATTAAATGTTAAGGAAGTTGAGTTTACAGATGATGTAAGAGCATTTACTTCATATTCATTTAAGCCACAGCTTAGAACAGTTGGACCTAAATATGGTAAATTCTTAGGCAAGATTAAAGAAGCATTATCATCATTAGACGGAAATGCGGCTATGGATAAGATTAATGCCGGAGAACCTTTAACATTCGATTTTGACGGCAACGAAGTAGTTCTTGAAAAAGAAGATTTACTTATTGATATGGCTCAGGTTGAGGGATATGTATCAGAAAGCGATAATAATATTACTGTAGTGCTTGATACAAAACTTTCAGATGAACTTATTGAAGAAGGATTTGTTAGAGAAATAATCAGTAAGATTCAGACAATGAGAAAAGAAGCTGATTTCCAGGTGATGGACAAAATTGTGGTAAATGTAGATAAAAACGATACAATAAAAGCTATAATTGAGAACAATCTTGACGAAATTAAGTCTGAAGTGTTGGCAGATAATGTCATATTTGGTAAAATAAACGGGTATGAAAAAGAGTGGAATATTAACGGCGAAAAGGTAACTTTTGGCGTAGAAAAAGCTCTTTAGAATTTGACTTGAAATATTTGGCTATAAAATTTATTAAAAAGAGAGAAACAATGCCTGTCATTGTTTCTCTCTAATCGCATAAAAAAGGAGATTTAATATGGCTAAGAACGAAGCTATGGAAAAGCATGAAGAATTCAAGGCAGAATTCAAGAAGCGTGTGAAAGAACAGGCTAAAATGCTTTACAGAAAAAGCCTTGATGAAATAAGTGACAGACATAAGTTTGTATGTGTTGCTTATGCAGTAAAGGATATTGTAATCGATCAGTGGATAGCAACTCAGAAAGCATATGATGAGAAGGATGCTAAGATTGTATACTATTTATCAATGGAATTTCTTATGGGCCGTGCTCTTGGAAATATGATTATCAATCTTTCAAGCAGAGATGAAATCAAGGAAGCTATTGAAGAATTAGGACTTGATCTTAATGTAATCGAAGATCAGGAACCTGATGCAGCTTTAGGTAATGGTGGTCTTGGTAGATTGGCAGCATGTTTCTTAGATAGTTTGTCAACACTTAACTATCCTGCTTATGGATGTGGTATCAGATACAAATACGGTATGTTCCAGCAGAAGATTGAAAACGGATATCAGAAAGAAATACCTGAAGACTGGTTAAGACATGCTAATCCATTAGAAATCAAGCGTGAAGAATATGCTTGTGAAGTTAAGTTTGGAGGATATGTAAGAGTAGAAAACAGAGACGGACGTAATTATTTTATTCAGGAAGGCTACCAGTCAGTTAATGCTATTCCATATGATATGCCAATCGTTGGTTACGGAAACAACGTAGTTAATACATTAAGAATTTGGGACGCTGAACCTGTAGTACACTTTAATCTTGATGAATTTGACAAGGGTTCATATATGGCTGCAGTTGAACAGGAGAACCTTGCAAAGACTATTACAGAAGTTCTTTATCCTAATGACAATCATTATGCAGGTAAGGAATTAAGATTAAAACAGCAGTATTTCTTTGTTTCAGCAAGTTTACAGACAGCAATTAAGAAATACTTAAAGAATCATGATGATATTAGAAAATTACCTGAAAAGGTAGTATTCCAGATGAACGATACTCATCCGACACTTACAGTTGCAGAACTTATGAGATTATTAATGGATGAATATAACTTAGAATGGGATGAAGCTTGGGATATTACAACACATTCATGCGCATACACTAACCATACAATCATGAGCGAAGCTCTTGAAAAATGGCCAATTGAATTATTCTCAAGATTACTTCCAAGATGTTACCAGATTATTGAAGAAATCAACAGAAGATTTTGCATTGAAATCGAAAACAAATACCCTGGAAATCATGATAAAGTTGCTAAGATGGCAATTATCTATGATGGTCAGGTTAAGATGGCTCATCTTGCAATTTGTGCAGGTTTCTCAGTTAACGGTGTAGCAAAACTTCATACAGAAATTTTAAAATATCAGGAATTAAAAGATTTCTATGAAATGATGCCGGAGAAGTTTAACAATAAGACTAACGGTATTACACAGAGAAGATTCCTTCTCCATGCTAATCCACTTCTTTCAGAATGGGTTACAGGAAAGGTTGGAGATGACTGGATTACAGACCTTCCAAAGATTAAGGGAATTGAAATTTATGCTGATGATAAAAAGCAGAAAAGCTATGGTGATAATAGGTGTTTTGTATCTTTGTGGATTGTATTTTTTCAGGGCAGGAAGTGGAATTTATATAAACAAAATTCTGAAACTTTGGAATTTTTACTATGAGACCAATTATGAAGGCTTAAAGTATAGGTCATCTTATCTTTACAATGTGGTGATATTGCTATTGGTGGAATTATTAATAGCAGTTATTTTATACAGTATTATCATAGGGAAAAATTGCCGGTATGTGGCTTTACTACTGGTATTAGCACCTGTGATTTTAGATTCGGCAGTGGGTTATCTGCCGTCAGTTTCAAGTACATTAGAACTTATTTTTGCAGCAGTATTTTATTTTACAATATACCGTCAACAGGGAGAAAAAAATGTAATTACCACTGCTGTAGCAACCATGGCAGTGTTACTGATGGTGTCGGTTCTGGCTTTTAATATTTCACCTAAGCTGGAAAAGTATAAAAAAATGGACAGTTATAAGAAAACAGCAGAGGCTATTAAGAACTTTGATAAAATTAATCCGGGAGATTTCTTAAGTTCCATTTTTGAAGGCAGCGGAAACTATGCCAAAGCAGGAATTGGAAAAGGAAAGTTAGAAAATATTAATGAATTCAGGGCTACCGGGAAGAAGGTATTAAAGGTTACGGTTACAAAGAAGCCTACAAAAACGGTGTATTTGAGAGCTTTTGTAGGAATAGATTATAACGGGAAAGAATGGACAGGTGCCGATAAAGATACCGTAAAGGATATAAAAGAATTTTATAACACACAAAGTCAGTTTAAAAAGTTAATAAATGAACCCTATAATAAGTTTTCAACTTATACATCCCTGGCAAAACAGAAAATGACTATTGATGTTTTAGG
>ENA-OWPP01002868-OWPP01002868.1-human-gut-metagenome-genome-assembly--contig:-NODE-2868-length-11041-cov-3.488349_pt1 | contig 11041 bp, 17 predicted proteins | sample MGYA00248265_ERZ651848 | MGnify/ENA primary metagenome ERZ651848 (study PRJEB26924, sample SAMEA4378233) | human gut metagenome | biome: human gut; feature: human-associated habitat; material: faeces... | reverse complement strand
TCCCTCAGGGACGAGAGGTTGTAACCGCCCCCCGGTGCTCGGAACCGCTACGTTATAAGGTTGGCGGACCATCAAAGGTCTGCGCCAGATTGTGTGGGATGGGACCGCCTTATTATATTCGATCCATTATAAGTATTTACAACTTACATTTAGAATCTATCACTTATCCAACTGTTATTCTCTAGTGTATACTAAAGATATCAACAACAAATTTTCCCATAAAGAAATAATCCTATTTCCACATAAGCAAAAAGTACTAACACTATCTTAACAATCCATAACACCCAAGAAATTCCAGATAAATATGTTGGCATTTCCTCGGTTTTATACTTTTCAAGAAGATAAAAAGCATTGAATATCAATTCTATAATATAGTGTAAAAATTCGACCAATATTGAAAAGACAAATGACACTAAAGCATAAAGTAAAAGATTATCTATGCTTATCTTACCTGAAGTGTCTGTAACCTTAAAAAGCCAAACTATACCAATACCAGCCAATATAAATTGGCGTAAGATAGATGATACATGACTTGAAACTGTATAAATTCTCGTCTTTCGCAACTCTACCCAGTTTGTCTTTTTAGTCTCATTCGGAGTTTCTTCCTTTTCCTTCATTTTAACAACTTTATTACTTATTTGCATCAAGATGACGTTTGGTCTTTGGAGAACCAGGAAAAACAGGATCCTTAACTTTCAGTTTACGGCTATATGCAACGAAAGAAAAGGATTTTGAAAGAATTCTCTTGCTATTATTACGGGAACAACGTAAAACAGCATGTCTTTTTCCTCTAATATTTTTTAAATATTTTCCTTTCATATTATAGTTTAGCAGAAATCTTATTTCAATTTACCTTGTTCAACCTTCTCACGCTCATCATCATTTAAGAACCTAAAAACAGTGTTTGGAAAAATCTTATAATGACAACGATTAAGCAAAATGGACTCTGACAAGTTTTCTAAAAAAGAATATTTATCTAAATTATGTTTGAATGTATATTGGCGATGTTTATCTAATCCTTTATTGGAAAAACAATCATAAAAAACCAAAGCTAATTCCTCATCAGACATCTGAGCCTGAATAAAATTGAGATATATGTGGATTTCTTCGTCTTTTCCTTTCCAATGATTTAATACGAATGTAATCAAATTATGAACATAACGAAAATAGAAACCTGCATTACATCCTTGATATTCCACATATTGATCGTATAAATTTCCCAAATCATACATTGCTGTACGATACTGGGATTCACAAATACTATCTTCGGCTAAAGCGTTCATTTCTTCAGCAAAAGACTGATTTGTTATAACTTCACGATTATAGAATTCTTTAAAGCCTTTATAAAAACCTTTCATATTCTCCATCTTATCGCTAGAAGATAATTCTATTTGTCGGTCCGCTTCAGATCGCACATTATAATACATAGACAACATATTAAAAAAGGTACCTTCAAATCTTGTTCTAAAAGCATCATTCTTTGAATCTTCATTTTGATCTTGCTGCATATTAAAAGTCAAAAACAAAAATAATGTAGAAACAAATGCTAATATGATACCAATTGTTCCTGACGTGAAATCTCCTATATTACTAGAAAGATTTCTAATTATATCTTTAGCTAATGTTGTATTTGATAGTGCTAATGTAAAATAAGCAACAAACAAGATGCAAGCGATGATAGCCAAAATAAATGCTAGATATTTCAAGATTTTCATAGTTCATTATTTTTTATCAGATATGACAATATGTTATGAGCTTCTTGAAAAAGACTTTTATAAGTAGGATATCCCGTAGTATTTGTCGTTATCTTCTTTGTGATATCTATGTTCATACCAATGCTGGTCATTTTTGCAACAGAAATTGTCCTCCTGCTACCATTTATATCCAACTCAAAAGCCACATCTTGACACTCAACATTATTGACTTTATATAGTTCATTCTCTTTCTTACCAGTTAAAGAATCTATAACTGATTTTATTTTAGGAATAAACTTATTCTTCGGAGCAACAAATGAGACTTCGGTTTTACAATCAGCAAAAACAGTATCAGCCTGAATATTCTTAAACTGATTTGTATTAACACCTTTCAAAATCACTTTTTTAGCTCCTTCTGCTGCCGAAAGATTCATCTCTAACACTTCAGGTATTAAATAGGGTACTATATTTAAAGTTAGGCGTTCTGACATTTGAGGACCTATAAACTCCCTAATAGCCTTTTCTAATACAGATAAAATACCAATATTACCAATTCTTTCCAGAATAAGATAGCCTTCCTGAGAGTTGGGCTCAATATATATCATAAAATAAAAAGGAACCAAGGCCGCATCTGTCGTTGTTTTGGTATATTTAGGATTTCCGGTCTCGATATCTATAATTTCTTCTTGAGTACCATAATCTCCACTTTCAATTATACCATCAACATATGCCTTGTGCAAATGATAATTCCAAGATTCTTTATCTATTTTCTGCAGACGACTCACTTTTTTGACATCTTCATCTTTAACAACTTTCCTATTCAGATTATCTTTCCACGAAATAAACATAGAATCTACTAACTTCAGAAAGTTTTTGCCATTATCAAAATCTGAAAGATTTACCTTATCATCTTTCCTTAAATGCCTATTTATCGTAATTTTGTAAACACTTAAACTATAACTATTCATAAATTAACTCATCATTAATTATATGGTTAACAACATATCACCAATACTGCGTCCCTACTATATCACAAGTAGTTACATCTATTCGTTTTTTGAAAAAAGCTATTTTGTATCGGCACTTCAGAAGATAAGCTGCACTCGGCTATTTGAGAGCCAACTTTCATTACGCTCCTATGTGTTCGATGCATTCCTCAATGCAAGCTAAAGGAACTTTTGCTCTTGTATCACCAGTTTGTTCAATACCGGCAAGAGCTTTTCTATCTTGCGGCACTTCACTTTATTATAATAGAAGTCTATATCGTCGAGGAGATCATACGCCTGGTCTTCGGGCATATCACCACCATAGCCACCAGCAACGATTGTTATGGCAGCTAGCTTGCGAGCATCTAAGTGGATGCGGAAATCGTACATGCTTCGAAGGATTACTGGAAGGGTATTATATATGACGTTACAATAGTGAAGCAAGTCTTTGAAATCTTCTGATTCCGTTAAGTAGGCTTCGAGCATTTCTTCCTGATATTGGCGGAGAAGCAACAAGTACTTTTCCTTTCCTACCTTACCTTTTATGTTTTGGGTCATCACCCAGAACAGGGCATGGGATAAGACTATTTTATCTTCGGAAGGGTGGTAATAGAAGAGGTCGTCTTCAGGGCTATTACTCTTAGCCCATTGTTCTTCTAACTTGCCGATTATCTCCTTTCGAAAGAAATTTCTTTCTTCTTTATTCATTGACATCATATTATTATGATTTTCTAAAATCATCCCGTCCTTCTTTACCATTAAAGAAGTGATGTTCGAATCCCTCCGTCTCCCTTTAGCCAAAGGGAGTTCCACCTCTAACCAAGCCTTCCTCCTCAGAAGGAAGGATGTAACCGCCCTCTGGTGCTCAGAACCGCTACGCTATAAGGTTGGCGGACCATCAAAGGTCTGCGCCATATTTGCGGGATGGGACCGCCTTGGTTAACGATTATAGCTGACAGAAAGGCTCACTCTAGGATCGGTACTTTTATCTGCTTTCACCTGTATACTAATGATTGTCTGAAGCTTGTTGTGTATTCAACCCTACTCTATCTTTATTATCAATCTGAGTTGTGCATTGTTGTGCAGAGTTATTCTGCATAACATTGGCAAAGACAACAGCCATATTATTTTGATTTCTTACACTTTGGTAAGCCTCCCAATCCCAGAACAGATAGGTATCCCATAAACCTAAATCAATTTCCTTTTTAAGCTGCTGCATTCTAGTCTGATTTGCATTTCCTGCTCCATCAAAATAAGTATCCAGATTTGTATGATAACGGAATACGTATAATATATTTAATTCACCAGGAGTAAAAAGATTAGTAACTAAGTCCGGATGAATTATCTGTTGAACATCCTTATCTAATCTACTCTTTGATAAATCTACATCTACGTATTTCTTTGCTACTGCCCGAGTAGCATACAACCTGCTGTTTGACGAGAAATATTCATCTACATCAGAGAAGAACATCGTATCACAATTGCCTTTATTAATTTGCTCTGTCATCAAGAATAATGATTCCTTGGAAATCACTACATGTTCAAAACGTATGTGAGCTATATCGAAAACATTATCCACAGGCTTTACAACAGGTATGCCTAATTTACATAAAGCCACTAATACAGCACGCTTTTCCACGACATTTAACTCATTATTAAAGTCTGAGGCTGCTGTATCATAAGTCTGTCCATCCTTGGCATACTTCTTAAACACACGCAATCCTCTTATGGCAATTTTGCGTACCTTATTAGTCCTATGCTGCAAAAACAAATTTTGAAGCCACGCACCCACAAATCCTCCTAGCAAAGCTGCAAGGATGGGTACCAATATATCAATCCAATCTGTATCCATAATGGTAACATATTAATTCTTAACTCACAAAAATAATATAGCTAAAAGATCCAGAAGAAACGTCCTTCTTGTTTCACTTATTTTACCTAATGATTGAGACGTTCAAAACTATTTGCCAATAAATTCACGTACAATTGCGTTTTCTCAATTGAACCAAAATTCTGCATATCAAGAAGAAATGAGTCCTGACTTTTAGTAACGTCCAAACACTCTTCAACTACACAACCTGAAGTCAATATTTCGTAACATGGCATAAAGGTATGAGTACCATCCTGCCAATAATCTCTAGCAACCTCTGTTAGTAATTCCATATTGTTAGTAAGACGAGCCAAGTCTAACAAATTATCTATTTTGTTCATATCCCCCCTATAGAGACAATCTACAGAATGTACCCTATATACGTTTCCTCCATATTTCTGAAAGAACTTCAAGGCACCAGCTAACTCAAAAAACAGAAACAAACATTCTTTACGTTCCGGCATTCTGTGGGGACGTGTTTGATTCAACAAATCCTCCACAAGTTTTCTCTTACCATCCAACTGTTGTTCAAAAACAGTCTGAGGCTTAATCAATTCCCCTACACTAAAGATTCTTTTATCAACTCTATATAACCTACACATATTCCTATTTTATTATTCAACATTTAATCCCCTTAACTATGGGAACAAACATTTTTCCCAAAAATCGGTTCTTGCTGAAGAAGAGCTCGATACTCTATCAGGGCTGACTTTGCCCTATCATCCTCTCCAGATACCCATATAGTTCATCTTCCATATTGCTATAGTCGCAATAGGGACTATCGTCGTTAAGCATATCTTCCATACGAGAATCACCCCAGGCTAACTCCAGGTCGCCAAAAAGACGATGATGCTTATTGGTCAGCAACAGATGGAAATCCATTGCTTCCTTCGTCTGCCAAGGAATATCTGGATGTTGGCGCAAATGACAGTACAGATGACGCAGTACATCTAAGAATAGAACAACACTTGTCTGAACTCCACCACACCAATATGAATCAAACCACCTTTCATGTTTTCTACATGCCTTTCCTAAATGGTCGAACAAACAGAAGATTAAAGAAATGGCTTCCTGATATTGCTTGTTGCGGATATACTCATGTACATTATGAATGAATGGGAACAGACTTCGGGAAACTTCCCGCTCTTCTTCATGAACTATTGCAGCTTCAAAAGCGGCAGAAACTTCGGCTTGATGATCTGACTCAAACTGATTCCATTTGCAACTACACCATTTCTTGATGCTTTCCATCGCTGGTCGATATTCCTTATAGCCTCGCTCCTTCCACTCTTCCAGGATATCAAAAACCATCTGATTCAAATCATACGGGGTGGTTTTGCAGTCATTGCGATACCAATCGTAATAGCATTCGTAGTAACCATCCACAAACCATTCATCACGGAACCAGAAATTACAATCTTCCATATAGTTCATCTCAAAAAGGAGATGAAGATACTTGAGCTGGTCTATATCCAGACCATCCAGTTTTGATTTCAGGTTTCTGAGATAGAAACGTGATTGAGCAGGTTTTGTTTTAGCTGCCTCCACGTTCACTTTAGCCGCAGCATATCGCTGTTCGATATAGGGAGCAAACGGCTCGCTTATCTCATCCAGCATCACAAATCCATCCTTGCCTCTGTTTGCATTATTGACCACTACCCAAACCATACATTTCAAATGGTGATATTTGAGCAAGTGACGTTTCCAAAGAACATTTCCCTTGCCACCTGATATGATATCGTAAGCAAGGACTATTTCCTCATCATCTAATATCGATACCATTTCTTCGGGATGTGATACGACATAGGATGATATATAATCTGCCATCTTCTCTTTCGACCAAGACATTGGAATCTTCAAGGCTATATCTTGTCCAATAGCCACAAGATTGTCTTTAGAAAGTATCTGTAAACAAGAAGAATATCTCTTCGTTGTATCGTACGTCGAAGAATGGAATGTAATATAGTAACGGGTAGCCATTTTTTATTATTTTGATCTATTCGGTCTTAGGGATTCCTCATGTACCTTTTCAATAGACCTTAGCTTAGAAACTGCTAAGGTCTATTTTAGATTTATAATTTCCAATCTCATCTACAGGAAAATGGGCTTGATTGATAATCACAACATCATGAATAAACTTATTGCATTTTTCAACATCCCATATTCCTTTATTTAAAGCAATTTGCAAAATATCCAAAACGCCTATATACTCTATTCCATTCGCATCACAATATTCTGCCACATCCCGAAAGTTACTGCTAGCAATAGACTCTTTACCATATTTTGCCATTGCCATACATGCACATTCGCCATCACCATATCTCTTATTGAAATGTTTCAAGCTATAGTACTCCTCTACAATCATGCGTTGTCTAGGAAAACTAATCTTCTCAGCCTTGCTTTTCGCCAACCAGGAATCAACCTCCCCCTTTCGTGAATCATCCCAAGGATGATAGGTTGCTTCTTTGTATACTTGCTCTACTATCAGAAGATGATGAGGGGACAATATCTTGTCCAAATCATAAATATGTCCAGCGGCGATAAAATGAGATATGACATCCGAATCAACTAATATAACTTTCGCCCTTGCCATCACAATTTTCCTTTCTTAACTCAATGCCCATGTCCTTCAACAAACTAAAGTACTTAGCCTGTGAAATCAAGCCTTGATCATATAATTGGCGAGCTTTCACATTATAATCCCCTACCAATTCCTTACAACCATTAGGAGTATACAAATTTATGGGATAACCATACTCTACCGCACTTCTAATCACATTATGACTGAAGCTCTCAAATACTGTTTCCGAAATCACTCCCATCTCTTTCAATCTCAACAGAAGGCAGCTACGAGAACAGCGATAATTCTGCTCGATTTTCAAGACAGTAGCCAAAGAAATAGTATCTATCTTATATTCTGACTCTGGTATCTGCTGCCAGATACCATCAATAGGCAACAACAGACAACGAGCAAAATAATCAGCAAAATGTTCCTCGTTGTCCTTAGTCTGATTGTTTACATCATCAACATCATAAGATACCATAAAGTTATCTTGATAAAGAAGATGATAGAGTTCATGACAAGCTGTGAATCTTTGACGGCAATATATACTATTGGTATTTATGAGCATAAAACGTTTTACACCATTGGTGTTATCTGTAAGTTTTACCGCCATTCCCTCAAATCCTTTTGATAAAGGCTGAAAGCTAGCAATGATGCCGTTTGCTCTCAATAGCTGATGAATACTAACAGGTTGTGTCTGTTGGATGCCAAATTTTGCTCTTAATCCGTTGGCAAAATTAGTCAATCGAATCTTATCTGTCTTTCTCAAGCTCATCGCACATCATAATATAATTAGTTACTATTTGCTGGAAATGAGCCACATCCTCAAGGTTGGCCTCACCATTCTTCCTAAAAGCGAAGGCAAGTTCTGCACGCTGAATATTGCCTGACAGAATATCATATTCATCGATGCCATAGAGACGAGCCAATTTAGCCAAGCCCTCCATTGAGACCTCTGTTTCACCTGTTTCATATTTTTGATATGCAGGCTGGGAGATACCAAGATACTTACTGACCTCACCTTGGGTGTAGCTAAACTTTTCGCGTAGTTTCCTCAAGATGGATTTCTGATTTTCCATTATTGCCATAATTCATTGTTATTAGTCCTACTTCTTTATGAGTGATAAATTCCGCTGCAAAGTTAATAATAATATTAATAACTTGCAAGTTTTTAGTTATATTTTTTGCGAAAAACATTCCGCAAACCTCTTTTTATAACCTATGCCATACGTATATCACCATTACGGAGTCCCCATTATATTAAGAATAGTTACGCAGATAGCTTCGAGGGAGATATGATGGTGTTAAATATTGTTTCTGAATTATCGCGATTTCCAGATTTTTAATCTAGATGGCTGCGAGAACCTAATTCTATCGAGCTTATATCGTATTCCATGCTCTTTGCAGAACGAATGACCTGTAGTTGTACAACCGTATGGCTGCTGTTGTACAACTATATAGGCTATGGTCGTACAACTCTGGAGCTATGGTTGTACAACTACAAGGGTCTTAGTTGTACAACTACAGAATTCTGATTTTTTGACGGAATCTACAAACTTAGATAACATACTGATTTACTGACAATTACATTTCTTTTCATATTTTCAATATTCTTGCCGAAATATTTTCGAATCAGAAATACTGGAATTTTAAAGAGTTTTCATCAGAAATTTGTAAGAAATAATCCTTTTGAGTTTCAAAACCTCTCGAGCGGAAATGGAAATTCCATCCGCTCAAGAGGAATCATATTCTATATTCGTTTCATAAACCAAGCAATGACTTGATTTGCCTTATATACTACCACACATTACGAAACGTAAAGCATTTTATGGCAAATTACTTGATTGGCAAACCGTTTCCCTGTTGATGCTCCATCTCTTGAAGAGCCTTTTTGACGAGTTCTTGTCGCGGTGGGAATGCAGCTCTCATTACATTGACCGAAGCCTGATTCAGCAATTTGAGCTCTTGATTTACATCTTCGGTCGTATTAAACTCAGTCCATACTGAAATCATTAAGTTGGAAAACATCTGTTGAACAGAACCGTAGGTCAAACTTTCGTCTGGCGGATCAGCATAAAGCTTTGCTAATGTTCTTCCATTGACGCCGAGTAAAACTGCGAACTTTCTCTGAGAAGGAATACCCCATCTTGTCTGAATTCGGCGAATCTCTTTTGCAGCTGTGGTTAACCAACTATCCGCCTTAACTTTTACGGATATTCGGTTCATTAGGCAAACGCAGATTGGTCTCTATTTTCTCATATCGACCCATCTTGTTGCCAACAAACCTTAATAATATCCTAAAAAGTGTAAACCATGCTGCACTCAATTGAGTACATCACAGGAATTCCAAGATTATCTACTTTTGCAAGCGAAATCAGAATTGATTTTTTAATTCATATATATTAATGTATTAAACTCTCTGAATATGAAAGCAATGTATAAAAGCGAACTGGCTGCTTATGCCGGAGTGACAACCAGGACACTGAGAAGATGGCTGAAACCTTATCAGCAGCAACTGGCGGAACTTGGGATGAAACCAAAGGATCAGATCGTGAAACCTTCGGCCGTTAAGTTCATCTGCGAGACACTGTGTATCGATATATACCCATGACGGACAGGACGCTTTTGCAATGTTGTACCTTTGCAACGTCAATCAGAACAAACGGGATTGCTAATCTCTTCGAACTGACGATGACATAACTTGAGTATTAATCTTTTAAATGTTTTAAATTATGAGTAAGAGTTACAAAGTTTCAAAGAAGACCATGAACATGGGTCCTAAAAAGGGTAAAACCGTGTATAGCGTTCGCCCTTACAGTTACGGTACATTGACTACCAAGGATATTGCGGACCAAATCGCAATGGAGTCAACAGCTACTCCAGCAGATGTGATGGCGGTACTCGACCGCTATACCTACTACGTGAAGGAGAACCTGAAGAAGGGTTACGACATCGAGTTATTCGGCTTCGGTAAGCTCTATCTCCGTTTTCTCACCGGCAAGGCTGTGGAGAAGGAGAAGGATGCGACTGCCAAACTCGTGAAGAGTATCCTTCCTGCTTTCCGACCATCGTACTACCTCTTGAAGAACGGTAGCCGTGTTTACAACCTGATTCCTGATTCTATCGAACTCGTCAAGTACGGTGATGAGAAGAAGGACAACCCTACTGGCGGTACTACCGATGAGGAGAAGAAGCCTACTACAGGCGACTCTACGAATGGTGGTGAGAACGCTGGCGGTGAGAACACTGGTGGCAGCGAGAATACTGGCGGTACAGGTTCAGAGAGCGGCGACAACGTAAATTTCTAAGCAGTAATGTTCAACCCTTTAAATTGATCCATGATGATGAATGATTCCAATAGTTCCAAGAAAATTTCTTGGGTGCAAATTGTGAATGCCGTCGTGCAAGCTCTGATTGCTGCACTTACGGCACTGGGAGTAAGCTCCTGTGCAAACTATGTCAGTTAATAGTTAACAGTTTATAGTTTAAAGAGCCTATTATGATTAAAGATACATTTCCAATGATTATCGGGGAGGAGAAAGTACGCTCAGAGCGTACACTCCTCGCCGGAGTAGAAGACGGCAAGAACATGAAGTCTGCCGACTCTGTGAGATTTCTGGTGCTGCATTGCTCGGCTACCCGACGCAATCAGGACTATAGTGTGGAACAGCTGAGACCATAAGGCACGTGGCTTCTATGATATAGGCTATCACTTCTACATCCGAAAAGATGGTACGATGACGCAACACCGCAAGCTGCTGGAGGTAGGGGCTCATGCCCGACCTTATAATAGATGCTCTATCGGCATCTGCTATGAAGGAGGGCTTGATGAGCAAGGTAAGCCTTGCAACACCATGACCGTCGAACAGGAAACGAGACTCGTTGACCTTTTCAGGAATCTGAAGATTCTCTTTCCGAAAGCGAAGAT
>ENA-OWPP01002854-OWPP01002854.1-human-gut-metagenome-genome-assembly--contig:-NODE-2854-length-11087-cov-2.970812_pt1 | contig 11087 bp, 8 predicted proteins | sample MGYA00248265_ERZ651848 | MGnify/ENA primary metagenome ERZ651848 (study PRJEB26924, sample SAMEA4378233) | human gut metagenome | biome: human gut; feature: human-associated habitat; material: faeces... | reverse complement strand
TTCCCGGAAACGCATCGGCATAAAATTCCCTCAGTGCGTTCTGTACGTTTCCGGGCTGCTGGAGCTTCGATATACTCGCTCCCATGCCTGGTTCGCTTGAACCCAGGTTTGAGCGAAGAGTCGCATCGGTAACGTCGATCCACTTACCCTTTCCTGTACCGCCAGCCGTCGCCGGCGTGCTACCAGGTAAAACGACCTTAGGCATTACGCCATCCCAGCGCCAGTATTCGTCCGTGGATTCCCACAGAAGAACCTCAAAACGTTGATTGAGTAGCGATCCCTGCTCAAACGAACCTATGGCCGGAACGTATCCCCATAGCCCCGTTCCTGCAGGGTCCTGCAATTTAGGCTGACCAGCACCGTCAAAACCCAACCCCTTCCAGGCGCGGTCTTGGGCCGATGGTAGCTGGCTTATATAGGAGTCAGGGACACGCAGTGAACGATTAAAGTTGCTGGTTATCTGCTGCTGCAGATCGATATCACTACTATCGACGTAGCTTTTTGTTGCGGCATCCTGCGCCTGTGACGGGTCACGCAGGTTACGAATGCGGTTATTGAGTGCGTCGTAATAGTTAGCGAGCCATGATGGCTTCCTGAGAGATAGACCAGACCACCATCCATATGCCTGCTGCACCAGCATAGTCAGCTTATCGAAAGCATCTTCGTGGATCTCAGGAAAGAAGCCTCCCTGGTTCCTGATGCTGGCTTCCTGCGTAACCGGCGTGCTGCGCTCGATAGAGATTTTGTAGCCAGCTGGCAGCGCTGATGTCAGAACCACCTTCCCCCCGTTGTAACGGTTCACGCCGGTAACCGTGTAGTCGGTACCGAGTGTTAGCGTCACGATGCTTTCGGAGGTATCCAGGGTCTGCACCAGCAGGTGGCTTTTATCAAGAATGCGGAACGTGAAATCGTATTGGGTAGTGGCGCCGTTCCCGGTGTACTCGTTACGGCTTACCTGCGTTGAAACTGTCATAGTCTGCTCCAGTGGTCAGCGCTGGCGCGCGTACATAGAAGCATTCTATTACCCATCAAACCATATATGAATAAAACAGATCAAAACGAGTAAAAACATTACCATTAAGGTAAACAAAAGAGCTCTGGAAAACTTTGTTACCTTTTGATATATGTATATATATACAGTATTTATGGGAGTATTCCTAATGCCAGAGCGGTACCAGTATCCTGTCGACGAAGGTTTTGCGGATCGTATTCACACCCCGGAAGGGGTCAGATCCCTGGTTGTAAAATCACAGCTGATGGAGTTGCTCAGGGAAATGGAGCGAGACGGCCACGATGTCAGCGGTGCGGCGGCGGAACTGGTGGCACTGGTTAACTATGTGACAAGCTCGCAGCTGTCGATGCGGGAGCTGCAAACACACCTGGACTTCTGCACAATGCAGATTAGACAACATTTAAAGTAAGTTATAAGCTACTCGTCTACATGCTATATTTATATGAAGACGAGTTGCGAATAAGAGGTGGCAAAATGAATGTGTTTTTAAAAAAAGAGTCTAAGTGTTTAACTTCCACTGTAAAAATGCTAATAGTGGCAATTGTTACATATAAGTTCGGGATAGGATGGGGGCTAATATGCATTGCTACTATAAACTCGCTCCCATCCATAACAATAAAATTTAATTAAGTTTTACACTCATTTGCCCAATGTAATTAAATGGGTTTGATTTATCTATTCTTCTTAATGACATGGCAGAAGAAAAGTTCACAAAAGTATTAAATCCGTATGTTGCTGAAGCTAAAATAGCACCTGTTTCTGGAAGACCTATTGATTTTGCGCCAAAATACGCTGCACCTGCATTTGTTACTATCTCAGGAATATTGAAGTTAAATTTTACTTCTGATAAGTTAAATTTTATACGACTTTCATTATATAGTCTAATGACATCAGCGCACGCAATATCTATTTCATTTATTGCTGCTTTTAACTCTAAGTCTCTGTTTTCAGCTTTTAACACCCTAATATTCAATTCATTAATTTTGTTCATGAGGTTTTTTAATTCATCTTTCCTCTTTAGCCTAAATTCTAGCGCATCATTGATATTTACGCTTTCATCAGGCTCTGGTATTGCATTTATCAAAGTAAATAACTCACCATTCTCCGGGGACACCTCATTTGTGTTCTTAATCAATACCTTATCAGCATCACTTGCGATAAAATTAATATCTTTACGCGCAAGTGAGTCCATCATGAATTTCATATTAATTTCATACAGCATGTTTGCCAGATCACCGTTTCCAGACAACGGTAGAACTACTTCACACAAAATACCTTCTTTTTTCAGCTCAAGAACACCAGGAGTTTCATCATTGGAAATACGTAAGAAATCGTTGTTAGTAGTAATTATCTTATCCCAATAAAGAGCATTTATTAATAACTTCCTGTAGTTAAAATTAGAATCTACTATATGCAGGCTATTCTTATCTGCGTTAATAAACATATCAGGAAACATTAAAACATGATTTTCCATTTAATCACCCATAGTATGTGTAGTAATAAAAAATAATTTATGTAACTTTATTAGTTTGAATAACATGGGTAAACATTAATACCCATAAAAAATATACTAGAACTATGTTTAGGATTGTTCTATATGCAAATAAAAAAAATCGCAAAACAACTCATAAAGAGTTTGATATTACCTAAAAAATAAAATAAGATTACCAAAATGGTAAATTTACAACCCATTTCCCTTGTGCCATAGTGATCGGGCATCGGCAAAATCCGGTGCCGGGATTGGCGTCCCGGATTACTAAACGGCGCACAACACGCGCACTGCGTGTTTTTTTGTGCACGCGCTCTGACGCACCTATCCAATGGTGGGCTGGGCGGGGGTCCGAAAGGACGCCGGTATCCGTTTAGGCCGGTACGCCAACTCCGTTCAGTTCACCACCAGTAATTGGCGTTGCGGTGGTGATAACTCTACTAAGCGGGGTATCACAATGAACACCAAACCTTCCATTTTCAATTTCGAATCAGACTCAGCTATTCGCGCCATTATGATCGATGGTAATCCTTGGTTTTTTGCATCCGATGTTTGCCGCGCGATTGGCATAGCAAACCATCGTGATGCAGTTCGCAAACTTGATGATGACGAGAAGGGCGTCGGTTCAACCGACACCCTTGGTGGTGAGCAAGAATCAGTTATCATCTCCGAGTCTGGCCTCTACACCCTTATCCTCCGCTGCCGCGATGCGGTGACGCCGGGAACCATCCCCTACCGCTTCCGCAAGTGGGTAACCAGCGAGGTGCTGCCGCAGATCCGCAAGACTGGCCGCTACGTTCGGGAAGAACTCTCCCAGGCTGATAAAGCCCGCATGCTGGCGCAGGAGATGACCAGCAGCATGTTGCCGGCGATCATGGATGCATTGCAGGTCGAGCAGAAGCACTACACCTTCCCTCTTAACCGGCGCTATCAGGATCACATCCATTCACCTGATGGCCTGCGTGAACTTGCGAAAAGCTCAATGGTGATGAAGCTGCTCCGCGAACTCGATGCTGACGGGCATGATGTGTCCGGCGCCGCCGCAGAGGTAACGGCCATGCTCAGCTACATTGTTGGTATCGGCGCCGTACTGCGCGACATAGAGACGCATGCTCAGTACGTGATGGCTAAGGCCAAGGGTTACTGAGGCTGCTGGCGCAGGGAAGCGCCTTTAAAATAATTCTTGACGGATTGCATGAGTGGCTTAGTATTACCAATAAGGTAAAACAGGAGGCGACCATGAGAACTGATGATTTGTTGAAATTCTCGAGCCTTTTCAAAGTAAATGTGTGTCACGATACTGAAGAGAATGTATGGGTGGCATACTGTGAAGATCTTGGGCTCTCTACTGAAGCTGACTCTTACGAAGATCTAACCGAAAGAGTGTGGGAGATAGCTCCTGAGCTATATGAAATGAACGGATACAAAGGCAACCTCAAACGGCTGCATTTATCCTTCATTCAGGAACAGAACTTCACTGACAGAATGGCACTGTAGTGTATGGGAACAGGACTATACCCCAAGCTCGTTGATATCCTTAAGTCTGCAAAATGTTATTTTGTAAGGCAAGGAAAAGGCAGTCATGAGATATGGTATAGTCCATTGTCATCAAGAAATTTTTCTGTTCCGTTTACTGTGAAATCGAAACACACAGCAAATAACATATTGAAAGACGCTGGTTTAGATAAGTATTTTTAATAGCCCGCATAGCGGGCTTTTTGATGGATGGCGTTGTGACATGTCACGTTGGTTTAGTTTTGTCTAGCCCAATAATATCAAGGTGAGAGCTTTCATAACTTTTACCGAATAGAGTAAAACATATCGTGTCGAGTTCTCTCTTATGCTTGGATGCCCTATCGAAATTACCACCCCAACAGCAGATGAACCCACCAAGTATGGCTGACTCAAAAAGTAGTGATGCCGCACCAATATGCCTGAACCAGAGGTCGATAAGTAAAGCAGCGAACGCTATTAAGGAGCCCCACCCGCCGATCCTTCGCCACCTCTCGGCTTCGTATTGAAGAGAAGCAATATATTCAATTTTATCTCTCGTCATTAGTTCCCCACCGCTTTCCCTAAATCTGGTGCTCTCCGTGGCGTTTCTTCGCCTGGTTCCCACCAGCTTGTTGTATTAAACTCACGCATCGCGCGGTCACGCACGCGGGCGTTATACCCAGGGTTTGCCATCTCCTGAAGTTGCTGCAGGATCAGGTGATTGGTTATTGCTTTTGTATACCACAGGTTAGCGAAAGGCGTAATCATCCTGGCAGTTTTTAACGCATCAGCTGTGAATGTCGTATCTTCACCGGCCATCGCCTTCTGCGAGTTCGTCAGCACCGTTTTCGAGAGTTGCTCTGCAAAACCAAGTACTGGGCCCCCGAGAATGCCAGCAATACTGGAGCCATACTGCGTGTGGTCCTGAAAAAGGAAGTCCCCGTAAATGCCGAACGACCCACCTTTGAGAAGGGCCTGCAGCCATGTCTGAGGTTTAGTCATATCCAATGGGTCATTTCCTGATAGCAGCGCATTCATCTGGTTAGCGAACATCCCTGCCAGAGTGGTACCGGCAACGTATGCAGCAAAGAATTTTACTGCAGGCATGGTTTCAAGATCCTGTAACCTGGTGACAAGCTGCCGCATGCCAGCCATTGGCGTAGTTTTGAAGAGCATAAAGCTTTTCAGGAGATCGCCGGAAGTATCACGGGCGAAAGTATCCAGTCCGGTTGCCGTTGTAACGGCGCTGGTCATCTCACCGTGTGTAATACCCAAGAGATGCTGTGCGGACTCTGCACGTGCATTTCGCACCATGCGGCTAATGGTCTGCTCAACCTCTGCATCAAAGGCCTGCTTCAGTGTCTTGCGCTTCGCGTCGGTCATATCGCCCAGTGCCGCCAGCGCCTGATCACTGCCAGCCCGCACCTTCTCTATCCTGTCAGCCAGGATATTACGGACAGTCTCATCGGGCACGTCAAAGATCGCGTCTGGCGTCATCCCCTTATGCCCGCAACTCTGCAGCACTCATAATAGCCCAGTCCTCTGGCGTCCAACCTTTGTTTGCCAGCACCGTGCGATCGCTTCCTGTTAACGCATCAAGGGATTTATATTTTCGCGATAGCTCGCCGATGTTCTTAAACATCAATAGACCAAACGCTGCTTTGTTGGCCCGGTCCATTGCGATAAGACCGGACCATTTTAGTGTTTTCTCTGCGAACCAGCCCGTAATACCACGGGAAAGGTCAAAGCCCCCCATCTTCGATACCACAGCGGCATGCGCATCAACCAGCAGGCCAAGTTCTGCATTTGCACGCTTAGCGTCGCCATTGAAGAGGTTCCTCAACGTGTTGGCAGACAGATGCATGCCGTTGCGGTCAAAGCCCAGCGCCTGAGCATTGGCGCGCATGATGGCCTGATCGCTGGCGGCGGTGAACACGCTGGTACCGAGCATTGCCGAAGTCATCAGGTTGCGCAGGCCACCGACAGCAGAGGAAAACACACTTGACGATGCAACGCCGTTCAAACCAGCCATAGAGTTAAACATCCTCTCTACCAGCTGACGCTGATCATTCATCGTCCCAATATCATGGCCGCCACCAGTGGTTGACGTCGCTCTCTGATAAATCTGGTCCATAAGAAGTTTGAAGTTAATAGCTGCATCAGGCCCAAACGCCTTAACAACGCCGAGGTCCCGCGATGAGGACTGCAGGTGCGACATCATCACTCCGACAACCGGCTGCTGGGTGTAGCGTTCCATGTATGAAAAATGCGACTTGGCATCTTTGAACGCCATTACCCTGCTCTGTGATCCGCGGTTCTTTATGCCACCGCTTCCCATAAAGGCACCCGGGTCAATCTTGTTGGCCCCTTCCGTCACTTTGGTTTCGTAGATGGCTTCCAGCGCCTGGCGGTACTCGATATCGTTCATCGGGCTGCCGTCAAGATTCACAAACTGCGATCGGTCCTGAGTGTTCCATACGTCATCAACCCAGGCCTGCCGCGCGAAATCCTGCGGCGGCTGGCGGCCAGCAGCAATTGCAGCGGCGCGCTCATTCAGCGGAAGAGAGGAAAGCCACTCATCGCGGCCGGCGGCGCGGATAAGCTCGGCATCATCAACGTATGGCAGGTGCCAGTCATCACGCAGACCTATATCAAATCCGGAATCGTTCATCTCCTGCCGGGCCCGACTGGTGACATCCCCCCATACTTTCGCAATTTTCTTTGCTGCCGGGTTCCCGGTGTCTTCGCCGTAAATTTCCTTCAGGATCTGCAACTGGCCAGATCTGGACGCTTCACGGTCAAACGGCAAAAGGTTGCGCAGGCGCTGCTCACCTAACGCCTGACTCTGATAGAAGAATTTCTGAACATCATCGCCAGCTGCCGTAAGTTCGGCTGATAGCTGGCGCGTCCAGTCCTGGTATGCCCCAGTCGCCATCTCCTCTGCAGAGACCACGTTAATATCCGGCTGCTTGTCTCGCCCGCGGCGCCCGGAAAAAATAAACTGCTGAAGCGCTATCGGGGTTTGCTCATTCTCGGGGATGGCTTTATTCAGCGTGTCGCGAACTTTGGCGATGGCGATGGCATTCTGCGCCACGCGCTGACGTTTTTTGAATACCGCATGCACAGCCTGCGCAGCGGCAAGCTCTGCCGCCTGGCGGTAAGTTTCCGCGTCAGGGATGCCGGTCTTCCCTTCCCTGGCGTTGCGGCGCGCGATGACGCGCACGGCGTCTTTAATGCGGTCTTCGATATTTTTAATTTCGTCCGCTTTCGGCTGGCGCCCAAGCGTGTTGGCTACGGCATCAATACAGGCTTGTTTCATCACGGATTCCTCAGGAAGCAGGAAGCGGCCACAGAGTAGGCGCGGGATTCGTTTTTAACGGTCGCGATCTGGTTATCCAGATCGGCGAGCAGTTCTGAAAGCTTCACCGGCTGCCCGGTGTCAGGATGAGCGACGGTGATATCCGGCTCAACGCCGGCAAGGTCGCGCGCAGCCATCAGGTCGTAACTACCTGAGGAAATCGTTTCTCCCGTATCGGGATCCACGCTGACCTGTGAAGTATCTTCTTTTCCGGCGAAAGCGCTATTGTCGGTCATTCTAGCCGGCGATTCACTGACGGCTTCACGCTGGGCTAGCGGGATCCCGTTTTCACGGTATACCTGTTCCATCGCCGCGCGCTGCTCCGATGCATCGGCCAGCAAGTCAGGACGCACAACACCATCAAGCCCGCGCGCCTGCATGCTGACGTTCACAGGCTGCCCTGTCATCAACTGCCTTGCGGCCTCATCCATCGCAGCAACGTGACTGTTAATGCTGGCTTCGCTGCCGTGCAGAACCGGCGCGGACTCAATATCATAATGCAGCCCTTCATTCAGGGTATGGGCCGCATCGATATCACTGGGTTTAGCTGAAGATTCAGGGATCAGTCCGCGCATACTCTCCGGGATAATTCCCTGCTCCAGCCTGGAAAGATCAGAGCGCGCATCGTAGAACCGTCCGCCGGGAGTGCTGTCTGCAAGTGCCTGCCTGCTGGGTTCAATCCTGCTCTGAATTTCCTGCACCCTCTTTTCGAGCGCTGCCAGTTCCCGATTACGAATGCGACGGCTGCTGCTGTTTCCCACGCGTTGGTCACGCAGTGCCTGGCGCTGTTCTCCTATCCGTGCAATTTCATACTCTGCCCGATATATCTCGTCGGTGAGAGCTTTACGGTCACCGCGAGATAAAACCTGCCCGGCCAGTTGCTGCAGTTCTGCCAGCCGTGAATCATACGTCACACCTGGCGTACTGGTATCAGCACCAGGCACAACACCAGATTCCTGTGCGGGCGCCGTTTCTGCTGTTACCGTTGCATCCTGCGGCGGCGTAGTACCTTCATCAACTGTCGGCGGCGCATCAGCCCTGGCATCAACGGAATTCCCGCGCGCTGCAAAGTGATGAGCGCCGCCAAACGCAGCCCCGAGTACGGAATCGATCAGGATGGCCTGACCGTCAAACACACGGTACTGCTTCGCCATATCTGCATAGCCGTTCTCTTCCAGAGTCTCACCGACAGCAAAGCGGTTTAGGCCACCGAATGCCGTGTTGATGCCTACACCGGAGAGAAGTCTTGTCGCCAGTCTTCCGCCTACTGCCGCTGGCAATCCCATACCTACCGCATTGAATCCGCTTTGTTCAGCTGCCACGGTGCGTGCGGTCTGTTCGTCAACACCCTTTGCCAAAGCATCCTGGTAGGCCTGCTCGTAGGTGCTGCCTGCCGCCGCCGCGGCGCCGACCACCGGTCCGCCAATAACTGAAACACCGATCGCAGGTGCAAACTGGCCCAACCCGTGAATGACCTGGGCGGCTATGCCCTGACTTCCGGCCTCGGGCTTGATGTATTCCCTGGCGCTGCTCAGTTGCTTACCGAAATCGTCATATGACTCATTCAGCGCTTTGTCGGCATCCGGGAACATGACGCGGAACATGTTGATGGTAGGTGCGACATTGTCGGTAAATGCCGGGTCACTTATCAGTCGCTTGCTAAATCCTACGGCAGACTGAGCCAGGCCCAAAGCCCCCTCTCCGGCGCCGCGGAAAAATGCCGACGCGCCACCCTGAAATGCTGACGGTTCGAAGTCTTCAGGGCGTGAGGGCTTTTCCATAGCCTGATTGTCCAGCCATGCCTGGCCCTCCGGGACCAGAGAAAAAAGGTCTGACATTATTCAACCCTCACAGTTACCGGCTGGTTAGTCCGCGGATCTGTCGCCCAACGACCGCTACCGTTTACGAGGCGGTACTGGTTATTGCCGACATTGACCGCCTTAAAGTTTTCCAACGATGAAGGGTTTAATCCAGCCTGAGTCATAGCCTCTCGCCCTGCAGCCGTGTACCGGTCCCGGAAGGTGGTCTTATCCATACCGAAAGGCATGACTACGTCACTGCCGTTCAGGCCCTTATACACGCCGCCTGTGGCATACAACGCTGCTGTCTCTGCAATTTTAGAGTCGGGAGCTACAGTATTGGTTTTGCTATGATCGCCTGATTGATATGCAAGCGCGGCATAAGCTGCCCGAAAGTTGCCCCACGCCACCTGGCGCGCCTGAGCGTTGTAGGCGAAAGCATTACCGACTTCATCATCAAAAACAGCTTTAAGCTTCTCATCCGATGGGATGCTCACAGCACTGATCCCTGCATCCTTCATCGCTTTTGATGGATTCAGCATCTGATCACCAGCCAGCACCGTCTTAGCGACATCGTATTTATCCAGCGTAGGCTTGTAGGATACGAACTGGCTGTAAGGGATGATGCCGCTGCGGTTGTCGTACTGGTTATCCTGCTGGCCCAGCAGCAGCGCTGCGTATGCGGTTCCTGGACTGCCTGGCGCGATCGATGATGCAACACTGCGCAATGCCTGCGGCGGTAAGGTTCTCCCTAATCCTTGCAACAGATTGATCGCCTGGTTTACATCCGTAGAATTGCGGACTGCATCAGTCAAAACCTGCGATTCCTGTTTGGACAGCAGTGGTGGTGTGATACCTATAGCCTTAAGCTGGCCCTGCGCCGCATAGCGATTTTTCACCTCTGACGCAATGGCATCAGGAGTGCTGTTGCTGATTGGCTTATAGGCTCCAATATCGACAGCAGACTGAAACGGGTCTGACTGACGCTGGCTAATTATCCTCTGAGCAGCAGCCTGAATATGGTCGAATGCTGCTGCGCGCCCTGCCAGCCCTTCTCCATTACCAACTTGATTCTTTAGATCACTGACATATTGCTGAATGGATGCCGTCGGCATTGTGCGAAAAGATCCGATATACTGCCCAGCAACGCGCAGGTTTTCGAAATCGTTAAAACGCTGCGTCCCCTCGCGGTAACCGAAAGCGTTAATGAAGTCGCCCTGTGAAGGCGGATTATCGAACTGGATCCCCTTAAGATAAGCGGCGGTTGCATCCTGCACCTGATCAACAAGTTGGGCCTTGAACTGTGTACGAGCCTGGTTCCGCAGCTCCATAGACTGGCGTAAATATGCCGCCTGCTGCTGCGGGCTTGCGGCGTCGAAAGCTTGATTCCCTGAATATCGCTTAGGCGATTCCAGAGTAGTAAGACCAAGCGCGGCAGAAACGCCAGTGTTCAGTTGATCCTCGCTATATGGCTGTTTCCCGTTCTCGTGCTGGATGATGCCAGCGCAGAGCTGACGCAGGGTATTAATGTCGCTCATATTAAGCTGGTCATTTGGCGTGACATTCAGCTTTTTGCATAATGCGGCAATGTACGCTTCTGTGTTATTGCCGTCGCTTGCCGGCGCCCAACGATTAACGATCTCGCTAACTGTGTCGTAACCCTGACGCTGGTACGAAAGCAGGTTTTTACCCAGCGCACGAATACCATGCTCAGGGGTCACGAATTTCGCAAAACGCCCATCACTACCCGCCTGGCCATCCCACGAATTGGAACCGGCTTCGATATTCCCCGGATTATTATTTCGCAGCCCTCTAGCGGCTGACGAATTACCATGCGCCGTAACACGTGGCGCACCCTCATTGTCTCCAGGCTCACCATTCTGCTGCATGAACTGAATATACTGTTGCGATGCTGCAGTACTCAGCGCGCTATCT
>ENA-OWPP01002839-OWPP01002839.1-human-gut-metagenome-genome-assembly--contig:-NODE-2839-length-11135-cov-2.587635_pt1 | contig 11135 bp, 6 predicted proteins | sample MGYA00248265_ERZ651848 | MGnify/ENA primary metagenome ERZ651848 (study PRJEB26924, sample SAMEA4378233) | human gut metagenome | biome: human gut; feature: human-associated habitat; material: faeces... | reverse complement strand
GTAAGGTACTTCCAGTACCATCGGTTCGCCGTTAGCCTGCATCACCTGTGTAAGAGGCAGTGCGTTGAAATTCTGCGGTTCATAGTTGGCAATCTGCTGTCCGTCCATAGACAGGGATTGGGTAAAATAACCGTAACGGTACAGGAAACCGACAGCAGTCAGGTCGATATTGCTGTCACTGGCTTCTTTCAGGTAGTCACCTGCCAATACGCCCAGACCACCGGAGTAAATCTTCAGAACGTTTGTCAAACCATATTCCATACTGAAATAGGCAACAGACGGTTTCGTCTTGTCCGGCTTAACATTTACATAATCCTTGAATATTGAGTAAGTAGCTTTGATTTCGGCCATCAGGACGTTATCTGCCAGAATTTCCTCAATACGTTTATAGGATAAGCTTTGAAGTAAAAGTACGGGGTTACCTTCTGTAGAGGCCCACAGTTCCGGGTCGATCTTACCGAATAATTTGGCTCCTTCATGGTTCCACACCCACCATAGGTTTGTTGCCATTTCGTATAATGGCTGTAATGGCTCGGGGAGCATAGAATGAGAATAAACATCTTTCCAAATCGGGCTGTTTGCGTTATTCGCTTTGATTTTCATTATTGTGAAGTTTAAAATGTTTCAATTTCAATTTAATATTATAGAATCTCTGATCTTTGTTTAAAACGCTGCAAAGATAGGGATTATCTGTTTAATTATGAGCCTATTTTAATTATTTCTTTTGGCCGCATTCTCCAAAGCGATCCTGAAAGCCTCTTCGTAATAGACGATAAATTTGCTCCATTCCGCTTTTGCCGCCAGGTCGAAACTGCGTTTCCGTATCTCGACCGTTTCTTTTTTATTCTTGCTGACGAGAGTCAGGATGGAGGATGTGATAGCGTCTGCTACTTCGAAATAATTAAAGTCGTCACGGTTCACGACTGCAACACCTTCGCTGATGTCGTTGCCTGTCACGTGTCTCTTAGCCCAGAGTCCGAATCCGGCCAGATCGGTCGTGATGGTCGGGATTCCGAAAGCGATACTTTCCAACGGAGTGTATCCCCACGGTTCGTAATACGAAGGATAGACCGTTGCGTCCATACCGACCAACAGGTCGTAGTACGGTTTGTTGAGGATGCCGTCGCGTCCGTCCAGGTAACAGGGTACGAAAATGATTTTCAGTTTGTCTGTTGCCGAATTGGTGAATCCGGAATGCGAGATATAGTTCAGTACCTTGTCCTGCTCCATCAGGTTCAGCCAATGCGTGACGAACGGCATCTGCATGGGGGAGGTGGTACGGATATTTTTGTCGATCACTTCTTTCAGGTCTGCACGGGCATCGCGCACCCAGGCGGGTACCATGATGAAGGCTACCACTTCGCGTTGCAACTTGCCGGAAGTACGTACCCGGTTCATTGCTTCGATAAAGACATCGATGCCCTTATTGCGATATTCATAGCGGCCGCTTGTAGAGACAAGGAATGCATCCGGTGAAATGGGGCATCCTAATAACTTTTCCGCTACATTCAGCAGGGCATGGCGCGCTTCGGCACGTTTCTTTTCATATTCCTTTTTAGCCTCTTCATAGCGACCTTCCACAAACTCCAGATTCGCCTTCACCTTCTGAATTTTAAAGTCGGTTACATAACGCTGCAATAATTCCTGTACTTTGGCAGCCAATTGAGCTGCAGCCAAAGGTTCAGGCATATCGACAGATAAAGTAATATACCCGTCTTTATCGTTGAGGTTCATATTGATCTTATCTTTCAAGGTCTTGATACATTCTGCCTCGTCTTTAGACAGGGATTCCAAAGTAGCAACAGCCCCTTCTCCATATTGAGGTTCCGGTTCTTCCCCACGAATAGCCCCGATAATCACTCCGGGCAAACCGATCGTATATTTCAGTATTGTCCCTCCTAAAGAAAATTGGGCATATTCATCGGCAGTATAATAATCCAGCAATTTCACCGGCTGATCGTATTCCTCAAATTTGATCGCCGTCTGCATAATTTCCTTTTGAAAAGGTACACTAGCCAATATTTTAGGATAAATCTTCGGCGACAACACATCTCCGGCACCTAAAGATCCGATGTTTATACCTGCTATAGCAGCTAAGCCACTTAAACTTCCTCCAGTCGTTTTTTCACCTGTCTGGGGAACAATCGTACAGGAAGCGGTAAAAACTTTAGCACTGAACAAAGCGACCAATACCCCGAGACATGCACAAACGACAGTCACCTTGAGAATGAATTTCCGCTTTGCCCATAATTTCTTTACAACCTCGATCAGGTCTATTTCATTTTCCGGTTGAACCGGTTGATTACTCGTCGAATTTGTAGCCATTACTTCGTGCTATTAATAATTGATGTAACTAATGCAGCCATAGACGTGGTAGAGGAAGCGATACTCATGATTTCAGCCAAACCGACACCTTTTCTAGGCGGTTTTACCGGTACAATGATTTCACAACCGGGAGCAGCCTTGGCCTTAGAGAAAGTCTTGGATTTCTGTACCGTACCGTTCATATACACGATAAACACCCTGCGTTTCTTCGCCCGTGAAGCGAATCCTCCGCCCTGTTCTATATAATAATTCAACTTCGCATTCTTTTTGTATACGACAGTATTCGGATACATCACCGCCCCACTGATCTTCACCGTTCCTGTATACTGAGGGACAACAAGTTGGTCCCCTTCCCGTAATACGACATCATAATCCGACCCGGGATTTTCGATCGCTTTCTTCAGCTCGATACCGACATAATAGGTATTACCGATATCCAGACGGTTTATGTCGATCGAATCTTTATCCGTTTGTTTGGAAAGTTTCAATACAGATTCCACCCGAGCCTTTTCATCCGGTGTCATCTGTCTGAGCAAACGGGCCCCTTTTGCATATGCCTCCGGCATCAATCCACCTGCTCTTTTCACCAAATCCGAAAGCCGTTCTCCTTTCTGGGATAAGACATAATTTCCTTCAAACAATACCTCGCCGGTAACTGTTACATTTTGCTGTACCTGATATCCCGGAGAGTTACGGACAAATACTTCATCATAGGGTTCCAAAGTAAAGTCCGGTTTACCGTCCACAATCAATCCATCCTTTAAAGTAAAAGTAAAGTTTTCAGCCAATTTAGTCAATCCGGTCAAGCTCTTCGGATTTTTAATCCGGCGAGCCACATCGACTTTCACTGTCGAAGCGGATTCCAATAAACCGCCAGCCTGAATGATCAGGTCTTCAATTGTGGCATTATCGGCATATTTGTAAACTCCCGGTACCCTTACTGCCCCTTTTACAGACAACGTATATTCTTCCTGCAAATCGAATATCGAAGGAATATACAATTCATCGTTTTTTTGCAAAGGCAGATTGGCAGCCGAACCACTCAATATTCCGGTTACATTGAGAGCGACCACTTCCTGAGTTAAATCGGGTTTCTGGCGGAATAATACAGCCCGGTTAACAAAGGCGTCTTCAGTAATTCCCTCTGCTTTTTCAATCAATTCCTTCACTGTAGTTACTTTTCCTAAATCGTATAATCCGGGCCGGTACACAGCTCCCCGAATCTGAACCCGATTTTCAAAACGATTCAACATCGGATCTACAGAAATAGAATCCCCATCTACCAAAGGAAAACTTTTAAACTCTCCTTCTTCGACATTATATACCTGATATTCCCGTCCACTTTTTCGAATTACCCGAATAGCATTTTTATAAGCATCTCCCTTAAAACCTCCGGCATACTCCAACAAATCGCCGACTGTCTCTGTATCTTTCATTTCATAGATCATCGGACGCTTTACCTTTCCTGTCAGGGAAACCAAATTGGCATAAGGTGCAACGAGCACCACATCCCCGTCATTCAGGCTGATGTCCAGATCGCTTCTCCCTTTTAAAAGATAATCGTATACATCTACATCGGCGACAACTTGCGATTTACCGTAATATTCCGCATGGAACCGATTTCACCGACTCCTCCGGCATTATATAAAGCATGAAACAAAGTAGCCAAAGAGGGTAAGGTATAGGTACCCGGCATCGCCACTTCCCCCATCACATTCACCCGGATACTCCGCACGTTTCCTAAGGACACTTTTATAAAAGTATCCGGCTCATCACTATTTAATGAAGCATATACCTGAGACAACGCATTCTTTACCCGTTGATAAGCTTCTTCTATCTTCAAGCCATTCAGATAAACCGGTCCGATCTCTTCGATCGTGATATTTCCATCCGGTGCAATATACTGCCGAATAGTCTTTACCGATCCCCCCCAAATATCCACAATAATCTCATCTCCGGGACCAAGCACATAATTTTCCGGCGTAGCTATATTGAGGTTAGGTTCGAAAGTCAATTGTTTGTTATTAAAAATATTCCGTCCGAAAATCCTTATTTCAGGCAATGAATCTTTTGAGAAAAGAAGCTCTTTATCTTCCTCCAGATTCAAAGAATCCAATATATTGACTGCAGGAGGATTTTCTTGCCTCAATCGGCTCATTCCGTTCCCCGTTTGTTCTCCGGCCGTACTTTTTTTACCGGTATAGTTATTTTTTATACGAATCAATTGTTCCTGGGTAACTCCTTTTTGTCCCAGCATCATAATGATTTGTTGTTGAGTTTTTCCCTGATTCTGAGCCTCTTTAACCATAGCAACAACCTGGTCGTCCGACATCTGAGCAAATGTAACAGATATAAATTGCACGAACAATATGAGTAAGAATAACTTCTTCACCTTTATTTTATTATTAATTTTTATTCTATGTTATTTCAATGAGTCACAAAAATAAACAAAAAGCCCCAAACATACCCCTTCTTAGAATAATTTTTCACTTTTTCAACACAACTGGCCGCTACTGTAATCAAAGCACACCCTAATTTTTCCAAACGTAAAACAATCCGGTATTTATCCCGGATCTGCACCATTTCTCCTTGAAATCCAGCTAATTTACCCCGAACAACTTCTACTAAAGTACCTGCAGGAATATCCTCGTAAGAAATTTCCAGCGGTTCGTCGGCCTGATTTTCGACAAAACGTAAGCGTTCGATCTGTTCAGCCGGAATAGCTACCGCTTTTCCCTTTTCTTTCAGGAAAGTAACCACCCCCGGAGTTGTCAGCACAGGAACAAAGGTTTCTTCTTTTATATGTACAAAAATATATCCGGAAATCAAAGGTACCGATACTTTTTTTTTCCGGTCACTCCACACCCTGTATTCAGTCCTTAACGGAAGATAATTTTCAATACCAATCTGATCGAGTCGTTCTTTCACTTTTTTTTCAGCCCTGGCTGCTGTATACACAGCATACCAGGAAAAAACACTCTCCATAAACAATAGCTTAGCACTTAATAAACTTTCAGCATAGTCACTTCCTTCGGAGTAAGGAAACGCCATGTTCCCCGCGGCAGATTTTTTTTCGTAATACCGGCAAAATATACCCGGTCGAGTTTTATGATCTGGTAACCGAAATGTTCAAATATACGTCTGACGATACGATTTTTTCCGGAATGAATCTCTATCCCCACTTCAGTACAATCCGGAGAGGTATAACTGATCTCGTCCGCTTTGATAAATCCGTCTTCCAGCTGGACTCCATTCGCTATAGCCTGAAAATCTTCTTCAGTCAATACACGATCCAGAAAAACATGATATATCTTTTTGTGATCGTATTTCGGATGGGTCAATTTCTTAGCCAGATCGCCGTCATTCGTAAACAACAACACTCCTGTCGTCTGCCGGTCCAGACGCCCTACCGGATAGATTCTTTCTTTACAAGCACCTTCGACCAAGGCCATAACCGTCTTACGTTCCAACGGATCCTCGACGGTTGTCACATAATCTTTCGGTTTATTTAAAACGAGATATACTTTCTTTTCGGGGAAAATCTGAACGTCGTCCACCTCCACCTTGTCTTTCTTCCGTACTTTCAAACCGACGGTCTGAACTACCTCTCCGTTTACCTTCACCCGTCCGGCAACGATCAATTCATCCGCATCCCTACGAGAACATACGCCTCCCATTGAAATGTAGCGATTCAGACGCAATTCGGTGTTCTCATCTTCATTTTTCAGCCGATGAGCCAACAATTTCTTTTTACTATAGTGTTTCTGTCTCAGTCCTTCTTTCTCTCTCCCGGAAATCTTTTTCCGATCGCGGTCGAAAGGACGATTATAATTCGAATGATTGTTCCCGGTGGTCTCCTCACCTCTTGGCCGGAAAATACGTGGTCTGCGTGGATTATCCGTATGAGAATCACGTTTCACCAATACCTTCCGTTCCGAACGTTCGGTCCGGTCCTGCCGGTCGGTTGCCTCTGTACTAGGACGGTAATCCCGGCGGTTACTGAATTTAGCCGGACGTTCTCTGTAAGTATCTTTCTCCCGGTTAAAATTCCGTTCTCTTCTTTCTCCGTTGTTCCGTTCAGAAGTCCTTTCAAACCTTCTGGTAGTATTACGGTTCCCCACAGATCCGGCCGTATATCTTTCTCCTTGCTCTGCTCCATATCCTCTACGGTTTTCAGACCGTTCGGAACGAAAAGAACGCCGATTTTTATTATAATCTCTTTCCATCCTAAATAATATTAATTCATTGATTTTAATTTTTTTTCTCGCTTACACGTCTCTCTCACTCAGGTATTTCATTCAAACTATTTGGGCGCCGTCCTATACACAAACACTCCGATAATGGCAAACAAAATATTAGGCAACCACACTGCTAATAACGGATTCATATTTCCATTTGTTGCAAAAACTGTTGAAAATTGCATAAATAAGATATAAGAAAAACTGATCAGCAAGCCTATTCCAAGATGTAGTCCCATTCCGCCCCTGATTTTACGTGACGAGATACTGACACCGATGAAAGTCAATATAAAAGTAGCGAATGCATTGGCAATCATTTTATATTTTTCAATCTGAAATTCGATCACATTCGAACTCCCCCGCATTTTCATCCGGTCGATATAACGATCCAGTTCCGGAAAAGTCAATTGTTCCCGGATTTTCTTCGGATTCTCTGAAAATTCAGAAGGTTGGAAAGCCATGACAGTATCCAGTTTCTGTCCCGTCGTATACGTTTCTTTATCTCCCTCTATTTCCCGGAGTTTCCAGTTATGGATCACCCATTTTTTATTTTCCTTATCCCAGGTAATCCGCGAAGAGGTCAGCTTATTGATCAAGGTATCCCCCCTGAAATTTTCGATGGAGAAATCATATCCCACATTCGAAGCTACCGAATAAGACGACATATAGATATAAGTACCCGGAGCTATCTGACGATGTATATTCTGTTCCTTATTGGCATATCTTTTACCCATATATTGCTTTTCGAATTCAATCCGTTTCTCATTGGCATTGGGGATAATAAAAGCTCCCAACAAAAATGACAAAATAGCAATAACGGTAGCCGACATCAGATAGGGGAATAAAAAACGCCTGAAACTGATCCCGGTACTCAAAATAGCGATAATCTCACTATCATAGGCCATCTTCGAAGTAAAAAAGATTACTGAGATGAAAGTAAACAGCGAAGAGAACACGTTCGCAAAATAGGGAATAAAATTCTTATAATAATCGAACACAATCGCTTTTACCGGAGCTTCGTTTTCCAAAAATTTTTCCAGTTTTTCGGAAAGATCGAAAACGACGACGATACACAGAATCAGGACCAGTGAAAAGAAAAAGGTCCCCAGGAATTTGCGTATAATATATAAATCAAGTTTTTTCATCTAAAGTCTTCTGGTTATTTTCGGAAGCAGCTTTGTCTTCCATGCTACGAAATCTCCTTCCTGAATATGTTTCCGGGCTTCTCTCACCAACCACAAATAAAAAGAGAGATTATGGATGGAACAAATTTGCAACCCTAATATCTCGTCGGATTTAATCAAATGCCGCAAATAAGCCTTCGAATAATCGGTATCGACATAACTCAATGCAGCAGGATCTATAGAAGAAAAATCCCGCTCCCATTTTTGATTTTTAATATTGATCGTCCCTTCGGTTGTAAAAATCATACCATTACGTCCATTACGGGTAGGCATCACGCAATCGAACATATCTACTCCCCTTTGTATACCTTCGAGTATATTTTCAGGCGTCCCGACCCCCATCAGATAACGTGGTTTATCCTGAGGCAATATACGATTGACGACCTCGATCATGGCATACATTTCTTCAGCAGGTTCTCCGACAGCCAGACCACCGATCGCATAGCCGGCTCTGTTCAGGGATACGGCATGTTCTGCAGCTTTCTCTCTCAAATCCCGGTAAGTACATCCCTGAACGATCGGAAATAAATTTTGCTCGTAACCGTATAGCGGTGCAGTTTCGTCAAAACGCGCGACACACCGTTCCAGCCACCTCTGAGTCAGCCCGAGTGAATGCCTGGCATAATTATAATCACTGGTTCCCGGCGGACATTCGTCAAAAGCCATCACGATATCGGCGCCGATTTGACGCTGGATATCCATGACATTTTCTGGTGTAAAAAGATGTTTAGAACCATCTATGTGTGATCGGAAAGTCACTCCTTCCTCTGTAATCTTCCGTCCGGTACCGGTCAGCGAAAACACCTGAAATCCGCCACTATCGGTCAATATCGGCCGGTCCCAGCCATTAAAACGGTGCAATCCTCCGGCTGCCTGCAGAATTTCGGTTCCCGGTCGTAAATAAAGATGGTAGGTATTCCCCAGAATAATCTCAGCCCGGATATCCTCTTTCAGTTCTCTCATATGCACTGCTTTCACAGATCCCACCGTTCCCACCGGCATAAAGACAGGGGTATGAATCTCCCCGTGTGCCGTGGTCAAAACACCACACCGGGCTTCACTATTCTTATCTTTCGCTAAAAGAGTATATTGCATATTATTATTCCGAGCTATGTATTTTAGTGCGCAAAGGTAATAATTTCAGGTTAAAGGTAAAAGGTTAAAAGGTAAAAAGTATTCAGACACTTTTAGTTCAGGATAATTCTGCAAACATTTGCAAAACAAAGATTTTTTTCAAACCTTTGGGACTGCAAACTAAAAAAATAAAAATTACAGAACGATATGAGAAATTTTTTCGGAATCTTTTTACTTATGTTTATCTTTTGCAGCCAGTTATCTGCACAAAAACAATTAACCCTGGAGGATTTTTTTGTCGATGGGACTTTCCGTACCAAAGGAGTTTACGGATTACGTTCCATGAATGACGGCGAACATTATACAGTTTTAGAGAACAATGGCACACGTATAGTCAAATACAGCTATAAAACGGGGCTGCCTGTCGCGACTTTACTGGATTTGAAAACCCAGGAGGATTCTCCTGTCAGCCGGATAGACGATTATACCTTCAATGCAGATGAAAGCCGGATACTGATTTGTACCAATAAGAAACCGATTTACCGCCGTTCGTTCACTGCCGATTATTATCTTTTCGATTTTAAAAATAAAGAAATCAAACCTTTGTCGGAAGGTGGCAGCCAACGGTTGGCGACTTTTTCTCCGACCGGTTTGCAAGTTGCTTTCGTAAGAGATAACAACCTGTTTATCCATGATATTCGTTTCGGTTCAGAACGTCAGATCACCAGAGACGGACAATACAATCACATCATCAACGGCGCACCGGACTGGGTTTACGAAGAGGAATTCGCATTCAACCGTGCTTTTGAATGGGCTCCCGACGGATCGGCCATCGCTTACATCAAATTCGACGAATCGGATGTACGCGAATTTCAAATGAATATGTTCGAAGGACAAAATCCTGCTTTAAAACAAAATGAACTGTATCCTTCGAATTATGTCTATAAATATCCGAAAGCCGGAGAGAAAAATTCCAAAGTATCCGTTTATGTTTACGATGTTTCGGACCGGACAACGACCAAAATGGACACAGGAGAAGAAGACGACATTTACCTTCCGCGGATACGCTGGACCCAGGATCCTAAAAAACTGGCTATCATTCGTCTGAACCGTCACCAGAATAAAATGGAAATCCTCTTAGCCAATGCCAAAGTCGGAACGATTGTTCCTCTTTACCGGGAAGAAAACAAATATTATATCGCCGAAAGCAATCTGGACAATCTTGTCTTTCTGGATAATGGCACACAGTTTGTTATTACGAGTGAGAAAAGCGGCTATATGCATCTCTATCTTTACGATCTCAACGGACGGGAAAGACAAGCGATTACCAAAGGAAATTTCGATATCATCGATTTCTACGGTTATGATCCCGTTCGTAAACTCTTCTACTATTCTTCCTACGAAGAATCTCCACTTGAAAAATACATTTATAGCATTAACGAAAAGGGATTAAAAAAGAAATTGACCCCGGTAAAAGGCTGGAATGAAGCTAGTTTCAGTAAGAACTTCAATTATTATATCAACGTTGTTTCGAATACGGATACTCCTCCGGTCACCGCTCTTTATAATGCTAAAGGAAAACAGGTCAGAGTGCTTGAAGATAATAAAGCGGTGAAAGAGGCGGTGAAAGCATATAATCTGGCAAAACCTGAATTCCTTCAAATTCCGGCAGCAGACGGTAAAACGATGCTCAATGCATGGATCATGAAACCGGTAAATCAGGAAGCCGGCAAAAAATATCCGCTGCTGATCACCCAATACAGCGGGCCTAATTCACAACAAGTAAAAAACAACTGGAGTCTGAGTTGGTTGAATTATCTGGCCCAGGAAGGGTATATCGTTGCCTGTATCGACCCGCGTGGTACGGCAGCTCGTGGAGAAGAGTTCCGGAAATGTACGTACATGCAACTCGGTAAACTGGAAAGCGACGATATGATCGCAGCTGCCAAATGGCTGGCCACACAACCTGATGTAGACGTTAAAAATATCGGTATTTGGGGATGGAGTTACGGAGGGTTTATGTCTTCGCTCTGTATCATGAAAGGAAATGACATTTTCACGACAGCGATTGCAGTAGCTCCTGTCACTCATTACAAATATTACGATTCGATCTATACCGAACGCTATATGCGTACACCGGCAGAAAACGAACGGGGTTATGAAGATAATGCCCCCTTGAACTGGGCCGATAAATTAAAAGGCAACCTGTTGATTTGTCATGGTACTGCCGATGATAACGTACACGTACAGAATACCTATGAACTGGCCGAACGTCTGGTACAAGCCAACAAACAGTTCGACATGGCCATTTACA
>ENA-OWPP01002838-OWPP01002838.1-human-gut-metagenome-genome-assembly--contig:-NODE-2838-length-11138-cov-3.113868_pt1 | contig 11138 bp, 10 predicted proteins | sample MGYA00248265_ERZ651848 | MGnify/ENA primary metagenome ERZ651848 (study PRJEB26924, sample SAMEA4378233) | human gut metagenome | biome: human gut; feature: human-associated habitat; material: faeces... | reverse complement strand
ACCAGGATATCACCGGCACGAACCTCTGCACCGATGCGGATGATACCGCGCTCGTCCAGATCTTTCAGTGCATCCTCGCCGACACCCGGAACATCTCTTGTGATCTCTTCCGGTCCCAGCTTGGTATCACGTGCTTCTGCCTCGTATTCCTCGATATGGACGGAGGTATATACATCCTCCTGAACCAGACGCTCAGACAGAAGAACGGCATCCTCGTAGTTGTAGCCTTCCCAGGTCATGAAGCCGATCAGCGGGTTTTTGCCCAGACCGATCTCACCGTTGCAGGTGGACGGGCCATCTGCGATAACCTCGCCAGCTTCGACATGGTCATTCTTGTATACAATCGGTTTCTGATTGTAGCAGTTGGACTGGTTACTTCTCTTGAATTTTGTCAGATGGTATACATCGCGGTTTCCATCGGAATCTCTCTTGATGATGATCTCGTTGGAAGCGGAGCGCTCAACCACACCGGCATTCTTTGCAACGACACACACACCGGAGTCAACAGCTGCCTTCGCGGAAATACCGGTATCGACAACGGCTCTCTCGGTGGTCAGAAGCGGTACCGCCTGACGCTGCATGTTCGATCCCATCAGAGCACGGTTCGCATCGTCGTTCTGCAGGAACGGAATCATGGAAGTAGCTACGGAGAATACCATCTTCGGGGATACGTCCATCAGGTCGATTTTCTTCTTCTGGAACTCGGAGGTCTCCTCACGGAAACGACCAGATACGTTATTGTGGACGAAGTGTCCTTCTTCGTCTAACTGCTCGTTTGCCTGTGCAACAACGAAGTTATCTTCCTCGTCTGCTGTCAGGTATACAACCTTATCCGTAACAACCGGGTTGGACGGATCGGTTTTATCTACTACACGGTACGGAGCTTCGATGAAACCGTACTCATTGACACGTGCGTAAGATGCCAGGGAGTTGATCAGACCGATGTTCGGTCCCTCAGGTGTCTCGATCGGGCACATACGGCCATAGTGTGTGTAGTGTACATCTCGTACCTCGAATCCGGCACGATCTCTTGACAGACCGCCAGGACCCAGGGCGGAAAGACGTCTCTTATGGGTCAGCTCGGACAGCGGGTTGTTCTGATCCATGAACTGGGAGAGCTGGGAAGTGCCGAAGAACTCCTTGATGGTGGCGTTCACCGGACGGATGTTGATCAGGGACTGCGGGGTGATGGCCTCGGCGTCCTGCGTGGTCATGCGCTCGCGCACGACGCGCTCCATACGGCTCAGGCCGGTGCGCAGCTGGTTCTGGATCAGCTCGCCGACCTGGCGGATACGACGGTTTCCGAAGTGATCGATATCGTCCACGTCCACGTGCAGGTCGACATCCTCGCCGTTGCGCTTGCCCGGGAAGGTCTTGCCGCCGTCGTGCAGGGTGACCAGGTACTTCAGGGTGGCGATGATGTCGTCGCGGCTCAGGGAGCGGTCGTTGATCTCGTGCTCCAGGCCAAGCTTGCGGTCGATCTTGTAGCGGCCGACGCGGGCCAGGTCGTAGCGCTTGGTGTTGAAGTAGAAGGAGTCGAGCAGGTTGCGTCCGGCCTCCGGGGTGGCGGTGTCGGACGGGCGGATCTTGCGGTACAGGTCGGTCAGGGCCTCGTCCTGCGTCTCGATGGTCTCCTTCTCCAGCGCGTCGAGCACGAGCGAGTAGCCTTCGAACGCATCACGGATCTCGGGCTTGGTCATGCCGATGGCCATCAGGAAGACGATCGCGGACTGCTTGCGCTTGCGGTCGACACGCACGCCGAGCACGTCACGCTTGTCGATCTCGAACTCCAGCCATGCGCCGCGGCTCGGGATGATCTTCGCGCCGAAGATCTCCTTGCCGGTGGCGCGGTCCCGGCTGCGGTCGAAGTAGACGCCCGGGGAGCGCACGAGCTGGGAGACGATCACTCGCTCGGTGCCGCCGATGATGAAGGTGCCGTGCGGGGTCTGCAGCGGGAAGTCGCCCATGAACACGGTCTGGGACTTGATCTCGCCGGTGTCGCCGTTCTCGAATTCGGCGTTGACGTACAGCGGCGCCGAGTAGGTGTAATCCTTCTCCTTGCATTCCTGCACGGTGTGGCGGGGCTCCTCGAAGTACGGCTCGGAGAACGTCAGGCTCATGGTCTGCGCGAAGTTCTCGATCGGGGAGATCTCGTTGAAGACCTCGTCAAGGCCGGACATGTGGGGAACGGTGTCGGTGCCGTTCGCCTCGTCCTCCTCGACGCGCTTCTTCCAACGCTCGTTGCCGATCAGCCAGTCGAAGCTGTCGGTCTGCACGCCCAGCAGGTAGGGCACGGGGATGGGCTCGCGGATGGAGCCGAAATTCACACGGTCCGACGCCTTGTGCAGATCAATGTCATGCTGGTCGGCGCGTGCGATGATGGTGGTGGTATTCGTCGTAGCTTGAGTGTCAGCCAATGGACGTTCCTTATCGCTCGCTAATGTCGTTATCGATATGTTCCCGGAAACGCCGCAGATGGCCACCATATGCCGAATCGCGGGCGTTTCATCTTTGTCGACATGCCCGCTATATGACATGCACTTACGCAAATTCCAAATTTTAGCACAAATCAGCCGTCGGCGCAACATACATCACATGCGCGACACGCCGCACGCTGCGGCCGGACGCGGCAACCGCCGAGCCCGCGGCGAGCGGCCCGCTCAGGGCCGTCGCCGCACCTGACCGTCACTGCACCTGGATGGTGACCGGATCGCTGACCGCCTTGTGCGCGTTCTTCAGACTCAACTGCGCGGTATATGCGCCACGGTCCACCTTCGGCAGTTTGCTCTGATCCTCCACGCACTGGTCCCCCGTGCGGGAGGCGCCCCATGTCATCTTCTGCGACGTCCTGTTCATGTCGCTGGTCTTCGCCAGCAACTGACGGTTCGGGTCAGCGGGGCAGGAGTCCGAACTGTATATCGTCTGGTCGCCGGACGACACCGTCAGCACCACATCCGACAGATCCAGCAGGCAGCTCGACGTGCCTTCATAGCTGATGCTCGCCGTGAAGTCCAGGGAACCTCCCACCGGAACGCCTTGTGAAGCCGCCGTCAGCGACAGCTTCACATCGGACGCGCCACAATCATTGACGCCGCTGGTCTTCTTCGGCGCCGGCACCGATTCACGCGCGATCGGTGTGGGACGCAGCAGGCTCATGCCATCCACCACGCCGCGGCCGAGACTGTACACGCAGAACACCACCAGCGAGACCGCGGCCAGCACAACGACCAGCGCGACCGCACGGCGACGACGGTACATCGCCCGTCGTTGCGGGCTGACGACGCGCTTGCGCGGCTTTTGCCGCGAACCGGGTCGCGGCTGACGGGTGGGCTGAGTGGGCATGCCGTCCAGTCTACCTCAGGCACGCTCTCAAAACTCGCAGATAGAGGGGTTTTCGGGGATAAACCCCCTCTATCTGCGAGTTTTGAGAGCGCACTTATTGGGGTAACCGCAACGAACCATCCGGGAGCATGTCGACCAGGCCATCGTCGTCGAGGGAGGCGATGCATTTGTCGAGCTGGACGTGATCCGGCCACAGGGATTCCAGGCGTTCGCGGGCGAGGATTGGCTCAGCGCGCAGCGCGTCGAGGATGATGCCGCGCACCTGACGGTCGGTGCCTTGGAAACGCTGGCGCGGGCGGGTGCGTCGCTCTCCCAGCCCGGGGTGGCCCGCCGCGAGGAACGCGCAATGCTCACCGATCGGGCACTGGTCACACAGTGGGTTCTTGGCCGTGCACACCAGCGCGCCGAGCTCCATCACGGACTGGTTCCATATGACCGACGGGCGGGTGCTGCGCTGCGGCACCTCGCGGATTGCGGATTCGGGGGCGTTCACCGTCTCGCGGGCATTCGCGGCTTCGATGGCATCACGAACGTCCGTCTCATCATCCTGCGGAAGGACCCTGCCGGCGAGCGCCCGCTCGGCCGGACTGGCCGCTCCCCCGCGCGATTCGACTCCGAGGAATACGCGCGACAGCACCCGGCGGATGTTGGTGTCCACCACCGCGATGCGCACGCCGAAGGCGAAGCTCAGCACCGCCGAGGCGGTGTAGTCGCCGATGCCCGGCAACGCGGTCAGCTCGTCGTAGGTTTGCGGAAGCCGGCCGTGGTATTGCTCGAACACCACGCGGGCGCACTCCTGCAGCCGCAACGCCCGGCGCGGGTAGCCGAGCCGCCCCCACGCGGTGATGACCTCCGCCGTGGAGGCCCCCGCGAGCGCGGTGACGTCCGGCCACACGCGCATCCAGTCAGTCCAGTACGGCACCACCCGACTCATCTGGGTCTGCTGGCTCATCACCTCGCTCACCAGCACGCCCCAAGGCGTCGCGCACCCGAATCGCCACGGCAGGTCGCGGGCGTTGGCCTCCCACCATGCGGACAGCAGCGCCCGCACGCGAGGCACAGCGCACTCGCCCACAGGTTCGGCCGGCGTATCGTTCCGTATCTCTGGCATCGCTCCATTGTGCACGGCGACCGCTACATCATCACGGCGCCGCGCGATTTCGCCGATTCGGCGGCACAACCTTACCTGCAACGGGTCGCTCGCTGCGGGTAAAAGCATTCGCCCGGATTCGGCAGAGTGTTTGTGGGCCCGCAAGCGCAGGGCGAATCGGCCCTGCATCAGGGGCACGGCATGGGAACGGCTGGTCTCATACCGCGGCTGTCCGCCGTAGTAGAAGTTGTTCTTGTTCTGCCAGGCGGCGTCACCGTTGCTCACTGCGGTCAGCCCCTCGGTCCGTGAGGCGGGGGCGATCCGGTACGCGCCGCTCTCGGCGCCGTACAGGTCGTCGAAACGCGTCACCGGCTGCCCCTCGGATTGGTACACGCGCACCCAGTCGACGAGGAAATTGCTGTCCTGCTTCGTGGCCTGCTTCGTGTAGTCGACGTCGCCGACCCAGCCGTCGCCGACCTGCGTCTCCGGAATCGGGAACATCGGTCGCGAATGCATGCCGTCGACGTCCTTGCCGGCCGACGTGGGCGTCGACGACACGCCTATGCGGACCAGCGGATAGGTGCCCGGCTTGAGCCCTCGTGGATGCGGTAGCGGTTCTTGTATTCGAACTGCAGCCACCGCTCGCCGGTGCTGTTGTGCACGGCGTAGTTGTCGTCCTGCTTGCCGTCGCTGATCGCCGCGATGTTGGTCGGGTCGAGGCCGTACACATACGGCAACTTGCCGAGCGCGATGTTGCGCGTCTCCTGCGCGTCCGGCAGGGTCTCGCCGTCCTTGAGCTTGGCGATGACCTCGATTTCGCGCAAGCCCACGCCGTTGCCGTATCCCTTCCATGAGGAGTTCGTGTTCTGGATGCAATGGCCCTTCTGCCAGATGCGCACGTACCGCGCGGTGACGGGCGTGGTCAGGTTGATGGTCTGCGCGGCGAGCTTGGTCGCGGCGGTTTCCTCGACGTCGGCGGTGCCGAACAGCACGTTCGCGTCGGAGAAGTCCTCGTTGGAGGACACTTCGACCTTGATGCGCTTGAACGTGTTCAGCGCGTTCTCATACCCATTGCGGTACAGGTTGATGGAGTGTATCTCTCTCGGCTCGCCGAAATCATATTGCAGGTATACGTCGTCCCAGCTGGCGTATCCGTTGTTTTCCGCGCTGTCGTTCTCTTCTCCGGCGATGATTTTGGTGATGTTGCTGTCGGTCGGGTCGAATCCGGTGTCGCCGTCGGTGGCGGCGGCCGCGTTCTAGATCAGCACGTTCGACGCGGTGGAGTCGCCGTCGCCGATCAGATGCGTGCTGTTGGTCGTGGGCAGTTTGCCGGTAAGTATATTGCCTGTGGTGGGTTCGGCGGCCACCGCGACTGCGGCTGCAGCCGAAACGGCCAACGCGCATGTGGCGGATATGGTCGTGATACGGCGGAATAATTGTCTCATGGTCTCTCCTTCGAGCAGCTGTTACGGGTATGGGCTGTTTTAAGCTCGAAGGTCGAAGACAACCGGCAGAGACAAGGCGGGATGATGAGCGAAACCAAGGGTGCGGAAGAGGCCGAGGCGAAGGTCGAGAAGATGTTCGAGTACGGCTACCGCAAGTCGAATTATGGTCCCGACGAGCTGGTGACCGACGCGCACGGCAATCCGATCAGCGTTGTGGACGCGATGCTGTCGGCCGAGAAGGCTGCCGCGACGGAGACGGTCACGCCGCATCTGTGCTATTACAGTCCGCGCATCCCCGGCAATACCGGGTCGGCGATTCGCCTGTGTGCGGTGACCGGCACCATCCTGCATCTGGTGGAGCCGCTGGGGTTCAATCTTCGCGATACCAAGCTGCGTCGTGCCGGGCTTGACTATCATGACATGGCTCACGTGGTGTTGCATCCGAACTTCGACAATCTGGTCGAGTCGATGCCGGATTCGCGCATCATCGCGTTCACCGCGCATGCGACGAAACTGTATACCGAGGTCGAGTACAAGCCGACCGACATTCTGCTGTTCGGGCCGGAGCCGGGCGACATTCCCGACCCGATGGACATCATGGCCGGCCCGCACGTGGCCGAACAGGTGCGGCTGCCGATGCGCCCGAGCCTACGCAGCCTGAACCTCACCAACTGCGCCTCCATCGCCATCTACGAAGCCTGGCGCCAACTAGGGTTCAAGGGCGGAGCGTAGGGAGGAAGCCCAGTGGGCTTCCGAGTAGCGACGCCGAGCAAGTCCCGACAGGGACGAGCGAGGAAACCATGAGCCTCGCGAGGCAAAATCACAATTGCCGGCAGTGCGCGAGCACGAAGTGCGTCACTGTGCGTGGGAGTCGTCACTGTGCGTGGGCGCACACTCAGTGACGACTCCTGAAAAACATTGCAATATCAAGGGTTTGCCGGTACGTCACTGTGCGTGGGCACACGCACAGTGACGCTGCCCACGCACAGTGACGCGTTGTTAGCGTATGCGTGGCCCCCATCCGGCCGAGATCCTTATACCTCGCAGTCCATGACGATTTCCGCGTCACGATGCATTCCCGGTCGGCATGAAGCCCTCAGAGGCGCGGTTCAAACAGCGCGACCATTCCACTCACCGCTTGAATCAGTATCCGATATCTCTTATCTCGATCCATGAGACAAGTTGCGGATTGCGTGCCATACCAGGGCAAAAACACCTATTTTTGCCCTGGTATGGCACAGGTGGTTTCGACATCGATTATCTACAACAGACAGTTTCGGCCATTTTCCAATGATATCGTGAAACAACCAACTGCCACGACATGGATTCTAAGCGCTTACATTTCATTCTGTGGCACAAATTGTGCCACACTAGGCTCAAAACACCCATTTTCGCCCTGGTGTGGCACACAATCGAGGACGAGACCGCTCCAGAATCACGCCCGGCCATCTGCGAACCCCAGCCGAGCCCACGACCATGTCAGAGCCGCGCCTGGCACAGGGCAAAGTCGGCAAGACGGCGCAACAACAACATCTACCGACGCACGTCGAAGACCCACACGGCCCACGTCTTGGTCATACGGCCGCACGAACACACGATGTTCGCGCAGGCTCTTGCGGCCGGAAAGGCCTCTCATGAATCCACCCAATTTGACCTCGCCATTGCCCGGTCTGGCCTCTCCCGCAGGGCCGGCCGGCAACGAGCGAATCACAACGACTTGCCTGGTATCAGACTGCACGGCCATATCCCAGCTGTGGCAGACGCGAACCCGGTCCAGATACGCCGGCAAAGCCCGCTGATCCCACCATGCGTCTTCAGTCCACAACGCGTAGCGCAGCGGAATATCCCGGCGCCCGGATGCGGCGAGCACGCCAAGTATGCGGGGACTGTCTGAGACGATGACGGCATTGCGGTGCACGTTCCCGCCGACGGCCTTCACGATATAGTCGGCAGGCATATCGTCGCCGGATCATAGATGTTCCGCGCACCCTCGCCCATCAGCGGATAATCGATCAGCCGGATCAACGTCATTGGGAACTCGAAATGAATCCAATACCCCGACGACACACTGCGCACCTGCGACAGCATCTGCGCGATCCACGGCGCGTGCGCATACGACGGCGAGCACGATCGCATTGATGATGGTCACGACGAGCACCGCATAGTAATGCAGGTACGCGCCGGCGAGGGAGAACAGCGCGAATCCGATCCACTCGTTCACGCGCACGGGCCCACTGCCGCGCGCCTTGATGCAGATGCGCATCGCGAACAGGAAGCACATCGCGACGGCCAGCACCGCCCATGAGTACATGCGAATCTGGAACGCCATGCGCATGAACGGCGGGGCGAAGCACGCCAACGCCGCGAACAGCCGTGCGGCGCGCGCTCCCCAGTCCCAGCGCTCATCGCGTATCCGGCGACGACCAGTGCACATGATGCCGCCGCCGACATCAGACGGTACGCCACCACATGTTCGCCGAACACGAGCCGCACCAGATTGAGCAGCATGTAGTAGCCGATCGGATGCACGTCAAGCGAGCCCAGATTCCATATGCCGCTCCACCCGTGCGAGGTGAGCGCCACCGAATAGCTCTCGTCATACCAAATCGCGTGGCCGAACGCGGGAATCAGTAGGTACGCACAACCGACGGCCAGCAACGGAACCACACTACCCGTCAGCAGACGGCGCAGGCGACACGGCGACACGGACGGCACGGCAGCGGAGAACGAGACGGATGCCCTATGCCGGATGAGGACAAATCGGATGATGCTTGTGTCTGATGCATGTCATGCGCCTTCTGCCGACATCATAAATTCAACGTCGTTTTTCTCTATTCCCCTACGCTGCAAGTGTATGCACAGTAACCTGATGCCCAGCAAATTCCCCGCCGATATTCATCAGTACTTCACTGCTGGAATCGGTGACGGGGAGGGGAAGAAAACGTCAGGCGGCTTGGATGGGGATAATAATGAAAGCGGCCGTTCCCGCGCACATGCGGAAACGGCCGCTTGAGATATCGGCACTATCAGCTCAGCGATATCGCTGCGACACCGGCTCACCGAGGAGCGCCGCGCACCTCGTCAGTTCTTGAAGCTGTGGATCGGGGCCGGGATACGGCCGCCGCGGGTCACGAACGCCTCGCAGCTCGTCTGGTTCACCGGCATGATCGGAGCGTAGCCCATCAGACCGCCGAAGTTCGCCATCTCGCCCACGCCCTTGCCGGCAACCGGGATCACGCGCACGGCGGTGGTCTTCTGGTTTACCATGCCGATGGCGGCCTCGTCGGCGATCATGCCGGAGATCGTGGCGGCGCTGGTGTCGCCGGGGATGGCGATCATGTCAAGGCCGACCGAGCACACGCAGGTCATGGCCTCCAGCTTCTCCAGCGTCAGGCAGCCGGATGCCGCCGCGTCGATCATGTTCTTGTCCTCGGAGACGGGGATGAACGCGCCGGACAGACCACCGACGTAGCTCGACGCCATGATGCCGCCCTTCTTGACCTGGTCGTTGAGCATTGCCAACGCCGCCGTGGTGCCGGGAGCGCCGACCTGCTCCAGGCCGATCTTCTCCAGCACTTCGCCGACCGAATCGCCGACCGCGGGCGTCGGAGCCAGCGACAGGTCGATGATGCCGAACGGGATGCCGAGGCGGCGCGAGGCCTCCTGAGCCACGAGCTGGCCGACGCGCGTGATCTTGAACGCGGTGCGCTTGATTGTCTCGCACAGGAACTCGAAATCACGGCCGACCGCCGCGTCGAGCGCGCGAGACACCACGCCGGGGCCAGACACGCCGACGTTGATGACCGCATCGCCTTCGGTCACGCCGTGGAAACCGCCCGCCATGAACGGGTTGTCGTCGGGCACGTTGCAGAAGGCGACGAACTTGACGCATCCGTAGGAGTCGTTGTCGGCGGTGCGCGCGGCGATGTCCTTGATGATGTGGCCGAGCAGTTCGACGGCGTTCATGTCGATGCCGGTCTTGGTGGAGCCGACATTGACGGACGAGCAGACGATGTCGGTCTCGCTCAGCGCCTTGGGCAGCGAGCGGATCAGCAGCTCCTCGGCGGGGGTCATGGACTTCGACACCAGTGCGGAATAGCCGCCGATCAGGTCGACGCCGACTTTCTTGGCGGCACGATCGAGCGCGTGCGCGATCTTGACGAAATCGTCCTCGCTCTTGCACGAGCTCGCGCCGACCAGCGAGATCGGGGTGACGGTGATGCGCTTGTTGACGATCGGGATGCCGTAGTCGCGTTCGATGGCCTTGCCGGTGGAAACGAGGTCCTTGGCATAGGTGGTGATCTTGCGGTAGATGTTGTCGCAGGTCTTGTCGACATCGTCCGAGGCGCAGTCGAGCAACGAGATGCCCATGGTGATGGTGCGGACGTCGAGCTTCTCCTGCTCGATCATCTGATTGGTCTCGTGGACCTCCATGATGTTCAGCATGGTTTGTTCCTTACAGGATATTTAAAGACTAGTTTGGCGGTCACCCTCATCAGAGGGATAAGGATGGCTCCGTCAGTGGAAAGCCCACCGGGCTTTCCACCTCCTCGCGTGAGGCGGCCTGCTGAGCGGGCCGCCTCAAATACGGTGCATCTTGGTGAAGATTTCCTCACGCTGGCAGCGGATGCGCACGCCGATGTCGTCGCCGAGGTCCTCAAGGTTGCCGACCATCGCGCCGAAGTCCTTGTCCGCGTTGGCGTAGTCGACAATCATCATCATGTTGAAGTAACCGTCGATGATGGTCTGCGAGATGTCGAGCACGTTGACGTTGTGCTGGGACAGGTAGGTGCAGACTCGCGCGATGATGCCGACGGTGTCCTGACCGACGACGGTGATGATTGCCTTGTTCATGGAACTCCCTAAACGTTAGGTGCGAATATCCAGTTGCCGTCTCGGCGAATTGCCGGACGTGCCTTAAGTATAGAAAAGGCAGATGTCAAAAAAGTCGTTTTTTCGGCAATCGCATTACATTGTGAGACGATTTCTTCCGTCAAACCGGTTTCAAAAGTTGCGGAAAGTCGTTTTTTGGAATATCTGTTTTCGACGTGAAATCGGATTTCATAAAAGAAAAGCGCCTGCCGATCGTTTGGAAATACGATTTCGGCAAGCGCTTTTTACAATATGTCATGCGATTCACTTTTCGCTGATCTTGTCTTCTTTCAGGAAGAAGGAGAAGACCAGCACCCGGCGGTCGTCTGCTTCGGCCTCCCGGCACAGCTCCAGCGCCCGCCGTGCGGTTCCGGGCATGGCGTCCAGCG
>ENA-OWPP01002832-OWPP01002832.1-human-gut-metagenome-genome-assembly--contig:-NODE-2832-length-11168-cov-2.840007_pt1 | contig 11168 bp, 9 predicted proteins | sample MGYA00248265_ERZ651848 | MGnify/ENA primary metagenome ERZ651848 (study PRJEB26924, sample SAMEA4378233) | human gut metagenome | biome: human gut; feature: human-associated habitat; material: faeces... | reverse complement strand
TCGTTGACATATATCAAGTTCAATTGTAGCACGTTAACAGTCTTGTGAAATCATTGCATCGTCATGCTCTTTATAGTCACAATCCTTACACAGCTCAACTAGTTGCGTGGATAAATTAATAAATACAGTGAATCCAATGCATGGAACGATGGCTCAGATGAAATTTCATTGCCCATCATATGGATAAATGGGTTCTGTTAACATACTCCTCGTCATGGCCTCCTGAGAACAGTTTAGATTTTTTTATGGGTAAGCAAACGCAATTTTAGTGATTTTTGTTGCAAATTTGTAAATTTTCACCGCGTAAAATGGTGGGGCCAGCGCTTCGCCAACGCCTGAGAGAGAGAAAGAAACCGCAATGCGTTTAACGATTATTTTAGTCGCCCCAGCCCGGGCAGAAAACGTCGGTGCCGCTGCCAGAGCAATGAAAACGATGGGATTTCGCGATCTCAGGATCGTGGACAGTGAAGCCCACCTGGCGCCAGCGGCACGCTGGGTGGCGCATGGCTCAGGTGACATCCTCGATGGCGTCACTACCTATCCAACCCTTGCTGCGGCGCTGCACGACGTCGATTTTACCGTCGCCACCACCGCCCGCAGCCGCGCGCGTTTTCACTATTACGCCACGCCGCAGCAGCTGTTGCCGCTGCTGGAGGAGAAGGCGCAGTGGATGAACCATACTGCCCTGGTATTTGGTCGTGAGGACGCCGGATTGACCAATGAGGAGCTGGCGTTGGCTGATGTGTTGACCGGTGTGCCGATGGCTGCGGATTATCCGTCGCTGAATCTCGGCCAGTCGGTGATGGTCTACTGTTATCAATTAGCATCGCTTATGCAACAAACGGCCCCCGCCGCCGCCGCGGCAGATCATCATCAGCTGCAGGCGTTACGCATCCGCACCGAGGCATTGCTTTCGCGTTTAGGCGTGGAAGAGGATGCCAAACTGGCCGACTGGCTGGCGCAACGAATGGGGCTGCTGCAGCAGCGCGACACGGCAATGTTGCATCGATTGCTGCATGATATTGAAAAAAACCTACCAGAATAAAGCTCTATCATATTTTTTAGTTATAGTTATCTGTGCTGTTTTTGTGGGATAAATTCCGCCGAACTGGATGTTTTTTCTTGCCATGACGGCGCAATACGTAAGCTGGCTGAAATGGGGTTAATTGAGAAATTCATTGACTTAAGAAGGCAGATACTTTAACCAATATAGGCAGGACACACAGACAGATAAAAATACAGAGTACACAACATCCATGAATCGCATCGGCATGATTACCACCATTATCACCACCACCATTACCACAGGTAACGGTGCGGGCTGACGCGTACAGGAAACACAGAAAAAAGCCCGCACCTGAACAGTGCGGGCTTTTTTTTTGACAAGAGATCAAGGGGTAAGAACCATGCGAGTGTTGAAGTTCGGCGGTACATCAGTGGCAAATGCGGAACGTTTTCTGCGGGTTGCCGATATTCTGGAGAGTAATGCCAGGCAGGGGCAGGTAGCGACCGTACTGTCTGCCCCGGCGAAGATCACCAACCATCTGGTGGCGATGATTGAAAAAACGATCGGTGGCCAGGATGCCCTCCCGAATATTACCGACGCTGAACGCATTTTTGCCGAACTTCTTCAGGGCCTTGCCGATGCGCAGCCCGCTTTCCCGCTTGCCCAGCTGAAAGCCTTCGTTGAGCAGGAATTTGCTCAGATTAAGCATGTCCTGCACGGCATCAGCCTGCTGGGCCAATGCCCGGATGGGGTTAATGCCGCGCTGATCTGCCGTGGCGAAAAGCTCTCCATCGCCATCATGGCGGGTCTGCTGGAAGCCCGTGGACATAAAGTCAGTGTGATTAACCCGGTCGAAAAACTGCTCGCCGTGGGCCACTATCTGGAATCCACCGTCGATATCGCCGAATCCACCCGCCGCATTGCCGCCAGCCAGATCCCGGCAGACCATATGATCCTGATGGCCGGATTTACCGCCGGCAATGAGAAGGGCGAACTGGTGGTGCTGGGGCGTAACGGCTCCGACTATTCGGCGGCGGTACTGGCCGCCTGCCTGCGCGCGGACTGTTGCGAAATCTGGACCGATGTCGACGGGGTGTATACCTGCGATCCGCGCCAGGTGCCAGATGCGCGTCTGCTGAAATCAATGTCTTATCAGGAGGCGATGGAGCTCTCCTACTTTGGCGCGAAAGTGCTGCATCCGCGCACCATTGCCCCTATCGCTCAGTTTCAGATCCCATGCCTGATCAAAAATACCGGCAACCCGCAGGCGCCGGGAACGCTCATCGGCGCCAGTCGCGATGAAGACGACCTGCCGGTGAAAGGCATCTCTAACCTCAACAATATGGCGATGTTCAACGTCTCCGGTCCGGGGATGAAAGGCATGGTCGGCATGGCGGCACGCGTCTTCGCCACCATGTCCCGCGCTGGCATCTCGGTGGTATTGATCACCCAATCCTCTTCGGAGTACAGCATCAGTTTCTGCGTGCCGCAGAGCGATTGCGCGCGTGCCAAACGGGCGATGGAAGATGAGTTTTATCTCGAGCTGAAAGAGGGGCTGCTGGAGCCGCTGGCCATTATGGAGCGTCTGGCCATCATCTCCGTGGTGGGCGACGGGATGCGTACCCTGCGCGGTATCTCGGCGAAATTTTTTGCGGCGCTGGCCCGCGCCAATATCAATATCGTGGCGATTGCCCAGGGCTCTTCCGAGCGCTCTATTTCGGTGGTGGTCAGCAATGACGACGCCACCACCGGCGTGCGCGTGACCCATCAGATGCTGTTCAACACCGACCAGGTGATTGAAGTGTTTGTCATCGGCGTCGGCGGCGTCGGCGGCGCGCTGCTGGAGCAGATCAAGCGCCAGCAGGGATGGCTGAAGAACAAACATATCGATCTGCGCGTCTGCGGTGTAGCCAATTCTCAGGCGCTGCTGACCAGCGTTCATGGCCTGAATCTGGAGAACTGGAGTGAAGCGCTGGCTGAGGCGAAAGAGCCGTTTAATCTTGGCCGTCTGATCCGCCTGGTGAAAGAGTACCACCTGCTCAATCCGGTGATCGTCGACTGTACCTCCAGCCAGGCGGTCGCCGATCAGTACGCCGACTTCCTGCGCGAAGGTTTCCATGTGGTGACGCCGAACAAAAAGGCCAATACCTCTTCGCTGGATTACTATCACCAGCTGCGCCATGCGGCCAGCAGCTCGCGCCGTAAGTTCCTCTATGACACTAACGTTGGCGCTGGCCTGCCGGTGATTGAGAACCTGCAGAACCTGCTCAACGCCGGCGATGAGCTGCGCCACTTCTCCGGGATCCTTTCCGGCTCTCTGTCCTTTATCTTCGGCAAGCTGGACGAGGGGGTGAGTTTCTCAGCCGCGACGGCGCTGGCCCGTGAGATGGGGTATACCGAGCCGGATCCGCGCGACGATTTATCCGGGGTGGATGTCGCGCGTAAGCTGTTGATTCTGGCCCGTGAGACCGGGCGTGAACTGGAGCTGTCAGACATTATCGTGGAGTCGGCGCTGCCGGCGGACTTCGACGCCAGCGGCGACGTCGAAACCTTTATGGCCCGTCTGCCCTCGCTGGACGATGGGTTTGCCTCGCGGGTTGCTAAGGCACGTGATGAAGGTAAAGTCTTGCGCTACGTCGGTAACATCGAAGAGGATGGTACCTGCCGCGTGAAAATTGCCGCCGTTGACGGCAACGATCCATTATTCAAAGTCAAAAATGGTGAGAACGCGCTGGCCTTTTACAGCCACTATTATCAGCCACTGCCGCTGGTGCTGCGCGGCTATGGCGCCGGGAACGACGTCACGGCGGCCGGCGTATTTGCCGACCTGCTGCGCACCTTGTCCTGGAAGTTAGGAGTTTAAGATGGTCAAAGTATATGCCCCGGCTTCCAGTGCCAATATGAGCGTCGGGTTTGATGTGTTGGGCGCGGCGGTCACGCCGGTGGATGGCACGCTGCTGGGCGATAACGTCACTGTTGAAGCGGCGGAGCAATTCAGTCTGCACAATCTGGGACGCTTCGCCAGCAAACTGCCGACGGCGCCGCAGGAAAACATTGTTTATCAGTGCTGGGAAAGTTTTTGCCGGGAGATCGGTAAGACGGTACCGGTGACGATGACCCTGGAAAAAAACATGCCGATCGGCTCCGGGCTCGGCTCCAGCGCCTGCTCGGTGGTCGCCGCGCTGGTGGCCATGAACGAGTTCTGCGGTAAGCCGCTCAACGAGACGCGGATGCTGGCGCTGATGGGGGAGATGGAAGGGCGTATCTCCGGCAGCATTCACTACGATAACGTGGCGCCGTGCTATCTTGGCGGCATGCAGTTGATGATCGAAGAGAACGGGATTATCAGCCAGCAGGTGCCGGGGTTTGATGAGTGGCTGTGGGTGTTGGCCTATCCGGGGATTAAAGTATCCACCGCCGAAGCGCGGGCGATTCTGCCGGCACAATACCGCCGCCAGGATTGTATCGCCCATGGTCGCCACCTCGCGGGCTTTATTCATGCCTGCTACACCCGCCAGCCGCAGCTGGCGGCAAAATTGATGAAAGATGTCATTGCCGAACCGTACCGTACCAAACTGTTGCCGGGCTTTAGCGAAGCGCGCCAGGCGACAATGGAGATCGGTGCGCAGGCTTGCGGCATCTCCGGCTCTGGCCCGACGCTGTTTGCGTTGTGTGATAAACCGGGCACCGCACAGCGCGTCGCCGACTGGCTTGGCGCGCACTATCTGCAGAATCAGGAAGGCTTTGTTCATATTTGCCGGCTGGACACGGCGGGCGCACGTGTAGTGGGATAACCAATGAAACTGTATAACTTAAAAGATCATAACGAGCAGGTCAGCTTTGCGCAGGCCGTCACCCAGGGACTTGGCAAGCATCAGGGTCTGTTCTTTCCGCACGATCTGCCGGAATTCAGCCTGACTGAAATCGACGACATGCTGGCGCAGGATTTTGTCACCCGCAGCGCCAAAATTTTATCGGCCTTTATCGGCGATGAGATCCCGCAGGATGTCCTGCAGCAGCGGGTGCGCGCAGCGTTTGCGTTTCCGGCGCCAGTAAGCAAGGTTCAGGACGATGTCGGCTGCCTGGAGCTGTTCCACGGCCCGACGCTGGCGTTTAAAGATTTTGGCGGCCGCTTTATGGCGCAGATGCTGACCCATATCGCCGGCGATAAGCCGGTCACCATTCTCACCGCAACCTCTGGCGACACCGGGGCGGCGGTGGCGCATGCCTTCTACGGTCTGCCGAACGTTAAGGTCGTGATCCTCTATCCGCGCGGTAAGATCAGCCCGCTGCAGGAGAAGCTGTTCTGTACCCTCGGCGGCAACATTGAAACCGTGGCGATTGATGGCGACTTTGATGCCTGCCAGGCGCTGGTGAAGCAGGCGTTTGACGATGAAGAGCTGAAGGCCACGCTGGGGCTCAACTCGGCTAACTCCATCAACATCAGCCGCCTGCTGGCGCAGATCTGCTACTACTTCGAAGCGGCGGCGCAACTGCCGCAGGAAGCTCGCAATCAGCTGGTGATTTCCGTGCCAAGCGGCAACTTCGGCGATCTGACCGCTGGTCTGTTGGCCAAGTCGCTGGGTCTGCCGATTAAGCGCTTTATTGCCGCCACCAACGCGAACGACACCGTTCCCCGCTATCTGCAGGGCGGCGAGTGGGCGCCAAAAGCTACCCAGGCGACGCTGTCTAACGCCATGGACGTCAGCCAGCCGAACAACTGGCCGCGCGTCGAGGAGCTGTTCCGCCGTAAAATCTGGCGCCTGAGCGAGCTGGGCTATGCCGCGGTCGATGATGAGACCACCAAAGCGGCGATGCGCGAGCTGAAGGCCATCGGCTACATCTCTGAGCCGCACGCGGCGATTGCCTGGCGCGCGCTGCGCGATCAGCTGCAGCCGGGAGAGTACGGCTTGTTCCTCGGCACCGCGCATCCGGCGAAGTTTAAAGAGAGCGTGGAAGAGATCCTGCAGGAAACCCTGCCGCTGCCGAAGGAGTTGGCCGACCGTGCCGACCTGCCGCTGCTGTCCCACAATCTGCCGGCGGATTTCGCCGCGCTGCGTAAGCTGATGATGGGTTAAGCCAGGCAATAATATCGGCAACCTGATCGATCAAACCGGGCAGCTATTGCCCGGTTTTTATATTTAAAGCACCTTTTCCATATCAAAAAACTTCTCTCCATTAAATTCCCCACACTATTTTATTGTCAGCGCACTGCTTTTATTGCAAACTCGTTTCCGGATTGTCCTCTTTGCAGGGTATTTTCACTGGATTATCTTTTTTATTTATTATTTCATGTTGGTTATATTTATGCTGCTGATTTTATTATGATGCGGCTATAGATATAATTTGTTATAGATGCATTGTTAATGCACAAGGTTTTCAAGGAGGAAACATGCGTATTTTATCTCTTCTCTTCGTGGTGTTCGCTTTAATCGGGTGCTCCGGAACAACGATTGGCGGTAATGAAGATAAATTAACGCCAGCCTATCTGAAACAACATCTCATTGTCGGGAAAACCACCAAAGCCGAGGTTCGTCAGTATTTTGGTGCCCCGGATTCTGGTCATACGACGGTGACGGCGTCGGGTAAAGAGAGCTGGTATTATTCAGTAGATAAAGGGATCAACCTGGTCAGCCTCGCGGGTTCCATGATCCCGGTAACCGGGGCATCGCAAGCTGCCGATGCGGTCGATAAGTCCAGCCAAAAAGATTCGAACTCGTTGATGATTTTCTTCGATGAAAAAGGCGTAGTGGAAAACTGGGTGCGTTAAAATAAGTAATAATCTGTTTAATTATATTGAAAAGGGGAATGACTCCCCTTTTTTTTACCGTAACGTGTTACTGCTCGTGGCGTTTAAACACCAGCTCACCTTTCTCCGAGGCGTCCGCATCAAAGAAATAGCCTTCGCTATTAAAGGCTTTGAGCTGCTCCGGCTGGGTTAAGCGGTTTTCGATAATGTAGCGACTCATCAGACCGCGCGCCTTTTTCGCATAGAAGCTGATCACTTTGAATTTACCGTTTTTCTCATCGAGGAAGACCGGCTTGATCAGCTGACCCTGCAATTTTTGCGTTTTCACCGATTTAAAATACTCATCGGAAGCCAGATTGATGACGATATCGTCGCCCTGAGCCTGCAGCGCCTGATTCAGCTTCTCGGTAATGGTCTCGCCCCAGAACTGGTACAGATCTTTGCCGCGCGGATTTTCCAGACGGATCCCCATCTCCAGGCGGTAGGGCTGCATCAGGTCTAACGGGCGCAGCACGCCATACAGGCCGGAGAGCATGCGCAGGTGTCGCTGGGCGAAGTCAAAGTCGTCCTCGGTGAGCGTCTCTGCCTGCAGGCCGGTGTAGACATCGCCCTTAAAGGCAAGGATCGCCTGGCGGGCATTTTGCGGCGTAAAGTCAGGATGCCAGTCGTGGAAACGGGTGGCGTTCAGATCCGCCAGCTTATCGCTAATGCTCATTAGCTTGCCGATTTGCGGCGCGGTCAGCTTACGAGCGATGCCGATAAGCTGTTGAGAATACTCGAGGAGTTCGGGCTGGGTATAGCGAGTCGTTGCCAGCGGGCTTTGATAATCGAGCGTTTTAGCAGGTGAAATCAGAATCAGCATATCCAGTCCTTGCAGGGAATTTCGACGAATTTTAACAAAAAAAGTGCATGGTGGGATCGATAGCTGCGATTGCCGCGCTATTCGCGCGGCAGTTCATTCCAGGCGCCCGGGGCCAGTTGCTGGTGAATATCCGGGTAGCGGGCGGCATCGAAAGTGGGCTGGATACCCAGCCGCCGCTGGCGCAGATAATCGCTGGCGATAATCCGCACCGTCGGGGAAAGCAGCAGGATGGCCGTCAGGTTGGTCATCGCCATCAGCGCCATGATGATATCCGCACTCTGCCAGACGACAGGCAGGCTAACCAGGGTTCCCAGCAGCACCATCAGGACGGTGAGTAATCGCAGCCCCCAGATGTAGCGAGGCTTATCCAGACGCAGAAAGACCAGATTATTTTCCGCATACACGTAGTTGGCCACAATAGAGCTAAAGGCGAACAGCAGCACGATGAGGGCGATAAAATCGGCTCCCCAGCCGCCGACCAGCACGCTCATCGCATGTTGCAAGTCCTGAATGCCATTGAGCGTATATTCATTGTCGGGGCGCGGCGCCAGCATGACGATAATCGCGCTGGCAGTACAGATCACGATGGTATCGATAAACACGCCAATCATCTGCACGATCCCCTGCGCTGCCGGGTGCGGCGGCCAGGAGGCGGCGGCCGCGGCGGCGTTAGGCGAAGAACCCATCCCTGCTTCATTGGAGAACATGCCGCGCTGGAAGCCACTGGTCAGTGCCTGGCTGATGGAGTAGCCCACCGCGCCGGCGGCGGCTTCCTGCCAGCCGAAGGCGCAGCGAAAGATGGTGGCAAAAATGGTCGGCAGGGCGGTGACGTGCCACAGGCCGATGAGCAGGCTGGTGGCGATCCACAGCATCGCCATGATGGGCACCAGCCACTGCATCAGGCGCGCCACGCCGCGCAGGCCACGGAGAATGGCCAGGAAAACGAAAATGGCCAGCACGCCGCCGCTGACTGCCGCTGGCAGATCGAACGCATAGTGCAGGGCATGGGCCACCGAGTTGGCCTGCACGGTATTAAAGATAAATCCATAGGCCAGCAGCAGAAGGATCGAAAACAGGACACCCATCCAGCGCATGCCGAGACCGCGCGCCATATACCACGCCGGGCCGCCGCGAAACTGTCCCTGGCTGTCGCGCTCTTTGTATAGTTGCGCAAGAGAACACTCAGCGAAGCTGCTGGCCATGCCGAGCAGGGCGGAAACCCACATCCAGAATACGGCGCCGGGCCCACCGGCGGCGATCGCCAGCGTCACCCCGGCAAGATTGCCGCTGCCGACCCGGGCGGCAAGGCTGGTACAGAGCGCCCGGCTGCGGGTGCAGGCTTTTTTTCAGACTGCGGCCGAATTTGCGCACGTAACGGAACTGAATACCCCGGGTTTGCCAGCTAAACCAGATCCCCGCCCCCAGTAACAGATAAATCATCACTGAGCCCCAGAGTATTTCATTGATAAATGAGAGAAAATCAGGCATTAAACATCCTCTTGTCCATGCCGGTACGCTTGTGTAAGCGTTACCAATTAAGTGACAATCCTTTCGCTTTCAGCAAATTAAGCGGCACAGTTTATCACACTCTGCGCTCTTCTCTCGTCGGCGGTTGCGCTGACCCGGCAGCGTGTTATCATCTGGGCAGACCGGTTACATCCCCTTAACTGCTGTTTAAGAGAAATATATCATGACGGATAAATTAACTTCTCTGCGTCAGTACACCACTGTCGTCGCTGACACCGGAGATATTGCGGCAATGAAGCTGTATCAGCCTCAGGATGCCACCACCAACCCTTCCCTGATTCTCGGCGCGGCTCAGATCCCTGAGTACCGTAAGCTGATTGATGACGCTGTGGCCTGGGCACGTAGCCAGAGCAGCGATCGCGCGCAGCAGATCCTCGATGCTTCCGACAAGCTGGCGGTGAACATCGGTCTCGAAATCCTGAAACTGATCCCGGGCCGTATTTCCACTGAAGTGGATGCACGCCTCTCCTATGATACTGAAGCGTCTATCGCGAAAGCCAAGCGCATCATCAAGTTGTATAACGACGCGGGCATCAGCAACGATCGTATACTTATCAAGCTGGCTTCCACCTGGCAGGGCATTCGCGCCGCTGAACAGCTGGAAAAAGAAGGCATCAACTGTAACCTGACGCTGCTGTTCTCCTTCGCTCAGGCTCGCGCTTGCGCCGAAGCGGGCGTCTTCCTGATTTCGCCGTTTGTTGGCCGTATCCTCGACTGGTACAAAGCCAACACCGACAAGAAAGAGTACGCGCCGGCAGAAGATCCGGGCGTGGTTTCCGTCAGCGAAATCTACGAATACTACAAGCAGCACGGCTATGAAACCGTGGTGATGGGCGCCAGCTTCCGTAATGTTGGCGAAATCCTGGAACTGGCCGGCTGTGACCGCCTGACCATCGCCCCGGCGCTGCTGAAAGAGCTGTCTGAAAGCGAAGGCGCCGTTGAGCGCAAACTGGTTTATACCGGCGAAGTGAAAGCGCGTCCGGAACGTATTACCGAATCTGAGTTCCTGTGGCAGCATAACCAGGATCCGATGGCGGTAGACAAACTGGCGGAAGGTATCCGTAAGTTTGCGATCGACCAGGAAAAACTGGAAAAAATGATCGGCGAACTGCTGTAATCCCGCAGGTGGCCGACGCCCGTCGGCCACATTACACTGTCTGTCCCGCCTCCGGCAGTGTATCATTTCGTTTAACGCCACAGTTTGAACGGAATAACCATGAATACCTTACGAATCGGCTTAGTTTCCATCTCCGATCGCGCCTCCAGCGGCGTCTATCAGGATAAAGGCATCCCGGCACTGGAAGAGTGGCTGGCGCGTGCCCTCACCACCCCTTTCGAACTGCAAACCCGCCTGATTCCGGATGAGCAGGTGATCATTGAGCAAACGCTGTGCGAACTGGTTGACGAGATGGGGTGCCATCTGGTGCTGACCACCGGCGGAACCGGCCCTGCGCGTCGCGATGTGACGCCTGACGCAACGCTGGCGATTGCCGATCGCGAGATGCCGGGCTTCGGCGAGCAAATGCGCCAGGTTAGCCTACACTTTGTGCCGACGGCTATCCTTTCCCGGCAGGTCGGGGTGATCCGCAAGCAGGCGTTGATCCTCAACCTTCCCGGACAACCGAAAGCGATTCAGGAGACCCTGGAAGGGGTAAAAGATGCTGACGGCAAGGTACTGGTGCACGGTATTTTTGCAAGTGTACCTTATTGTGTACAGTTGCTGGAGGGGCCTTATGTGGAAACCGATGGCCGTGTGGTAGAAGCATTTCGTCCTAAGAGCGCCAGGCGCGAAACTTTATCCTGAATTTAATGCATTTGTGACATAACCTGCATCGCTGATGGTGTGCCGTTTTATTTACGATATAGTGCTGTTTACTTTACACGCTATAAATCACGCTGCACACCTCAGGATGAAATCGCGTTATGTCATATGCAAACCGACCGCTAAACCGCCAGGATTATAAAACGCTGACGCTGGCCGCCCTGGGCGGCGCGCTGGAGTTTTATGACTTTATCATTTTCGT
>ENA-OWPP01002831-OWPP01002831.1-human-gut-metagenome-genome-assembly--contig:-NODE-2831-length-11174-cov-2.557424_pt1 | contig 11174 bp, 7 predicted proteins | sample MGYA00248265_ERZ651848 | MGnify/ENA primary metagenome ERZ651848 (study PRJEB26924, sample SAMEA4378233) | human gut metagenome | biome: human gut; feature: human-associated habitat; material: faeces... | reverse complement strand
TCTTAAACTTTATTTCCCAGGGCTGGCGATCTTTTTCTTGCCGGCGGACTGGTAGCGCTTGAGCGCATTCAGCTCGGCTTTGCGCAGACGGATGGAGTGGGGGGTCACTTCGACCAGCTCGTCTTCACGGACGAAATGCAGGGCGTGCTCCAGCGTCATGGGGCGGACGGGCGTCAGGACAACGGCTTCGTCCTTGCCGGATGCGCGCATGTTGGTGAGCTTCTTTTCCTTGGTGGGGTTCACGTCGATGTCGTTGTCGCGGTTGTGCTCGCCGACGATCATGCCTTCGTAGACGGGATCGCCCGGCACCACGAAAAGCTGGCCGCGCGGCTCAAGGTTGAAGAGCGCGTAGGCGACGGCATTCCCGGCGCGGTCGGACACGATGGAGCCCGTGAAACGGCTCGGGAAATCGCCGCGATGGGGCTCGTAGCCCTCGAGCAGGGAGTTCATGATGCCCGTGCCCTTGGTGTCGGTGAGGAACTCGTCGCGGTAGCCGATGAGCCCGCGGGACGGAACCGAGAATTCCAGACGGACGCGGCCCGTGCCGTTGTTCACGCAGTTGACCATGCGGCCCTTGCGCTGCGCGATCTTGTCGGTCACGACGCCCATGAAGTTTTCGTCGCAATCGACGTAAAGCTGCTCGATGGGCTCAAGGAGCTGCCCGTTCTCGTCCCGCTTGAAGATGACTTCGGGGCGGCCCACGCAGAGTTCAAAGTCTTCGCGGCGCATGGTTTCGATGAGGATGGCCATCTGGAACTCGCCGCGGCCCTTGACGATGAAGCTGTCCTTCTCGTCGGGCTCCTCAATCTTGATGGCCACGTTGATGAGGGCTTCCTTGAGCAGGCGGTCGCGGATCTTGCGGGACTGGACGTTCTTGCCTTCGCGCCCGGCGAGAGGCGAGGTATTGATGGTAAAGCGCATGGCTACGGTGGGCTCGTCAACACGGAGGCGCGGGAGCACGCGGATGTTTTCCTTGGTGCAGATGGTGTCGCCGATGGCCACGTCGTCCATGCCCGCGATGATGACGATGTCGCCGGGCATGGCTTCCGTGATGTCGACGAGGCGCAGGCCCTCGTAGGCTTGCAGGCGGGTCACGCGCAGGGGCACGGGGACGCCCGCTTCATTGACGCAGACCATCGCCTCGTTGGAGCGCACCGTGCCGTGCAGGCTGCGGCCCACGGCGAGGCGGCCGAGGTATTCGGAGTAGTCGAGGTCCGAAACCAGCATCTGGAAAGGTTCCTCGGGATCGTAGGACGGGCCGGGGACCACTTCAAGGATGGTTTCGAAGAGGGGGGAGAGGTCCACGCGGGGGGCGTCCAGTTCGCGCATGGCCACGGCGTCGCGGCCGATGGCGTAGAGCACCGGGAATTCAAGCTGTTCTTCCGTGGCGTCGAGATCGATGAACAGGTCGTAGACTTCGTTCAGCACTTCCTGCGCGCGGGCGTCCTTGCGGTCGATCTTGTTGACGACCACGATGATCTTGAGGCCGCGTTCCAGCGCCTTGCGGAGCACGAAACGGGTCTGGGGCAGGGGGCCTTCCGCCGCGTCGACCAGCAGGATGGCGCCGTCGGCCATGGACAGGGCGCGCTCGACCTCACCGCCGAAGTCGGCGTGGCCGGGGGTGTCGATGATGTTGATTTTCACGCCGTTCCAGCTCACGGCACAGTTCTTGGCGGAGATGGTGATGCCGCGTTCCCGTTCTAGATCCATGCTGTCCATGACACGGTCATCGACCTGCTGGTCGCTTCGGAAAATCCCGCTCTGGCGGAAGAGTGCGTCCACGAGCGTGGTCTTGCCGTGGTCAACGTGAGCAATGATGGCGATATTACGAAGCTTTTCGTTACGAACGAGATCTTTCAAGAAAGTATCCTCATGGAGATTGGCCGGACGAGACCGGAAGGGCAGGCCGGAAAAAGGGGCGCGTCAACAATGACGGAATCGGTATCTGTACACCGTTTCGCCTTGTTACGCAAGCGGCTGTAAAAACGCATTCCCAAACGGAAAGGGAGGCGGGGTGTTCCCCATGCACCCGGAGCCCGGAAAACGTCCCGCATACGGAAGGCGTTTCCGGTGGAAAACGCCGCGCCTGTACGCCGGGGCCGAAACGCGGTAGAGGGGAAGCATACGGCATCGGGCCGTATGGGAGGATGATATGAACGTGGAAATCGAGCGAAAATTTCTTGTCAAAAGCGAGGCATGGCGCGGGCTCGCCGAAGGCGTGCGGTTCCGGCAGGGCTACTTGCAGACGCACCCGTGCACGGTCCGCGTGCGTACGGAAGGCGAACGCGGCGTTTTGACCATCAAAGGGCAGACACGGGGCTTTTCCCGCGAGGAGTTCGAGTACGAGATCCCGCGCGGGGACGCCGACAGGATGCTCGACACGCTGGCGCTGCCATCCCTCATCGACAAGATCCGCTATAAAATCCCCTATCAGGGCTTTGTCTGGGAAGTCGACGAGTTCCTCGGGGACAACGCGGGGCTTGTCGTCGCTGAAATCGAACTTTCCGACGAGGGGCAAGCCTTTGAGCGGCCCGGCTGGATTGGGGAAGAGGTGACGGGCGACCGCCGGTATGCCAATTCCGCGCTGGCGAGCCGCCCGTTTTGCATGTGGTAGGCGGATTCCCCGGCACCATGCGGAAGCTTTATGGGAGGGGCTTTTCCGGGGAAAAGCTTTTCCTTTTGTTCCCCAAACCCGCCGGACGGATCGGGTCCGTCCCCTTTCCCAAAAGCTTTCGCGTTGATGGAATCCCAGGGCGCGGCGTTTCCTGAACCGGGCTATTTGCCCTCTTCGTCCTCCAGATCGAACTGCTTGATCTTGCGGAACAGGGTGCGGCGGTCGATGCCGAGGATATCCGCCGTTTCCGCCCGCTTCCAGTCGTTGCGGCGGAGCGTTTCGAGCAGGTATTCCCGCTCGAAGCGGTCCAGCGCCGAGGCCAGCGGTTCCTGCGGCAGGGCCTGGCGGTGTTCGGCCTCGCCGGTGCCTGTCTGCCCCCCTGCGGGAAGCTGTCCCGAGCCGACCTGCAATGTGCCGAGCTGGACCTTGCCGAGCGTCAGATAACGGTACAGCGTATTGTGCAGCTCGCGGATGTTGCCCGGCCAGTCGTACTGCATGAACGCCTGCATGACCTCGCCGTTGAGGGCGGGGAGATCCCCGACGCGGGGATAGGCATTGAGGAAGTACTCGATGAGCAGGGGGATGTCCTCCTTGCGCTGGCGCAGGGGGGGCAGGTGGATCGGGATGACGTGGATGCGGTAGAAGAAGTCCTCGCGCATCTGCCCCGAGGCGACCCGTTCGGCCAGATTGCGGTTGGTGGCGGCGATGATGCGGAAGTTGGGCTTGTGCAGGTCGGATCCGCCGACCGGGGTGAAGCCCTGCCCCTCGATGGCGCGGAGGAGCTTGGTCTGGGCGGAAAGGCTCAATTCCCCGAGTTCGTCGAGGAAAAGGGTTCCGCCGTCGGCCCGGTCGAGGCAGCCCTTGCGGTCGGCCAGCGCGCCCGTAAACGCGCCTTTCTTGTAGCCGAAGAATTCGCTTTCAAAGAGGTTTTCGGGGATGGCCCCGCAGTTCACCGCGATGAACGGCTTGTCGCAGCGGGCGCTGCATTCGTGCACGGCACGGGCGGCCAGCTCCTTGCCCGTCCCGGATTCTCCGAACACGACCACGCAGTCCTCCGTGGCTCCGGCGCGGGCGATGAGTTCAAACACCTCGCGCATGGGCGGCGAATCCCCGACGATGTTGTTGAAGCAGCGGGCCTTGAGGCGCTCGCGGAGCTCTTCGTTTTCCCTGCGGATGCCGAGCTCGTTCTTTTGCTTTTCCGTAATGTCGTTGACGAGCCCTTCAATGGTGATGAGCGTGCCCGAGGCGTCGAACGCGCCCGAGGACTGCTCCCACACCCATTTTTCCTCGCCCCACGCCGTGATGATGCGGTAGACGAGTTCCCAGCGTCGGTGCTCCTTGAGGGCCGTTGCGATGGCGCTGCGGATGGTTTCGCGGTCCTCTTCGTGGGCGATGTCCAGGAGGCCGAGGCGTTCCTCGCCCATGAACCTGTCCGGCGCGTACCCCGTCAGGCCAAGGACGCCGTCGCTGACGAAGCTGACCGCGCGGCGGGCGTCGGGGATGCCTCCGATGACGGTTTCCCGGTAGGCGAGGCCGGGCAGGTTGTCGAGCAGGGCCAGCAGCTGGCGGCGGTGCTCGTCCAGCTCCTTGCCGATTTCGGCGTTGTGGCGTTTGAGCTGCTCGCGCATCTGCTTGTTCATGATGTGCGTACGCACGCGTGCCAGCACCTCGGCGTCATGGAACGGCTTGGTGATGTAGTCGACGCCGCCGACCTCGAACCCCCGCGTTTTCTGGCTGGGATCGTCCACGTAGGAAATGAAGACCACGGGGATGTCGCACAGCCGGGGATCCCGTTTGATATGCTCGCAGACGGCATAGCCGTCCATGTCCGGCATCATGACGTCGAGCAGTACCAGATCAGGGATCTGTTTACCCATGTATTCCAGTGCTTTTGTCCCGCTTTTGGCGACGCCGAGCCGGTATTCCCGGTTCAGCTTGCTGACGAGTATCCGCAGGTTGGTGGGATCATCGTCCACGACGAGGACAAGGGGCTTTTCGTATTCCGTTTCCATAAGCAGAGGCTCCATCACAGCGTATCCGGGGGAAGCAGCGCCAGCGCTTCGTCATAATCGTAGAAATCGATCGCCTGCTGTAGTTTTTCCATCAGAGCAGATGGAAGGAAAGCCGTCAACGGCATGAGCGCCTCCGCGATCCGCTCGGGATCGGCAAGGGCCAGCATCTCCTTAAAATGTTGCAGCTGCGCTTTTTGATCTTCATCCAGCGTTCCGGCCTGTACGGGCTGGGGCGGGGCTTCCTGCGGCTGCGGCGTTTCAGGGAGGGCTTCCAGTACGGATGTCTGCACGGTGGCGAAGGCCTCCTCCAGCGCGCCGAGCAGCGGGGAGAAGGTCTGCGCCAGCGCCGCCGTTTCGACGGCGGCGTTCCCCGATTGCCTGACGAACTGCTTGAGCGCGAGCTCCAGAGCGTGGGCGTCCTGCTGCACGGCGATGGCCCCCACGTTGGCGGATGCGCCTTTCAGGTTGTGGGCCTCGCGGATGAGCCATTCCCACGCCGGGCGGCACAGCGCCTGTTCGGGCATGGCGGGATCGAGGTACAGCCCCTTGCGCAGGGCGGGCAGGGCTTCGGAGGTGTTGCGCACATAGCCCCGCAGGATTTTCTGGTACGTCTCCGGCGAAACGTTGAGGCGTTCGATGGCTCCGGCGTCGAGGCAAGGGGGCAGGGCCGTGTTGTTGAGTACGATGGGGGCGGAAAGTGCCGCGGATTCCGATCTGTGCGTGGCCTGTTCGGGCTTGCGCGGCAGGATTTTGTTCGGGAGCAGCGCCCGCAGCGTGCCGAACAGGGCTGCGCGGCTGAGGGGCTTCGAAAGGTACCGGGCGATCCCGGCGGAAAGCGCCCGCATTTTGTCCTCATGCATGGCGTGGGCCGTGATCGCGACGATGGGCAGCCCTTCGAGTTCGGGCATGGTGCGGATGATCCGGGTGGCCTCGTAGCCGTCCATGACCGGCATCTGGACGTCCATCAGGACGAGATCGAAGCGTTCGCCCCGCTGCGCGCCGACCCTGAGCGCGTCGAGGGCCTGTTTGCCGTTGCTGACGATGGTGAGCTGGACGCCCGTGTCCTCAAAGAGCGCTTCCATGATTTCCTGGTTGGTGGGGTTGTCTTCCGCCACCAGGATGCGGACGTCATGGAACAGCGGCGTTTCCATCGGCGAGGGCTGGGGATGCAGCCGCCCGGAGTAGGCCACGAGGCAGGGCTCGTTGAGCGAGACGATGGATTCGTGCAGCCCGCGCAGGGTCACGAGGGACAGGATGGCGACCTGCCCGTCGTGCTGGGCGGCGTCCCGGTTGGATACGGAAAGGATCTGCTCGCCCGCGTGCTCGTCCATGAGGATGGCGGGGATGGTGCGCCCGAAGGCCGTGCGCAGCGCGCGCAGGGCATACAGCGTGTTGGGCTCCGAGAGCTTGCGGTCGAGGAACAGGAGGTCCGGCTGCTTCTTGGGCAGCTCCTGCGCCTTGCGTACGGCTTCCTCCGTGTTTGTGGCCGTAAGCGCATCAATGCCGAGGGCCGAGAAATGGCGGCAAAGGATTTCCGTCTGGAGCGGCGAGGCGCTGAGGACGAGTGCATGGATGGGCTGGGCCGGCGGGGGCGGCAACTGCGCGGTCGCTCCCGAGTCGGGCTGGGTGCACAGCGGGATGGAGAACGCGAAGGTGCTGCCGACGTTGGGTTCGGATTCCACCCAGATTTCGCCGTGCATCATTTCGACGAGCTGGCGGCAGATGCACAGGCCGAGGCCGGTCCCGCCGTGGCGGCGCGGGGTGGAGGCGTCAACCTGCCGGAAAGGCTGGCCGAGGAACTCGGGCGCGATCCCGACGCCCGTGTCGCGCACGAAGCAGATGATCTGCACGCGCCGCTGTTCCGGGCAGGTGTCGGAAGGCAGCGGTTCGGCATGGCCCTGCTTGAGCGTCACGCAGATCTGCCCGCCGGGGCCGGTGAATTTCACCGCATTGGTCACGAGGTTCATGATGATCTGCTGGAGGCGCCCGGCGTCGCCGATCAGCGCGATCTGCATGTTCGGGTCCATGTCTACGACGAGCTCGATGCCGCCCGCGTGGGCGTTGTGCAGGGCCACGGTGCAGACGTGGTGCACCACGTCGTCCAGCATGAACGGGGCCTGCTCAAGCTCAAGGTGCCCGGCTTCGATTTTCGACACGTCGAGCAGGTCGTTGATGATTTCAAGAAGCGCCCGCGAAGACTGGAGGATGGCCCGGAGGTAGCGGTGCGGCGGGGTCTTTTCCTTGAGCAGGGCGAGCTCGGCGAACGCCATGATGCCGTGCAGGGGCGTGCGTATTTCGTGGCTGATGTTGGCGAGGAACTGGCTTTTCGCCGTGGTGGCGGCGTCGGCGGCTTCCTTGGCGAGCTGGAGCTCGGCGTTGATGGCCTGCAGGTCGCGCGTGCGCTCGTTGACGCGGTGCTCCAGTTCCACGTTGGACTGCTCCAGCATGGCCCGGCTTTCCCGGAGCTCCTTTTCGGCTCGGTCGTATTTGGCCAGCTCCTGGTTGAGCTGGGCCGTCCTGCGCGATACCTGCCGCTTGAGGGAGAAGTTCCAGTAAAGGACAAAGGCAAACACCGTGAACAGCACTTCCGCCGCAAAGAGCATCATCCAGATGGTCTGCTTGGAAAACGCCTTCTTCTCGTAGGGCTGGAGCCACTTCTGGGCAATGATCCTGCGCTCTTCCGGCGTGATCTTGCTGAGTGCCTTGTTGATGATGCTGTGGAGCTCGGGCCAGTCCTTGCGGATGCCGAAGGCGTGCCCGTAAGGCGCGTCGATGGAACCGGCGGCGCGGAGGTTGCGGATGCCGCTGTTGTTGATTTTTTCCGTGATGTTGAACTGGTAGTCGATCATGGCGTCGACTTCGCCGAAGGCGACTTTCTGCAGCCCCTCCAGCGTGTTTTTGACGGGCACGGGCGTTATCTCAGGGTGCAGCTCCTCAAGGAAGTCGTGCCATGAATACCGGTTGACCACTGCGACCCGTTTCCCGGCCAAGTCCTTGAGCCCGTCTATGCTCGGTTCCGTTTCGTCCGTGGCGGCCCCGCGGGTCACGCTCTCGCCCTTGGTGGGCTGCCTGGTCACGATGATGCCGGGCAGCACGATATAGGAGGGCGTGAACAACATATATTGGGAGCGGTGCTGCGTCTCGGCGGCGGCGATGTACATGTCCACCTTGTGGGACGTGGCCATGTCGATCGTGTTGGTCCAGTCGGAGGGGGGCGCGATGCGGAAGGAGAGCCCCGTCATCTTGTGGAGGATACGGAGGTAGTCCGGGCCTATGCCGGTATAGCGGCCTTCGGCGTCGAATTTTTCAAGCGGGTAGAAGTCGGGATCGACGCCGACCCGGACCGTATGGTTCTTGCTGAGCCACAGGCGTTCCTGGGGGGTGAGCTCGTCGGAAATGGATGCCTGCCGTTCCATGACGGCATCCACGGGATCGACGTCCCGTTCGAACAGGTTGTCCTGCATGGCTTTCAGGACGAGAAAAACCTGCGTCGCCACGAGAAACACGCCGAAAAGAAGGACCGTCAGCAGACGCACGCGAACCTCATACAACTCGGAGCGGGTGAGGGAGGATCAGCGGGCGGGGAAGATGCCCGCCGTTCCTCCAAAAAAAGAGACAAGCCCGGAACGTCCCACATCGGCGTATCCCGGGCTTATGGGTCATGCGGGAATCCGGATCAGTTCTTGCCGAGGCCGGAAAGGTACTCATGGGCGGCGGTCAGCACGTTCGGCATGAGTATTTCCCCGGCTTTGGGGTTGCACTGGGCCATGGCGATGCACGCGGCCAGATTGTCCCGGACGCGTTCCGCCATGTGGCGGGCCTGCGTCTGGGGCGTCAGGGTTTCCATATGGGCTTCAACCTTGGCGAGGGCTTCTTGGGCCTGTTCGAGCTTGTTGGGCATGAGAGATCATCCTTGCGCAAAAGTGTTTCAGAAAGGCGACTATAACGCAGGCCTTGCTGCTTTTCAAATAAGATCATTCCGTGGGCTGTCGAGGCCCCTTTTCCTTCCCTTCCGCCGCGCGTTCGCGTATCGCCGCGGAAAGCTTTTGGATAATGCGATCATAGTTGTCGGGCTGATGCGGGACGCGGCAGAGGGTGCAATCCTTTATGCCGTTCGCGTTCCAGCGGGGCGTGCCGATGCATTCCGGCAGGAAATAGAGGGGGCAATAACAGAAAAGACAGTTGAATGTCTCAGGATCCGCGTTGGGATGGCACGGAAAGTGGGCGCAGGACGTGTTCCTGAAAAAGCGTGAGCTGTTCTTCATGGCTGTTTCCTTAAACAGTACCAGTGTTTTTCGGGTGACCGCATTGACAGAATGCAGGGCTTCTTATATGCACAAATAAACATATCCGCTCTTCCAAGCAGGGCGGGATAGGTGCACGTCATCGGGAGCCGTTTTTGTACGGAACCGTGCCTCAAGGGTGCGGAGTATCGGCTTCCGAATGTATTCATCAAGCAGGCTACAGGGGAACCGGCGAAAAGGGAACAGTCTCTTTCGCCCGGGTATCCAGAAACCCTCCGGTTGGGCCCGTCTGGCGGGCTGGCCGTGGAATCAAGGAGTGGCACATGATTTCCAAGACTCTCATTGTGAATGGCATGACGAAAACGCTGCTGGTGAATCCGGAAGATTCGCTGGCCGACGTGTTGCGCGGACAGCTTCTGCTGACCAGCGTGAAGGTCGGATGCGGCACGGGTCAGTGCGGTGCCTGTAATGTGATTCTGGACGGCAAGCTGGTACGTACCTGTACGCTGAAAATGAAACGCGTTGAAGACGGGGCCGCCGTCACCACCCTTGAAGGTATCGGCACGCCCGAGCATATGCACCCGCTGCAGCTTTCGTGGATGTTCCACGGCGGCGCGCAGTGCGGCTTCTGCACGCCCGGCTTCATCGTGTCCGCCAAATGCCTGCTCGACAACAACCCGGCCCCGACCCGCAACGACGTGCGCGACTGGTTCCAGAGTCACCGCAACGCCTGCCGCTGCACGGGCTACAAGCCGCTGGTCGATGCCGTCATGGACGCCGCCGCCGTCATGCGCGGCGAGAAATCCGTCAAGGACATCGAATATAAGGAACCCGTGGACGGCCGCACGTGGGGTTCCCGCCGTCCGCGTCCCAACGCCGTCGCCAAGGTGACCGGCACGCACGACTTCGGTGCGGATACCGCCCTCAAGATGCCTCCGGACACGCTGCATCTGGCGCTGGCTCAGGCCAAGGTTTCCCACGCCAACATCAAGGGCATCGACACCTCCGAAGCCGAAGCCATGCCCGGCGTGTACCGCGTGCTGACCCACAAGGACGTCAAGGGCAAGAACCGCATTACCGGCCTCATCACCTTCCCGACCAACAAGGGTGACGGCTGGGATCGTCCCATCCTGAACGATACCAAAATCTTCCAGTACGGCGACGCCCTCGCCATCGTGTGCGCCGACTCCGAAGCGCACGCCCGCGCCGCCGCCGACAAGGTCAAATTCGATCTCGAGCTGCTGCCCGAATACCTGAACGCCCCGGACGCGATGGCTCCCGACGCCATCGAAATCCACCCCGGCACCCCGAACACCTACTTCGAGCAGAAGGAAGTGAAGGGGCAGGAAACCGCTCCCTTCTTCGCCGACGCCAATAACGTGGTGGCGGAAGGCAGCTACTACACGCAGCGCCAGCCCCACCTGCCCATCGAGCCGGACGTGGGGTACGGCTACATGAACGAAGAAGGCAAGCTGGTCATCCATTCGAAATCCATCGGCCTACACTTGCACGGCCTGATGATCGCACCCGGTCTGGGGCTTGATTTCGGCAACGACATGGTCATGGTGCAGTGCAACGCGGGCGGTACCTTCGGCTACAAGTTCAGCCCGACCATGGAAGCGCTCATCGGCGTGGCCGTGCTCGCCACCTGCGCTACAACTACGAACAGCAGCAGCAATACACCGGCAAGCGTTCGCCGTTCTTCACGACCGTCCGCTACGCCGCCGACAAGGCCACCGGCAAGATCAAGGCCATGGAAGCCGACTGGATCGTCGACCACGGCCCGTATTCGGAATTCGGCGACCTGCTGACCCTGCGCGGTGCCCAGTACATCGGCGCTGGCTACGGCATCGAAAACATCCGCGGCCTCGGCAAAACGGTCTGCACGAACCACGGTTGGGGTGCGGCGTTCCGTGGCTACGGCGCTCCGGAAAGCGAATTCGCCTCCGAAGTGCTCATTGACGAACTGGCCGAAAAGCTCGGCATGGACCCGCTGGAACTGCGCGCGGTCAACTGCTACAAGCCCGGCGACACCAATCCTTCCGGTCAGGCCCCCGAAGTGTTCAGCCTGCCGGACATGATCGACATCATGCGTCCCAAGTTCAAGGCGGCGAAGGAAAAGGCCGCGGCGAACTCCACCGACACCGTGAAGCGCGGCGTGGGCGTGGCCATCGGCATCTACGGTTGCGGTCTGGACGGTCCGGACTCGGCGGAAAGCTGGGCGCAGTACAATGAAGACGGCACGGTCACCATCGGCGTGTGCTGGGGAGATCACGGTCAGGGCGCCGACGCCGGCGCGCTCGG
>ENA-OWPP01002825-OWPP01002825.1-human-gut-metagenome-genome-assembly--contig:-NODE-2825-length-11193-cov-2.580984_pt1 | contig 11193 bp, 8 predicted proteins | sample MGYA00248265_ERZ651848 | MGnify/ENA primary metagenome ERZ651848 (study PRJEB26924, sample SAMEA4378233) | human gut metagenome | biome: human gut; feature: human-associated habitat; material: faeces... | reverse complement strand
TTATTCAGCAGCTTGGACGAGGATTACGTAAATATCCAAATAAAGAATATGTTACTGTCCTAGATTTTATTGGCAACAGCTATAAGAGAAGTGTGCAGATAGCTTTTGCGCTAGGTTCACTGGCAGAAAACTTTGTAATGGAAAAACGACTTATGGCATCTCTTGTAAAGGATGATTTTACTGCGCTTGGATTAACTGATTATGGCGTAGAGATTCACATTGATGACCGAACTTTTACTATGGATATGCCTCTCATGAACGGCTCCCTTGTAGTGTACGAGGACACGCTAAACCAACTCAGGATTTCCAACGCCCACGCCAGGGCTTTTGTAAAGGGCGTGGCAATTCATACCGGCCTTGGGTTTTCCTTGTGGTGTACGGATAAAGACACGGAGCAAGACCCGGACGATTTGAGCGGCCACAGCATTGTGGCGATTAAGCGGCGCATTGAAACTGAGCTGACGGCCAAAATGCAGAGGGGCATGGACATGGACGATATTCTTTCCGCTATCGGCATCAACCGGCGGCAGTTCGACAACACCATGAAAGCTATCGACAATATCCAATGGCTGGAAAGCCAAATTCTGAAGCTATGATTCATTCAAAAGATAGAAGCGGCTGGTTTGGAGCGTCTGACACTTCCACCATTTGCGGAAACTGGAATACAAAAACCTTTGAACGCTGGTGGCTGGTAAAACTGGGCGTTACCACAAATGATTTTGAATCGCTCCAGATGAAAACCGGCACTGCATTGGAACACCGGATTTTGCAATCTATCGGCGTAACAAAAATGGACCGGCAAATTAGGATTAGGCGTTACCGGCTGCGGGTGAATCTAGATGGGGAAAGCGACATTATCCATGAGGTTAAGACCCATGGGAAAGATAAATTTAAGCTGACAACCCCGTACTGGCAACAGGCCCAGGTGGAAATGTTTGCCACGGGCAAGGGACTTGAAATTGTTGCTTACCGACTTCTGCCGGAGGATTACAAAAACTGGTTTCTTCCCATTGATGCTGACCGGATAGAGCGAATCCCGATTGAATATGATCGGGAATGGGTACAGGGCGTATATTTGCCGCGCCTGATGATTTTAAGAGATTGTTTGGTTCACCGGTCATGGCCGGAGGTGTGATATGCAGACAACGAAAGCACGATGGATGCAGGATGCGGACGGGACCTGGATTTCTTTCCTGGTTTCTCGCCAGGAGGCCGCAGGAGCCATGGAAAGCATGGAGGACGGGAAAACATACGACCTAACAATAAAACCACACAGGGAGCGCCGCAGCCTTGACGCAAACGCTTATTTTTGGGTACTGCTGGACCGTTTGGCGGAAAAAGCAAGGATACCCAAAACAGATATATACCGGCAATACATAAAAGAGATTGGCGGAAATTCTGATACGGTTTGCGTAGTAGAAAAAGCGGCTGACAAAAGGGATCATGCTATGCTGGCAGGCGTTACTGATGATGAAGGTCGGTAATCACGGACAGAATGAAACGGTGGATCGTGCAATGTCACATACAGTTCGACACAAAAAAATGTTACTGACCCGACTGAAAAAAATTCAGGGGCAGAGTTCCGCGTTAGAGAAAATGCTCAATCGCGAGCATGAGTGCGCTGAGGTGCTACAGCAGCTGGCGGCGATTCGCGGCGCGGTCAACGGTATGATGCTGCAGGTTATTCAGGGGCATCTGACCGACCATGTGGTGAAAGAGCCTGAAGAGACACAGCGTGAAGCGGATCTGGAGACGGTGATGCAGGTGATCAAATCTTATCTGAAGTAGCGCCCAGGCGCGGGCGGCGAAGTGGCCACTCCCGCTGGCATTCTACTTATTGCTCCTGTTGCTTAATGCACATGGAGGTTATTTTCCGCCCACAGAATAAACTGCTCTTTTGGCAGCGCTTTGCTGTACAGCCATCCCTGGGCGTACTGGACGCCATGCTGTCGTAGCCAGTCGCGCTGGCTTTCGGTTTCCACCCCTTCGGCGACGGTGGCCAGATTGAGCGCCTTGGCCATTTCAATAATGTGCGGCGTCAGCGGCCGGTACTCGAGGGTATCGACAAAAGATTTATCGATTTTCAGCGTATCGACGTCCAGTTTCTGCAGATAGCTCAGGCTGGAGTAGCCGGTGCCAAAGTCATCAATCGAGATACGATGCCCGGCCTGACGGTAGTGAGCGATCACCGGCATGGTGGTCTCCGGATCGACAAATCCGCGCTCGGTGATTTCAAGGATGATCTGTTCGGCGGCGATCCCCCAGTGCTGCAGCTGATCGTGTAACAACGTCGGCAGGGTGGGCGAGCGTAAATCATCTACCGACAGGTTGATGGAGATGTGCACTTCCGGCCGCTGCCGCAGCCAGGGACCGAGATCGGTAAAAATTTTCCTGACGATATCTTCCGTCAACTGCGTAATCAGCCCGGTCTGCTCGGCCAGAGGAATAAAAATATCCGGCGATAAAAAGGTGCCGTCGGGTTGCTGCCAGCGGGCCAGCGCCTCGGCCCCGGCGATTTTCCCATCCTGCAACGAGATTATCGGCTGATAGTAAACCTGAATCGCTTCGGAGTTGAGGGCGTCCAGCATACTGTTGCGTGGTGATCGCAGGTGTCTCAGCAGGCGCAGCAGCAGCCAGGTAGCAAGCAGGCTGGTGAAGATGCCGACAGGGAGCCAGAAGATTAGCTGCTGGCGAATACGCTGCTGCAGCGGCAGCGTCGACGACCAGGTCACGATGCCGGAGCCCAGCTCGGGAATGCGCTGGATCCGATAGACCGTGTTATCCAGCGTCAGCATATTAACATGTGGATCTTTAATACGCTGCCAGACCGTATCCGGCAGCGGTTGGCTGCTGATCACCATTTTCAGGTGATCCAAACCAAACAGCATGGTATGGATCTTCTCCTCGCTGGCAGGAACCACATCGATAAAAGAGATGGGATCGATCATCACCATATGCTGTTGACTGCCCATGGCCGTCATCTGGTGATTAAGGCCGAGATCGTTTATTGAGGTCAGCCAGGTGCGATAGCCGTCAGGGGCAATGTGATCCGGCGGGGGAAAGGTGACCGCGACGCTATGGTCTTCCAGGGAGGAACATTGCGGCACGGAATCACGCAGCCAGAGCACTTCCTGAATGTAGCGATGGGTGTAGGCGATGCGGCGGAGCGTGAGCAGGTGCTCAGGGCTACAGGAGGCGGCGGTGTGTGCGTCAGCCTCTCGTAACGCTTCCCGGGCCTGGTCGGCAACCTGCAGCGTCCGAACGACGATACGGTTGGAATAGTCATCCAGTTCACGATAGAACTGCAGCTTGGCCTGCCGCGCTGCCTGCCAGATGCTGAGTGAGATGGGCAGGATGATGGCCAGTATCAGCACCCCTGTAAACAGCGCCACCAGATGCCGGGTCCTCATGCCTGTGTCCTTATCGTTCGCCGGGTGTCATCAGTATATGCGAAAGATAAATCAGGCGCAGCGAGAGAAGTGAGCTGAGGTCGCGAAAAAACCGGCATCGCGAGAGGCTGCGATGCCGGGAGAGAAGGATGATTCCGATGCAGCAGAATAAAAATGAGGGTGTGAATGCCGGGCAGGGTGTGTTCCGGCATTCAGTCGCAGCATACGCGGCGCAGATGACAGCAATATGTTAGCTAGTGCGCATCCGGCGCCGGGATATCAGCGCTGATACGCAGGTCATTCTCATCAAATACCATGCAGAAGCGCTCATCGAAGGCCAGATTTATTTTCTGCCACGGGCGGAAATGGACGTCGCCGGGCAGCAGGACCTTGACGTTATCGTGGCCGTAGCACTGGCCGAACAGATAGGTATTGTTACCCAGACGCTCCACCACTTCACATAGAAACTCCACCACGGTACCGGTAGTGACGTCGGGCGTGAGATGCTCTGGCCGGATCCCCAACGTTACCGCAGCGCCGGGCTTCAGCGGCTGGGTAGCGATATTGAGGACCAACTGATGGTCCTGCGCGAGGGTGACCGTTAAGCGTTCCGGCTGCCAGTCGCTGACGATGGCCGGCAAAAAATTCATCTCCGGCGAGCCGATAAAGCCGGCGACGAATTTGTTGACCGGATTGTAATACAGCGCCATCGGCGAACCCATTTGTTCGACTTTCCCGTAGTTCATGACCACGATTTTATCGGCCAGCGTCATCGCCTCTACCTGATCGTGGGTGACATACACCATGGTGGTCTTCAGCTCCTGGTGCAGACGGGCAATATGCAGGCGCATATCGACGCGCAGCTCCGCATCGAGGTTAGAGAGCGGCTCATCGAACATAAACACCCGGGGATTACGCACGATCGCCCGGCCAATGGCCACGCGCTGCCGCTGGCCGCCAGAGAGCTGCTTCGGTTTACGATCCAGCAGGTGCGAGAGCTGCAGCGTTTTAGCCACCATTTCCACCTGGCGACGGATCTCCGTTTTCGGCACTTTATTCACCTTCAGCCCGTAGCCCATGTTCTCTGCCACCGTCATGTGCGGATAGAGCGCATAGGACTGGAAGACCATCGCCACGCCGCGGCGGGCGGGCACGACATCATTCATCACCTCATCGCCGATCAGCACTTCACCCTCGCTGACCTCTTCCAGACCGGCAATCATGCGCAGCAGCGTCGATTTTCCACAGCCGGAAGGACCGACGAAAACGGCAAACTCGCCATCTTCAATATCGAGATTGACCTGGTGCAGCGTCACCGTGCTGCCGAACCTTTTGGTGACATTCCTCAGTCGTATATTGGACATCCACATTCCCCGAAGTGAGTAGCTGTTGTTTGCCGTTGCTTTGTCGCTGTGTGTAGCATGAATTGTATTACGTGTAACAAATCAGCGTGGCGATGTTCAACAGCAGTAAAATCATGCCCTGACTATAACTTCCGCAGTTTTAGCGCCATACAGCGGCGTTTCATTTCTGTAATGATGATCACACAACTGGCAGCTTATGGTAGTTTTGTCAGCGATCTACGGGTAGCGTATAACAAAAGAGAGCTGGAGCCTTTTTCTCATATAACTCGCCAGGTTGAAGTGATTTATTTTTCTGACTGGCAGAGATAAGCCCAATAAAAACCATTAAATTGTTATACCTTCACATGAGGTTGATAATGAAAAAGAACACGCTTGCTGCACTGATCCTTACCACCCTGGCGGCGGGGCAACTCACCAGCCTGCAGGCGCACGCCGCCGGGCAGCTCAACGTCTGGGAGGACATTAAAAAATCCGCGGGTATTAAAACCGCGGTCAGTGATTTTGAGAAGCAGTACAACGTGAAGGTCAATCTCCAGGAGATGCCTTATGCCCAGCAGCTGGAAAAGCTGCGCCTCGACGGCCCGGCGGGCATTGGGCCGGACGTGCTGGTGATCCCGAATGACCAGCTCGGCGGCGCCGTGGTACAGGGACTACTCTCGCCGCTCAGCGTCGATCAGGCGAAACAGGATGCCTTTACGCCAGCCTCCATCAATGCCTTCCGCATGGATAACGCGTTGTACGGGATCCCGAAGGCGGTGGAAACCCTGGTGCTTATCTACAACAAGGACCTGATCGACAAGCCGCTGGACAGCCTGCAGGCCTGGCTGGACTACTCGAAAACCCAGCGCGAGCAGAACAAATACGGCCTGCTCGCCAAGTTTGACCAGATCTATTACAGCTGGGGGGCGATTGGCCCGATGGGCGGCTATATCTTTGCTAAAAACGACAGCGGTGGCTTTAACCCGCAGCAAGTGGGCCTCAATACCCCCGGCGCCGTCGAAGCCGTCACCTTCCTGAAAAAATTCTATGCCGAGAAGGTCTTTCCAGCGGGGATCCTCGGCGATAACGGGCTGAATGCCATCGATTCCCTGTTTACCGAGAAAAAAGCGGCGGCGGTGATCAACGGCCCCTGGGCCTTCCAGCCGTATGAAGCCGCTGGCATTAACTATGGCGTGGCGCCCCTGCCGACCCTGCCGGACGGCAAGCCGATGAGCTCCTTCCTGGGCGTCAAAGGCTATGTGGTATCGACCTGGAGTAAAGACAAAGCGCTGGCGCAACAGTTTATCGAGTTCATCAACCAGCCGCAGTATGTGAAAGCCCGCTATGTCGCCACCGGCGAAATTCCGCCGCTGAAGGCGATGATTGACGATCCGGTGATTAAAAACGACCAAAAGGCCAGTGCCGTCGCCATCCAGTCGGCGCGAGCGGTGGCGATGCCGGGCATTCCGGAGATGGGGGAAGTGTGGGGGCCGGCCAACGCCGCGCTTGAACTGAGCCTCACCGGTAAGCAGGCGCCGCAGGCCGCGCTCGATAACGCGGTGAAACAGATCACGATGCAGATCGAAGCAATGCAGGCCAGCAATCAGTAATTCACCGTCACGTGAAGTCACCGAGCGGGAGGGGGACCTCCCGTTTGTAGAAGGAGTCGAGTGTGAGCATCCATTCCAGCGAAAATTTTAGCGACGCACGCGGGCCCGGGCGCCATGCATGGTGCGGCCTGCTGCTGGCAATCGTGCCGGGTTTCGGTCAGTTTTATCATCGCCAGTGGCTGAAAGGGCTGGTCTTCCTGGTGCTGCTGAGCAGCTTTCTGGGGATTTTTTATGATTTCCTGCGTGAGGGGTTGTGGGGGTTATATACCCTGGGTGAAGAGGTACCGCGGGATAACTCTATCTTCCTGTTAGCGGAGGGGATTATCAGTGTGCTGATCGTCGCCTTTGGCGTGCTGATCTATTTTCTCTCGCTGCGGGATGCGTGGCTGAACGGCAAAAAACGCGATGAGGGGATCGCCCTGAACAGCGTGCGTAAGCAGTACCAGATGCTGCTGAGCGACGGCTTCCCGTACCTGATGATCACCCCGGGCTTTATTCTGCTGGTGTTTGTGGTGATCTTTCCCATTCTGTTCGGTTTCGCCATCGCCTTCACCAACTACAACCTGTACCACACGCCGCCGGCGAAGCTGGTGGACTGGGTGGGGCTGAAAAACTTCGTCAATATTTTCACCCTCTCTATCTGGCGCTCCACCTTCCTGGATGTGCTGCAGTGGACCGTGGTGTGGACGCTGCTGGCGACCACCCTGCAGTGTACGGTGGGCGTGCTGCTGGCGATTCTGGTGAATCAAAAAGATCTGCGCTTTAAGCCGCTGATCCGCACCATCTTTATTTTGCCGTGGGCGGTGCCGGGGTTTGTCACCATCCTCGTCTTTGCCGGTATGTTCAACGATTCATTCGGGGTCATCAACAACGCGATCCTGTCGTTCTTCGGTATCAGCCCGAAGGCATGGCTGACCGACCCGTTCTGGACTAAAACGGCGCTGATCATGATGCAGACCTGGCTTGGCTTCCCGTTTGTCTTTGCCATGACCACCGGCGTGCTGCAGGCGATCCCGGACGATCTGTATGAAGCGGCGACGATGGACGGCGCCAGCGCCTTTACCCGTCTGCGCACCATCACTCTGCCGCTGGTGCTGTACGCGATCGCGCCGATCATCATCACCCAGTACACCTTCAACTTTAATAACTTCAACATCATTTATCTGTTTAACAACGGCGGTCCTGCGGTGGCAGGCTCCAACGCCGGTGGGACGGATATTCTGGTGTCGTGGATCTATAAGCTGACGATGTCCTCGTCGCAGTACGCCATCGCGGCGACCATCACGATCCTGCTGTCGATCTTTGTCGTCGGCCTGGCGCTGTGGCAGTTCCGCGCCACCAAATCCTTCAAAAATGACGACATGGCGTAAGGGAAGCAACATGGCTCAATCACCCAGTATTAAACGCGAAAAGTGGATCCGACTCTCTCTCACCTGGCTGGTGGTTATTCTGGTCTCGGTGGTGATCATCTATCCGCTGGTCTGGACGGTCGGGGCGTCGCTGAACGCCGGCAATAGCCTGCTCTGTACCTCGATCATTCCGGAAAACCTGTCGTTCCAGCACTATGCCGATCTGTTCAATGGCAATGTGAATTACCTCACCTGGTACTGGAACTCGATGAAAATCAGCTTTCTGACCATGGTGCTGACCCTGATTAGCGTCAGCTTTACCGCTTACGCCTTCTCCCGCTTCCGCTTTAAAGGGCGGCAGAACGGGCTGATGCTGTTCCTGCTGCTGCAGATGATCCCGCAGTTTTCCGCGCTGATTGCGATCTTTGTGCTATCGCAACTGCTTGGCCTGATTAACAGCCATCTGGCGCTGGTGCTGATCTACGTCGGGGGGATGATCCCGATGAATACCTGGCTGATGAAGGGGTATCTCGACGCGATCCCCAAAGATCTGGATGAGTCCGCCCGCATGGATGGCGCCAGCAGCTTTCGCATCTTTATCGAGATCATCATGCCGTTGTCGAGGCCTATCCTCGCGGTGGTGGCGCTGTTCTCTTTCACCGGTCCGCTGGGGGATTTCATCCTCTCCAGCACCATCCTGCGTACCCCGGATAAATACACGCTGCCTATCGGTCTGTATAACCTGGTGGCGCAAAAAATGGGTGCCAGTTACACCACCTACGCGGCGGGGGCGGTGCTGATTGCCGTACCGGTGGCGATCCTCTACCTGGCGTTACAAAAATACTTTGTCTCCGGCCTGACCTCGGGCAGTACTAAAGGATAAGCACATGAAAAGATTCACCCCCGCATGGCTTGCGGTTTGTCTGGCATGCAGTTTCTCCACCTCTTCTCTGGCCGCGGACGCGCTTGAAACCCGCGCGTTTCAGGGCATGCCGGCGGACTTTATCAAAGGCGCGGATATCTCCACGCTGCTGGATGCCGAAAAGCACGGGGCGACGTTCTACGACCAGAATAATCAGCGCAAGGATCCGATCGCGATTCTGAAAGAGAACGGCGTCAACTATGTTCGCCTCCGTCTGTGGGTGGATCCGCAATCGGCGAGCGGTGAGGGCTATGGCGGCGGAAATAACGACCTGGCCACCACCCTGACCCTCGCGAAACGGGCGAAAGCCCAGGGGATGAAGCTGCTGCTCGATTTTCATTACAGCGATTTCTGGACCGATCCCGGCAAGCAGTTCAAGCCGAAAGCCTGGGAAAAGATGGATTATCCGCAGCTGAAAACGGCGATTCATGACTATACCCGCGATACCATCGCCCGCTTTAAGCAGGCAGGCGTCCTGCCGGATATGGTGCAGATCGGCAATGAGATCAACGGCGGCATCCTGTGGCCGGAAGGGAAAAGTTGGGGGCAGGGGGGCGGCGAGTTCGACCGGCTGGCCGGGCTGCTGAACGCGGCCATTGATGGCCTGAAGGAGAATCTACGTAACGGCGAGCAAGTGAAAATCATGCTGCATCTGGCCGAAGGGACCAGGAACGATACCTTCCGCTGGTGGTTTGATGAGATTGACAAGCGCCATGTACCGTATGACGTGATCGGTCTGTCGATGTACACCTACTGGAATGGCCCGATCAGCGCCCTGAAGGCCAATATGGATGACATCAGCAAACGCTATAACAAAGACGTTATCGTCGTCGAGGCGGCCTATGCCTATACCCTGGCCAACTGTGATAACGCGGAAAATAGTTTCCAGGCGAAAGAGGAAAAGGACGGGGGTTATCCCGCCACCGTGCAGGGGCAATATCACTATATTCACGATCTGATGCAGGCCGTCATAGATGTTCCCGACCAGCGCGGCAAAGGTATTTTTTACTGGGAGCCCACGTGGATTGCCGTGCCGGGAAATACCTGGGCCACCCCGGCGGGGATGAAATATATCCACGACGAGTGGAAAGAAGGGAATGCACGTGAAAATCAGGCGCTATTTGATTGCCAGGGAAAAGTATTGCCGTCGGTAAAAGTTTTTAATTAATTTTTTGTCGTTTTTTTCAGGAAGTTTATTATGAATAAATTTGCACCTTTACATCCGAAGGTTAGTACGCTGCTGCATGGCGCGGATTATAATCCGGAGCAATGGGAGAATGACCCCGATATTATTGATAAAGACATTGCCATGATGCAGCAGGCAAAATGCAATGTGATGTCGGTGGGAATATTTAGCTGGGCGAAACTGGAGCCACGCGAAGGGGTATTTAATTTCGCCTGGCTGGATACTATCCTCGATAAACTGTATGCCGCCGGCATTCATGTTTTTCTGGCCACGCCGAGCGGCGCGCGTCCGGCGTGGATGTCTCAGCGCTATCCGCAGGTTCTGCGGGTGGGACGCGATCGGGTGCCGGCCCTGCATGGCGGCCGTCACAACCACTGTATGTCGTCACCGGTCTATCGCGAGAAAACCCTGAAAATCAATACCCTGCTGGCAGAGCGTTATTCTTCACACCCGGCGGTACTGGGCTGGCATATTTCCAATGAATATGGCGGTGAATGCCATTGCGATCTCTGCCAGAACCGTTTTCGCGACTGGCTGAAGGCGCGTTACCAGACCCTGGAGAACCTCAACCAGGCCTGGTGGAGCACCTTCTGGAGTCATACCTATACCGACTGGTCGCAGATTGAATCACCTGCGCCACAGGGAGAGGTGTCAATCCACGGTCTCAATCTTGACTGGCATCGCTTTAACACCGCTCAGGTGACCGATTTCTGCCGCCATGAAATTGCCCCGCTGAAGGCGGCTAACGCCTCCCTGCCGGTGACCACTAACTTTATGGAGTATTTCTACGATTACGACTACTGGCAACTGGCAAAGGCACTGGACTTTATCTCGTGGGACAGCTATCCGATGTGGCACCGCGATAAAGACGAAACCGCACTGGCCTGCTACACCGCGATGTATCACGACATGATGCGCAGCCTGAAGGGCGGCAAACCGTTTGTGCTGATGGAGTCCACACCAGGCGCCACCAACTGGCAGCCGACCAGCAAACTGAAGAAGCCGGGAATGCATATTCTCTCCTCGCTGCAGGCGGTGGCGCATGGCGCCGACTCGGTGCAGTATTTCCAGTGGCGGAAAAGCCGCGGTTCGGTTGAGAAATTTCACGGCGCGGTGGTTGACCACGTCGGGCACATTGATACCCGTATTGGTCGTGAAGTCAGCCAGCTCGGCGAGATACTGAGCAAGCTACCAGAGGTCCGGGGTTGTCGCACCGAGGCGAAAGTAGCGATTATCTTCGACCAACAAAACCGCTGGGCGCTTGATGACGCCCAGGGGCCGCGCAATCTGGGTATGGAGTATGAGAAGACGGTCAACGAACACTACCGTCCGTTCTGGGAACAGGGCATTGCCGTCGATGTGATTGACGCTGATGTCGATTTAACGCCATACCG
>ENA-OWPP01002813-OWPP01002813.1-human-gut-metagenome-genome-assembly--contig:-NODE-2813-length-11242-cov-4.277018_pt1 | contig 11242 bp, 9 predicted proteins | sample MGYA00248265_ERZ651848 | MGnify/ENA primary metagenome ERZ651848 (study PRJEB26924, sample SAMEA4378233) | human gut metagenome | biome: human gut; feature: human-associated habitat; material: faeces... | reverse complement strand
ACGTTTACACATGATTAACAAATTGCCTGTCAGCCGGGCAGTTTCCGAGTCGTGAGGTCGCTGAAAATGACAACATCTACACCCGATATTCAACCCGCCGTGCAGCATACCGTTCAGGTCGCCATCGCCGGCGCCGGTCCGGTTGGCCTGATGATGGCCAACTACCTTGGCCAGATGGGCATCAGCGTGCTGCTGGTGGAAAAGCTCGACACACTGATCGATTACCCACGTGCCATCGGCATTGACGATGAATCCCTGCGGGCGATGCAGGCGGTAGGGCTGGTGAACGACGTGCTGCCGCACACCACGCCGTGGCACGCCATGCGCTTTCTGACCCCGAAGGGGCGCTGCTTTGCTGATATCCAACCGATGACCGATGAGTTTGGCTGGTCGCGGCGCAACGCCTTCATTCAGCCGCAGGTCGATGCGGTGATGTATCACGGCCTGCAGCGTTTCCCGCAGGTCCGCTGCCTCTTCTCCCGCGAAGTAGAAGCCTTTAGCCAGAACGGTGACGGTGTCACGTTAAATCTTAAAGGACCGGACGGCGAGCGGGAGACGGTGCGCGCGGACTGGCTGGTGGCCTGCGACGGCGGCGCCAGCTTTATTCGTCGTACGCTGAACGTCCCCTTCGAAGGCAAGACCGCGCCGAATCAATGGATCGTCATCGATATCGCTAACGACCCGCTGGCCACCCCGCACGTTTACCTGTGCTGCGACCCGGTGCGACCCTACGTTTCCGCCGCGCTGCCCCATGGCGTGCGCCGCTTTGAATTTATGGTGATGCCCGGAGAAACCGAAGCCCAGCTCAGCGAGCCGCACAATATGCGTCGTCTGCTGAGCAAAGTGCTGCCGGACCCGGACCGCGTCGAGCTGATCCGCCAGCGGGTCTACACCCATAACGCCCGACTTGCCGAGCGTTTTCGCATTGACCGGGTGCTGCTGGCCGGCGACGCGGCGCACATCATGCCGGTCTGGCAGGGGCAGGGATACAACAGCGGCATGCGCGACGCCTTCAACCTGGCGTGGAAGCTGGCGCTGGTGGTCAACGGTAAAGCGGGAGAGGCGCTGCTCGACAGCTATCAGCAGGAGCGCCGCGACCACGCGAAAGCGATGATTGATCTGTCGGTCACCGCCGGCCACGTGCTGGCGCCGCCGAAGCGCTGGCAGGGGGCCGTGCGCGACGGTCTCTCCTGGCTGCTGAACTACCTGCCGCCGGTGAAGCGCTACTTCCTTGAAATGCGCTTTAAGCCGATGCCGCAGTACCGCGAGGGGGCGCTGCTGATCGACGCCGCCGGCAAGACCGTCCTTCCCGGCCTGATCGACACCCACCTGCACTTCTCGGGCAACCTGACCGACGATGACACCGACTGGGTCATGCAGCCGCTCCTCGAGAAGCAGGCCGTCGCCGTCAAGCAGGCCTACGACTGCCTCACCCACGGCCTCACCACCGTCTGCGAGATCGGCCGCTTTGGTATCCAGATTCGCGACTGCATCGACAAGGGCGTCTTCAAGGGCCCGCGCGTTCTGGCCACTGGTCTTGGCTTCTGCCGCGTTGCCGGCCACGGTGACTCCCACCACTGCACCCAGGAGCTCAACAAGGAATCCCATCCCTGGGGCGACCAGGTCGATGGTCCTTGGGATCTGCGCAAGGCCGTCCGCCGTCGCCTGCGCGAGAACCCCGATGCCATCAAGATCTGGGCTACCGGTGGCGGCATCTGGCGTTGGGATTCCGGTCGCGACCAGCACTATTGCTCCGAGGAGATCCAGGCCGTGGTCGAAGAGGCAAAGATGGTCGGCATCCCCGTGTGGAGTCACTGCTACAACAACCACGCCGCCGCCTACGACTCCGTTCGCTTTGGCTGCGAGCAGCTGATTCACGGCTTCGATATCGATGAGCGCACCATGGACCTCATGGCCGAGCAGGGCACCTTCTTCACCCCGACGATCGCCTTCCTGCCCACCTGGTACGCCACCTATCCGCCCGTCTACGTCCCCGAGCTGCACGACAAGTACGAGGGCACCCTGGTCGAGAAGGAGCTGCAGCGCAACTACGACTGCCTGCGCGAGGCCAAGAAGCGCGGCGTCGTCATGACGATCGGCTCCGACTCCTTCTCCTTCGTCACCCCGTACGGCACCTGCTCCATCGAGGAGATGTACGAGTTCGTCGACAAGATCGGCTTCACTCCGGTCGAGACCATCACCTGCGCCACCCTCAACGGTGCCAAGATGTGCCACATCGAGGACGAGACCGGTTCCATCGAGGCCGGCAAGTGCGCCGACCTGCTGGTTGTCAACGGTGACGTCGCCGCCGACATCCACGTGCTCAACACCGACAACATGGACGTCATCATGAAGGATGGCTGGATCATCGAGGCTGGCACTTTTGGTGAGGCTAACAAATACAGCGCCTAAGATACCGTTCATCGATGGCTTGATGTAAAACACAGTTTTTGATTGCATAATGCAATGGAGAGGGTCGCTTGCGGCCCTCTTTATTGCTATGGGTGCTAAGGACAAGAGGGGATGACGGTGGATTTAAACAGGCTGATTCTGGGCAAGAGCTACAACTCTACCAAGGTCTTTCGTACGGCCCAGCATGTTGTTCAGGCCATCCTGCTCGGTATTGTCGTTCCGGCGCTTATCCTGCTGCTTATCTGGGATTTAACCGATAATCCCAATCCCGTTCCGGGCGTTGTCGTTATTGCCGGTCTGGTCATGCTGTGCTTCTTCTTCTCGTATGTCTTTGTGGTCCCCGACGACCTCACATCGAGCGCAACCGACCGTACGCTCGCCATCGCATCAAAAATATTCGCCTACACGTCGCGCGGCCTTACGCCCGAAGCGGCCCTGGGCGCCTCTAAAATTATCCTGTCCGAGACCATCGCCTCTGCCATCTGCTTTACCGATGGCAAACAGGTGTTGGCAAGCTGGGGCGAGGACTCGGCAAAGTGCCCTGCCGGCACCCCGGTTGTACTCAAGACCACGCTCAACGTGATCGAGTCCGGCGAGCAGAGTGTATTTTCGCGCGACGCCTCCAATGAGACGGACGGCTATTTTCCCCGCCTGCGCGCCGGCATTGTCGCGCCGCTTACCGTGCGCGGGCATTGCGTGGGTACGCTCGAGCTGTATTATCCCCGCCTGAGCAGCATCGATATGCGCCAGACGGCGTTGGCCTCGGGTTTTGCCGATCTCATCTCCACGCAGCTCGCCAGCTTTGAGCTCGAGCGCCAGGACGAGCTCACAGCCCGCGTGGAGCTGCGCGCCTTGCAATCGCAGGTCGATCCTCATTTTCTGTTTAACACCATCAGCACCATCGTGTCGCTCGTGCGTACCGAGCCGGACAAGGCCAGGTCGCTGCTCATCGACTTTTCCAATTACTACCGTCAGACACTGTCCGATTCCGATACCCTCACAACGCTCGAGCACGAGGTGGAACAGGGCACTCGCTATATCAATCTTATGCAGGCCCGGTATGGCGACGGCCGTCTGCGCGTCTCGGTCGATATCGACTTTGAGGTGCGCGACAGCATGGTGCCGCCGTTTATCTTGCAGCCGCTGCTCGAAAACTGCATCAAGCATGCGCAGCGCGAGACCGAGCCGCTTTCTATTCATGTTAGGGCTTTTGAGACCGATGACGGCTTGGAGATCATCGTCGAAGATGACGGCATCGGTATGAGCGAAGAAGTCTGCGCGCATCTGTTTGAGCAGCATCGCCGAGAGGAGCCCGAGAGCATTACCGCCGACGGCTCCATCAAGCGAGGCTGCGGCCTGGCGCTCTTCAACGTGCTTCAGCGCATCCATTTCTTTTACGGAGAAGATTCTGGCATGCGCGTGAAGTCCCAGGAGGGCGTGGGAACGCAGGTCATCGTCGAGCTGAACGGCGAGCCGCATGAGCCGGCGCCGATGAAGGTGTAGCGCGCGGTTGGATTGAGAGAAAAAAAGAGGGGAAGCGCATATGTCCGAGGGATGGAACATCTTGGTGGTTGATGACGAGCCTCCTATTAGGGCTGAGCTACGTTATCTGCTGGAAAAGGATGCACGTGTGGGACAGATTGCCGAGGCGGGCAATGTCACCGAGGCCGTGGAGTCGATTCTGTCGAACAAGCCCGACGTGCTGTTTTTGGATATCACGATGCCCGGCCGCTCGGGAATCGAGCTTGCCGAGACGCTGCAGAACCTAAAAACGCCGCCGGTCGTGGTGTTTGTGACGGCATTTGCCGAGTATGCGGCCGATGCCTATAACCTCGATGCCATTGATTACGTCGTCAAGCCGGTCGAGGATGCCCGCCTGTCAAAGGCGCTCGATAAGATCGAGGCCGCCCTGGGCGTTCGTCGTGTCGTCCATGCTCCGCGCCAGCCCTTGCGTCTGACGGTGGATCGCGGGGGCAAAAAGGTGTTCATCCCCGTGGCGGATGTCTGCTACTTTGAGGCGCGTGCCGATTTTTGCAACGCCGTCTGCGCCGAGGGAACATATCTGATCAATGAGTCGATCTCTTCGCTCGAACGTCGCTTGGGCTCCGAGGGCTTTATTCGCGTTCATCGCAGCTACCTGGTCAATTTGGAAGACGTGCACAATGTTGAGATTGGCTCCACGGGGTTGATGGAGCTCAGGCTCGACCGCGTGAACTCGACGGTACCGGTGTCCCGTCGTCGTGCCGCCGAGGTCAAGTCGCACCTGGGGCTTGCGTAAGAGGCTTGCGTGCTGTCGTTTACCATCGCAGGTTTGGCATGGGCGCGCGGTGGGCATAATGGGTGGCATCGAATGAAATCGAAAGGATCATTATGCCCGCGCTTATCACCCATCATCTGTTTGGCGAGGAAAGCATCGACCGTCTTCCGCAGGGCGTCATAACGTCCGATGAAGAGCGCATTGCCTTTATCTTGGGCAACCAAGGCCCCGACCCGTTTTTCTTTCACATTCTGACACCGCGTGTTTCCGACTGCACGCTGCTGGCGCAGGTCATGCATCGGTCGCGCATGTCTCGCCAGTTCGCGTGCCTGCGCGACGGCGTGTCGCATCTGCTGCCGCGTGACGCCAGCTTGGGTCGCGCCTTTGCGCTGGGCCTGCTGTCTCATTACGTGCTCGACCGCAACGCCCATCCCTTTGTCTATGAGCAGCAGTTTGGCATCGTGGAGTCCGATTCAGAGCTTGAGGATTCGAGCAGTCAGGTCCATGCCGTGATCGAGAGCGACCTGGATGTACTGATGCTGCAGCTTAAACGCGATGGCGCTACGGTCGACGATTACCCGCCGGCGGGCGAGATCGTCACCACCGATCGCATCAATCGCGTGGCCGGCGTGCTGATGAGCTATGTTGCCGGACGCGTGTACGGCATTGACATTCCGGCGGGGGAGTACGGTGCTGCCGTTGCCAATATGCAGCGACTTTACCGCGCGATTGAGCCGGCCGGCTCCGCAAAGACGCGCGCGATCTCGCTGGTTGAGGGCTTGGTGCACGACTACTCGCTGCTCGACGGCCTTGCGCACCGCGTGACGACCGAGCTGACCGAGCGTACCGGCAACCTGGGCCACTTGGCATGGAAGAACCCCTTTACCGATGAAGTCTCGACCGAGAGCTTCCCCGAGGTCTTTGACCGCGCGCTGCTCGATTACGAGTGCACGGTTGCCCGCTTTATCGAGACCGGCGATATGGAAGCCGTGACCAACCATGTCAATTACAGCGGTCGCGTGCTCAATGCCGATGAGGAGTTCGACCGCGAGGAATAGGGCTCATGCGTGCCCCTTTGCCGAATCCTTACCGGTGCTTCTGGACAATTGGGGTACGATGAACTAACTGCATATCGGGCAAATACGAAGGGTCCCTGTCCATGAAATACACCAAGCTCGAGCGTAACTGGGTTATGTACGATGTGGGCAATTCGGCCCTCGTGCTGCTCAATACCTCGGTGGTGCCCATTTACTTTAACGCCATCAATACCGGCGCTTCCTCGGCCGACCTGGTGGTCGCTTGGGGCAATGCGCAGACGATCGCCTCGCTGGTCATCGCCATGCTCATGCCCATTCTGGGCGCACTTGCCGACTACGCCGGCAACAAGATCAAGTTCTTCTTGGGCTTCTTCCTCACGGGCCTGGTGCTTTGCCTGGCGCAGGCTATCCCAATGTCCGCCATGGCATTTTTGACCGTGTACGTGCTGTGCACCATCGGCCTTAACTCTTCTATGACGTTCTACGACGCCATGCTGCCTGACATTACCACCGACGAGCGCATGGACGCCGTGTCCAGCTCGGGTTATGCCTGGGGCTACATCGGTTCCACCGTGCCGTTCGTCATCTGCCTGGCGCTCATCATGGGTGGCCCCGCTCTTGGCATCCCCACCATGCTGGCAACGCGTCTGTCGTTTATCATCACTGGTGCCTGGTGGCTCATCTTTACCCTGCCGCTCATTCGCACCTATAAGCAAAAGTACGGTCGCGAGCGCGGTCCCGAGGACACCATCGGCCACATCGTGGGCGGTGTGTTCTCCGAGGTCGGACACACCATGCGCGAGATTGCCCACAATAAGACCGTGCTGGTCTACATGATCGCGTTCTTCTTCTATATCGACGGTGTGCACACGGTCATTTCCATGGCCACCAGTTACGGATCGGCCTTGGGCATCGATTCGACGCAGCTGGTGCTGGCGCTGCTCGTTACGCAGTTCGTGGCCTTTCCGTCCGCCATCATCTACGGCAAGCTCGCCGGACGCGTGGGCACGCTCAACATGATCCTGGTGGCGGTCGCCGCCTACATGGGGATTGTGCTGTTCGCCGCGTTCTTCCTAAAGACCGCCTTTGAATTCTGGGTGCTTGCCATTATGGTCGGCCTGTTCCAGGGCGGTGTGCAGGCGCTCAGCCGTAGCTACTTTGGCCGCATTATCCCCAAGGAAAAGTCCAACGAGTACTACGGCTTCTTTGACATCTTTGGTCGTTATGCAAGCGTTATGGGCACCTTCCTGGTGTCGGTCGTCACCTCGCTGACCGGCAACCCGTCGCTGGGCGTCCTTTCCATTGGCGTGCTGCTGGTCGTTGGCTTTATGCTACTGGTCCGCCTGTCCCGCATGACTCGGGCGGCAGAGCATGCCGCATAGGAGCGAGCGGCTATTGTGCCTGTCCACGGTACTCTTTTGGGGTTATCCGCAATAAACATTGCGACTTGCGAGCAATGATTTGCCCAAGTGGGTATGATGGAATCAGCTAGGTCGCGGGGCGTCGCCTGTGTTTGGCGGCGTCCCGTTTTTGTGTTGCAGGGAGGGTAAGGCATGAACGCCACGGTCGTGATTCCAACGTATTGGGCGGGCGATGACGCTTGCGCAAACGCCCCTGGCACCTATGACCATTCGACGCGACTCAACGCCGACAATCCCGAACTCGACCGCTGCCTGGCCTCGCTTGAGCAGGTGTGCGACATCCCGCGCATCATCCTTTTGGTGGTCTGTCCTGTTTCTGCCACAGCCGATGTGTCGCTGCGCGTGCACGAGATTGTCGACGCGCATCCCACGCTCAAGGTCACCGTTGTCACCAACACCCAGGCCTCGCGCATCGCAGACCGGGTTGCTCAGATCGCGCCCAAGGGTTCGGGCGAGTGCGTGAGCCTGCGAGGCTACGGTGCCATCCGCAACATGGGGCTAGCCTGTGCCGCTGTGCTGGGGCATGACGCGGTTATCTTTTTGGATGACGATGAGACTGTCATCGACGCCGACTTTATGAAGCGCGCGACCTATGCGTTGGGGCAGCAGACGCGTCAGGGCTTGCCGATCTTGGTCAAGAGCGGCTATTTCTACGATCGCGACGGCTCGCCGCTGGCGCCCACGGACAAGGTGGGCATCTGCCATCGTTGGTGGACCAAGCGCATCGAGTTCAACCGTTGGATGAAAAAGGCGCTCTCGGGCACCCGCATCTCGCGCTCCAACTACGTGTGCGGCGGCCTGATGGCCCTGCACGCCCGCGCCTTTACGCGTGTGGCCTTTGACCCGTTTATCACCCGCGGCGAGGACTTGGATTACCTCTTTAACATGCGTATGTTTGGCTACGACGTGTGGTTTGATAACGAGTGGACCGTGCGCCATCTGCCTCCGGAGTCCGAAAAGCGCTCACCGCGCTTTATGCAGGATGTATACCGTTGGTACTACGAACGGGCCAAGTTGACGTTCGCCGCGCATCAAAAGGAGCTCATCCCCGTTACGGCGGCATCGCTCATGCCCTACCCGGGCCCGTGGATTTCGCGCGAGCTCGACGACCGCGTGCGCAAGACCGCTATGGTCCGCAGCGTGTTTACCCGCGAGCATGAGGGCTACCTGCGCATCTGGCGCCATGGTATCGACGAGGCAAAGGCCTATGCGCGCCAAAACGCTGCAAGCTATCTGCGTTTCCAGAGCTTTTGGCCCAAGATCATGGACGGGCTTTGGCGTGACGCACAACTGATCAGTATTCTGGAGGGGGCCGAATGATCGACCGCCGCGCCCAGCGCGATAGTTCAATATCAATCTTTCGCATCATTGCCGTCGCCTGCGCCATTTGCGTGCTGGTGTACTTTATTTTCGCCTTGGTGACCGGTGTCGAGCCGATCGCCACGGTGATTGCCTGCGCGCTGCTGTGTATCTTTCTGTGCATCTTTATCTTTTTGACGCTCAATCCCGATTCGGTGCGCTCCCAGTACACCGAGGAGACGCTCTCGGTGGCCTCGGCCATGCTCGAGGACATTAAGGGCGGTCTGACGCAGGAGTCGGCGCGTTTGGTGTGCCGGCGCATTTTGCCCGAGACGCGCGCCATGACGGTGGCCATCACCGACGAGGACAACGTGCTTGCCTGCGCGGGCGAGTTTGAGGAAAAACTGCTGCCCGATACTCCCATCCACACGCTTGCCACACGCTACGTTATCGAACATGGCATCGTGCAGTCGTTCAACCGTATGGTGGATGTCGTGGGCTCGGACGGCTCGCACAACCAAGTCCCCGCCGGCATTATCGCCCCCATCAAGGTGGGCGATCGTACCGTCGGTACGCTCAAGTTCTACTACAAGACCCCGCGCGCCGTCGACCGTACCCAGTACGCGCTTGCCTCGGGCTTTGCCGAGATCTTGTCCACACAGCTCGCCATCCACGAGCTCGAGGTGCAAAAGGAGCTCACGGCGCGCGCCGAGGTGCGTGCGCTGCAGGCGCAGATTAACCCGCACTTCCTGTTCAACACGCTGAACACCATTGCATCGTTTACGCGCACCGACCCGCTGCGGGCCCGCGAACTGCTTCGTGAGTTCTCATCGTTCTATCGTGCCACGCTCGACAACTCGGGATCGCTTATTCCGGTCTCGCGCGAGGTCGCACAGACCAAGCGCTACCTTACCTTTGAGAAGGCCCGCTTTGGCGAGGACCGCGTGCTTGCGACGTTCGATGTGTCCGAGGACGTGGAAGATACGCTGGTGCCGGCGTTCGTGATCCAGCCGATTGTCGAGAACGCCGTACGTCATGGTATGGGCGATGACGACGCCCTGAGGATCGACGTGACCGTTCACCAAGACGGCGAGGATGCAATCTTGATTGCCGTGGCCGATAATGGCGTGGGCATGGATGAGGGTACCGCCGCCAGACTGTTTGACGAGCGCTCTGCCCGTCCCGACGCCAGCTCTCCCCAGGGTGGCGGCGCCGGTGTGGCCATGCACAATATTTCGGAGCGCATCCATCGCTTTTTTGGGCCGCACTCCTATACGCGTGTCGAATCGGCGCCGGGCAAGGGCACCAAAGTGCTTCTTCATCTTGATTTGTCAGAGAGCATCTTTGACATTCAAGAGTAAAATAAAAGGCTACGGGCTCAACGTCATGCGACGGATGCCCGGCGTAGTTAGTTGACGAAAGGTTTTATCCCTATGCTGCGTGCGATGATTGTGGATGATGAGGCGCCGGCTCGCTCGGAGCTTCGCTTCTTGCTCGAGCAAACGGGCAAGATCGGCACGATCACGGAGGCGTCGAGCGTCCGCTCCGCCATCGAGATGCTTATGGAAAGTCGCGTGGATGTTGTGTTTCTCGATATCTCGATGCCCGGTGCCTCGGGCCTGCAACTTGCCGAGGCGCTGCATAAGCTCAAAAATCCGCCGGCGATCGTATTTGTGACTGCGTATAGCGACCATGCGGTCGAGGCATTCGACGTGGATGCCGTCGATTATCTGATGAAGCCGGTCGAGGAAGCTCGCTTGGATCGCGCGATCGAGAAAGTCATGCAACGCGCCAAGCCGGTTACGGACAGCAAGGTGACCATCGAGCGTATCCCGGTGGAAAAGGGCGGCCGCAAGGTGCTCATTCCCGTGGACGACATTCGCTTTATCATGGCCAAGGACGATTACTCCTGCATCTATACCGTCGATGATCGCTTTTTGTCGACGACCTCGCTGGCGCAGTTTGAGGCCAAGCTCTGCGACTTTGGCTTCTTCCGTGTTCACCGCCGCTATATCGTCAACTTGGCGTGCGTTACGGACGTCGAGACGGTGCCCTCGGGCGCCATCCAGTTGGGCATTACGGGCGTCGACGAACGCGTGCCGGTTTCGCGCCGCCGCGTCGTGCCGCTCAAGAAGGCCTTGAGTCTCTAGCACACTGGCCCCGCAGCCCTGTAGACCCATCGTCTGCGGAGCCGTGGGGCCTTTTTTGTATGTATCTGCCGAATCGTTTTTTGCGGAAGGGATCCCATGAACAGCGCAAGCGCCAAGCGTATCGACATCATCTCGGACACCCACGGCTATTTATCGCCTGCGCTCTTGGATGAGCTTGAGGGCGCAGACCTGATCATCCACGCCGGCGACCTCACGTCAGAGATGGACTACGAGCACCTGTGCACCATCGCCCCTGTGCGGGCCGTATTGGGCAACAACGATTACTACCGCGACTACGGCCCCGATGTAGACCGTCTTGCGCTCTTTACCTACGAAGGCCTCAAATTCGCCGTAGCCCACTACCGCGAAGACCTTCCGGTGGGATCCGTAGACGTAGCCATCAACGGCCACACCCACGTAACCAAAGAAGCCCAAGTGGGCCGCTGCCTAGTCCTCAACCCGGGCAGCGCCAGCTACCCCAGAGGCAGCCGAGGCCCCACCATGGCCAGAATGCTCGTCAAAGACGGCAAGATACTGACCACTAAGTTTATTGACTTGGACTAACCGCAACAAAAACGGGGGATGCACAACGCATCTCCCGTTTTTCTTTGAGCCAAAGTCAGAAGTCCAACCAGAACAATCAGACCAACCCCGCCGGGAAGCACG